>OATH01000049.1_pt1 | contig 118236 bp, 99 predicted proteins | sample 1494971 | NCBI WGS metagenome assembly OATH01 (sample SAMEA2579949, study PRJEB22360) | human gut metagenome
GCGGACTGTTAATCCGTATGTCACTGGTTCGAGTCCAGTCAGAGGAGCCAAATTCCTGAAAAGCCCGCTTTTATAGCGGGATTTTTGCTATATCTGATAATCAATTTCCTCTTCACTGCTTTCCATCACCTGCCGCTTGATATCCTCAACTGACAGTCCTGCATTACAAAGTTCCAGAAAGCGCCAGACATAGTTACGCTGAAGTTGTCCTCGCTTCAGTCCCAACCAGACAGTATTAGCATCGAAAAGATGCCGCGTATCCAGACGGATTAAATTCTCTTCCTCTTGTTCGCCGCTGGATTGTTCGGCAACTAATCCGATCCCAAGCCCAAGAGCAACATAGGTTTTAATGACATCAGAATCCTGCGCACTTAATACAATATCTGCCAGCAAACCTTTGCGGGCAAATGCGTCATCAATACGTGAGCGCCCCGTAATCCCCCGTCGGTAAGTGATTAACGGCCACTTCGCTATTGATTCCAGCGTCAATGGTGTAATTTGCGTTAAGGGATGATCGAGTGGAACAAGCAAACTATGGTGCCAACGAAACCACGGGAAGGCGACGAGCTGCGGGTCATTACTCAAACGCTCGCTGGCGATACCAATATCAGCTTCGCCATTTTGCAACAACGTCGCAATTTCCTGTGGCGTCCCCTGGATTAGCTCGAGCCGAACCTCCGGGAAAAGTTCGCGAAAAGCTTTAATGACCTCTGGCAAGCTATAACGTGCCTGAGTATGCGTCGTTGCAATAGTGAGAACGCCAGACGTATCGTTGGTAAACAGGTCTGCAAGCCGACGAACATTACTGGCTTCATTCAGAATACGTTCTGCAATGACCAGTAATGCTTTGCCCGGTTCAGTCATGCCCAGCAGTCGCTTACCTCGTCGAACAAATATTTCGATGCCAAGTTCATCCTCCAGTTCCCGAATATGACGGCTGACGCCTGACTGTGAGGTAAAAAGCATATTCGCAACCTCTGTCAGGTTGTAATCCTGACGTGCAGCCTCGCGGATTATCTTTAGTTGTTGGAAATTCACGGTAAACTCCGGGCAGTTCAGATTTCCCGTTATTGTTAAAGTCTAATGCCCGGCATAACAAATAATAAAAACCCGCATCTTATTCCATTCCGATATAACACTTAGCTCACCAATTGCCACTGCCTTTTTTCCATCACTGGAGAACTCATCACTGACATTAACAACTCTTTCACTGCCTGTGCCTGTGGCGATAAGTTCGCTCTGGCGGGTAAATTTAATGACAAAGAGAGACTCATGGAAGGAGTGGTAATGCGTGACATCCACCCATTTACTGCGCCACATAACGAACGCGCGGCCGATTCGGGTAATACTGCAACGCCCATGCCGCTGGCAATCGCTGCGGTAAGCGTGGCAATAGACTCAATTTCACCAATAACTTTTGCCGTGAGTCGCCGTAGGGAAAAAGCCTCATCAACACGAAGTCTAATAGCACTGTAATCACTGGGGAGAAAGAGGTTCATTTGCGCAATAGCATTCACATCAACGCTTTGCCCCGGACAATCTTGAGTTCCTACCAGGAAAAGATCTTCTTTCAGCAAAGCCTGACTGGATACCCCAGCCACAGGGGAATGCTCATAAATCACCGCCATATCGAGTTGGTGATTTATCAGTTTTTCGTTAAGCACTGCACCACTATTTTCATGAAGATAGATAACGACCTCCGGGAATTCAGCGCGAACCGCCTGTAATAAGGGCATGGTGATGGATGACGCAGCGGTTCCTGGCGCAAAGCCAATCGAGACTTGCCCCGATAATGACTGACCAACGTTATGCACCGCCAGTTGGGCCTGCTCACACTGACGTAAAATGGCCCGTGCATGGGTATAGAGAATTTTTCCGGCGTCTGTTGGCGTAACGCCCCGTTTTGTGCGAATCAAAAGCTGTTGATTTAACTCACCTTCCAGTGTGGCAACCTGCTGGCTGAGCGCTGGTTGTGCGATATGCAATACTTCAGCAGCCTGGGTCAGGCTACCAATATCTACAATTTTTACGAAGTATTTCAGGCGTCTGAAGTTCATGTTGCCTCCGGTTTTTAAGAATCGGCCCAAGTGCCGCCATTACTTACAACCAGAAAGCAAGATGTTTGCCAGTTCTATTTTGGCGTTGATGCGCAAGCTAACCAACTGTCAAATAAAAGATTATGATAGATTCATCATTGGCCCTTTTTATCAGCAGTCGCATTCACCTGCCCTATAAAAGGAGGGTATGCACCACGATGGTTCATTACACAATAAGATTGAAAGCTCACCACTTTGTTGAAATTGGCAGCAAACAAACAAAAAAATACATTTCACCCTTTGACATCACCATGCACTGCCATTAATATGCGCCCCGTTCACACGATTCCTCTGTAGTTCAGTCGGTAGAACGGCGGACTGTTAATCCGTATGTCACTGGTTCGAGTCCAGTCAGAGGAGCCAAATTCAAAAAAAGCCTGCTTTCGAGCAGGCTTTTTACTTTCTAATTACCAACGCTCTTAAAACATCTGTCTTGAACCAGAACTAATTTGCACAGGCATTCCCGATCGACGTTGCAACGCAGCATTTGCGCGATTTACATCAACTTCTTGCCCGTTGATAAACGCCCGCAAAGATGGGGTTACCGGCAATGGCACTTTTCGGTCAGACTCATATTCTGCACGATTGCGCGACAGCGGCTCATGAACTTCCAGCCACTTTGAACCATCCGGTTCCGTTGTGTATTTCACTGGCTGATCAATAATTTGTACACGAGTGCCTACAGGAACATTATCAAACAGATATTTGATATCGTCATTGCGCAGACGAATACAGCCCTGACTTACCCGGAGCCCAATACCAAAATTGGCATTGGTACCGTGGATGGCATACAACCTGCCAATATAAATCGCGTACAGCCCCATGGGGTTATCGGGCCCCGCAGGAACAAATGCGGGCAAACTCTCCCCTCGTTTCGCATATTCGCGCCGGGTGTTCGGCGTTGGCGTCCAGGTTGGTGCTTCTTGTTTACGTTCAACGGTAGTCACCCAGTTACGCGGGGTTTCTCGCCCAGCCTGGCCGATACCAATAGGAAAGACTTCCACTGTGTTACTGTCTGGCGGATAGTAATAAAGACGCATTTCAGCGACGTTAACCACAATCCCTTTACGAACAGTGGCGGGCAAAATCAGTTGCTGCGGAATGGTGAGTTGTGAGCCAGGCTTCGGCAAAAAAACATCAGCGCCCGGATTCGCTTCCAGCATATTACTTAACCCTTGCCCGTATTGTGCGGCAAAAGTCTCCAGCGGCTGAGTATTGTGATCAGGAACAGTTACAGTAAGCGACTGCCCCACTAAACGGCTACCCTCTGGAGGTAATGGATAAGTTACCGCCAGGCTATTTTGGCTGGCAAAAAGCAGAGCAAATGAGCAAAGAATATTTACACGACGCATCATGTCCCTTTCCTAAGTCGCGAATACTATCCGATAAGTATAGCTTTTATCAGACTTTTCGTTTTTAGCAGTTCAAATCAGAAGTCGTATTCCCCGGTAGAACAATATTACTGGCAGCAAGTTCGCCCATGTTGTTGTATATCGCACAAGCAGCTTCGATGATGGGCATCGCCAGAGCTGCACCACTCCCCTCACCTAAACGCATATCCATATTGAGATAAGGCTCCAGCCCCAAATGCGAGAGCGCTATACGCGCGCCTTTTTCTGCCGACAAGTGAGAAGGAATGAGATACGGTTTGATTGCAGGAGACATCTGGCAGGCTGCGAGCGCAGCAGCATAAGAAAGAAATCCATCCAGCAACACGGGTAAACCGCAGGAAGCAGCACCTAACATCACTCCAGCTATTCCGACCAAATCAAATCCACCCACTTTTGCCAGGACATCAATACCATCCTGAGGATTTGGTTGATTCAACGTAATCGCCCGACGCACAACATCAATTTTATTAGCCAGTTTATCTGTCGGCAGGTTTGCGCCAATCCCAACCACTTCTTCAGGATCCCGGCCAGTGATTGTGCTGACTATTGCTGCTGCCGGTGTCGTGTTTGCCATCCCCAGTTCACCTACACCAAACAGCGTGACACCGTTTTTTGCCAGCTCCTGCGTATAACATATGACGTCCAAAAGCAACTTTTCAGCCTGACGGCGACTCATTGCCGGAGCTGAAGCAATATTGCCGCTACCTCGTGCGACACGCATGTTGATAAGCCCGGGGATAGGCTCAGCAGTATCAATACCAACATCAATTACGTGGACGTTAGCGCCCGCTTGTTCTGCCAGCACACACACGCCGGTTGTTCCACGGGTCATATTTTCAGCCTGTATGGCTGTCACTTCTTTTGGAGAAATAGCGACCCCTTCCTCCCAGACGCCGTGATCGGCACACATAACCAGTACCGCTTTTTTGCCCACATGCGGTATGCCATTCAACCCCGGCATTCCTGCCAGTTGTATGGCAAGCGCCTCCAGCTTTCCCAGGCTACCAACAGGTTTGAGTAACCCGTCAATATGCCGTTGTGCACGCGACATAGCGGCAGAATCGATGGCTGGGATCGTATTCAGTAAATCGGCAAGTATTTGCATGTCACGTCTCTTTATAGCAGTGCCAGCAGGAAGACCAGTTCACCAAGCTCTATGGCTGCTCCCAGCGTATCGCCCGTTTGCCCGCCCAGCGTACGTTTGAGAAGCTGACCGAGGATGAAAATCGCCACCATCGTCACCACCATAGCAGCCACACCATGCATACCCGGCAATAATACGGCAGCAAAAATAGCGGCTAAGCCGAGTGTGACGCAGGTTTGTCGCCCATCAATTTTGCCAATGAACACATTGCCAAGCCCTTCTTCCCGCGCATAACGATGACGATACATCAATAATGCGGCAGTCCCGCGGCTGACCGCACATGCTGCCGCCAGCGATGCAAGGATCGATTCGCCACGCAGAGCCAACTCGCTTAACACCAGAATCTTTGCCAGTACCACAAAAATCAATGCCAGACCGCCGTGGGTGCCTAAACGGCTATCACGCATGATTTCCAACATGCGATCGCGGCTACGTGCAGAAAATACGCCATCACAGGTATCAGCGAGGCCGTCCAGATGGAATCCCCCGGTCATCAGCACCAGCACAAGTACGCTAAACAGTGCCGCCAGTGGTGCGCCACACCATGCCTGCAGCACCATGAAGACCAGCCCGCTAATCGCGCCAAGCAATAATCCAATCAAAGGAAAAGTAATAATACCGCGAGAATAATGCTCGAAATCCAGTCCCTGGGACCAGCGACGCGGTACAGGCAGACGCGTAATAAATGAGAGCATCGCCCAAAATAATTTACTCATTTGATTTTTACTCCAATACCAGAAACCACCAGCCATACTTCATTTGCCGCAGCGGCCAACTGCTGATTTACCCGCCCGGCAATATCACGAAAATGTCGTGCCAGACGACTCTCCGGCACAATCCCCATTCCCACTTCGTTAGTCACTAATACAACCTTTGCGGGGCAACGTTGGCAGGCAGCAATCAACGACTGAATCTCAGCATTAATCGCCTGTTCCATCGCCTGATAATCCCATTCATCAGGGTCTTTATCGCCGCCATAATCAAACAACAGATTAGTCACCATTGTGGTAACGCATTCCAGCAACACAACCTCATTCGGGTTAATGTCTGCATGAATTAATTCATCAAGATGTTGCCAGCGCTCCACTGTGCGCCAGTGCTCCGGGCGGCCTTGCCGATGATGTTCTATCCGTGCAGCCATCTCATCATCAAGGATTTGCGAGGTAGCGATATACAGAACCTGTGAAGAGTCCCCAATAAGCACCTCTGCGTGGCGACTCTTCCCGCTCCGTGCGCCCCCCGTCACCAAAATCATCATACCGACTCCTGATTCAAATGTATGATGGTATTCATTGAACAGAACAATGGATCCCCCACCGTTGCTGACCGCAAAACATTTACGCGATTAATACTGCGCGTAATATAATTAAAAATCCAGCATTCTCAATCCATTACGAAATAAGATGGCATTACGGAATAGCCAAACTTTCTCGTGTTAACGTCCGACAAAATGCGTCATTGACAGCGGTTTCTGTGGATTGACACATTTCATTCAGATAATGAATTAATGCTACTGCCGGACCAACCAGCAAACAGGCATTGTGTTCTGAAATCCAGGCTATTGATTCAACGTCAGCGACAGATCTGCGCTGTAAAAGAACTTGTAAAACAACGCAATAGAATTATCCGGAATGGTGGCGACTATGCACTAGAACACCACAATTTCGCTCTCTCGGTAAGGCACTGTCACAGCATTCAACAGAATGTGACCTGCCAGATTTATTAGCGCCACCAGATGTTTAACCGGGTAACCACGACCCAGTCGGGGATATATTCCATCTTCTCGCTGACATCATCAAGAATAAAAAGGTTTATCACACTCAGAGCAACGTTCTTCAGCAGGCGGGATAATTCTTCAACATTTAGAAGATGTGTTATTAAAGGCATACAAACTGGACGTATTGTATTTTCTTTTGGTGGTTGACCTAAGGTAGCAGTTTATCCTGATGCGCTGAGATTTCTGTAATATCTACGTCAACATTCTCCTCGAATAGAAAATGCAGCCCCGGCAAGTGATTCACATTTTTTAACAAAACGTTGTTAGCGTGCCATTTTCAGAAGCTCTCCAAGAAAGCTAATTCTTTTCTCAAATTCTGCATTCTCAGACACAGCTTTCTACTCCATGGCAATGGCCCAAATACGAAGTTGCTCAGGATCATTAGTGGTGCTGAGAAGTTAAATAACCATGCGGAGTACCACTCGTCATTACGTATTTATATATCATGAAGCTATTGTTGTGTTTTGTACTGAATCGCCACGGGTTTAACAGACACCTCAGAGTCATTTAAGATGGCTTAAAGAGAAGTGCCCATGAGCGGTAAGCGTTATCCCGAAGAGTTTAAAACTGAAGCAGTCAAACAGGTTGTTGATCGCGGTTATTCTGTTGCCAGCGTTGCAACACGTCTCGATATCACTGAAGTGGCACACTGAATTTGGCCACCTGAACAGAGGTGATATGCTCACCTCAGAACAACACAGGTGCTCCAATGAAAAAAAGAAATTTCAGCGCAGAGTTTAAACGCGAATCCGCTCAACTGGTTGTTGACCAGAACTACACGGTGGCAGATGCCGCCAAAGCTATGGATGTTGGCCTTTCCACAATGACAAGATGGGTCAAACAACTGCGTGATGAGCGTCAGGGCAAAACACCAAAAGCCTCTCCGATAACACCAGAACAAATCGAAATACGTGAGCTGAGGAAAAAGCTACAACGCATTGAAATGGAGAATGAAATATTAAAAAAGGCTACTGTAGATTCAATTGGTCAACGCAACAGTTATGTGAAAACATGGGGTTGCGGAGGTTTTTTGAATGAGACGAACATTTACAGCAGAGGAAAAAGCCTCTGTTTTTGAACTATGGAAGAACGGAACAGGCTTCAGTGAAATAGCGAATATCCTGGGTTCAAAACCCGGAACGATCTTCACTATGTTAAGGGATACTGGCGGCATAAAACCCCATGAGCGTAAGCGGGCTGTAGCTCACCTGACACTGTCTGAGCGCGAGGAGATACGAGCTGGTTTGTCAGCCAAAATGAGCATTCGTGCGATAGCTACTGCGCTGAATCGCAGTCCTTCGACGATCTCACGTGAAGTTCAGCGTAATCGGGGCAGACGCTATTACAAAGCTGTTGATGCTAATAACCGAGCCAACAGAATGGCGAAAAGGCCAAAACCGTGCTTACTGGATAAAAATTTACCATTGCGAAAGCTTGTTCTGGAAAAGCTGGAGATGAAATGGTCTCCAGAGCAAATATCAGGATGGTTAAGGCGAACAAAACCACGTCAAAAAACGCTGCGAATATCACCTGAGACAATTTATAAAACGCTGTACTTTCGTAGCCGTGAAGCGCTACACCACCTGAATATACAGCATCTGCGACGGTCGCATAGCCTTCGCCATGGCAGGCGTCATACCCGCAACAAAGGCGAAAGAGGTACGATTAACATAGTGAACGGAACACCAATTCACGAACGTTCCCGAAATATCGATAACAGACGCTCTCTGGGGCATTGGGAGGGCGATTTAGTCTCAGGTACAAAAAACTCTCATATAGCCACACTTGTAGACCGAAAATCACGTTATACGATCATCCTCAGACTCAGGGGCAAAGATTCTGTCTCAGTAAATCAGGCTCTTACCGACAAATTCCTGAGTTTACCGTCAGAACTCAGAAAATCACTGACATGGGACAGAGGAATGGAACTGGCCAGACATCTAGAATTTACTGTCAGTACCGGCGTTAAAGTTTACTTCTGCGATCCTCAGAGTCCTTGGCAGCGGGGAACAAATGAGAATACAAATGGGCTAATTCGGCAGTACTTTCCTAAAAAGACATGTCTTGCCCAATATACTCAACATGAACTAGATCTGGTTGCTGCTCAGCTAAACAACAGACCGAGAAAGACACTGAAGTTCAAAACACCGAAAGAGATAATTGAAAGGGGTGTTGCATTGACAGATTGAATCTACAGTTGCTTTTTTTAATATATCTCGCTCAAGGCGAGCTTCATTTAACGCCTTACGCAGTTGCAGAATTTCAGATTCCAGTTCAGCCACCGTGCGGGAACCAGGAGTACCGAGCCCTTTTCTGGCGGCGGTAACCCATTGTCCTAAAGTGCCTTCAGGAAGAGATAATCGGGAAGCGCCTTCACTGATCGAAAGTTGATTTTCAAGAACCGTTCTGACAGCTTCGGCTTTGAACTCTTTAGAGTAACGTTGGGTTTTTCTGCTCATTATTAGCTCCTTCTGATGCCATTCTATTTCAGGAAGGAGTGTCCGTTAAACTCAGGCTACCTCAGCTGTCGCATAGACTCCACTGCGATCACGCGATACAACCTGTATTTCCGGACCTTTTCTGAACCAGGTCGCCAGCGTACGCTGATCACGGCCGGGAAGCAGGACCAGGGGGCGGTGAGTATCAAGATTGAATATTAACGTACCGTAACGGTGGCCCCAATGCCACGCCCACTCATCAATACCGACATGAGGCGCGCCTGACTGTTTCGTCTCCGGGGTATTGATAAGCCTGCGAAGAAGAGTATCAGCACTGCAACGGAGACCCGCTGCCGTTGCAGCCCGTTTTCCAGCCTCACCTCCAGCTATTAATCCCAGTTGACGTTGTTAATTTTGTAACGCCTGTGAAGACTGTTGGTGTGAACTGGCGAAGGGAGCAAGCGACTCGGCAAAAATTTTACGTGAACAAGCCGGGTTACGGCAGTACCAGTGGCGGACGGAAAATACAAGCCATAGCGTCTGCCCTGAGCAGGGTAGATGCTGTATCCGGCGCCGACGACAACTATGAACAGAGTCGCTACGCTTAAAGCATTCAGGACATTGTGCTGTTTTGCGTTTTCCGTGGAGATGGAGGGTTATACCGTCAGAGCTAATAATTTGTCGACTGCATCGCCATCCGCAAGGTAACTTTAGAAGTGTCTTAAGAGAGTGCATTGCGTTGCCCATAACTTAAATCAGCTTAGATCTTTGTTCACCAGAAAGTTTCATCCATTTTCTTCCACCCAAGTTGCGGAAGAACCACTTTTCATCCGTCGTTGACAGCTGTGAAGTATGCGGGAGAAAAAGCGAATATCTAACTGTAATAACTCAGGCCGGTACGAGTACTCGGGACGTCTACAATCATTCAGGGCAAAGTGCTAAAATTTCTCTATCCCGGGATGCCCCTACCAACGCAGCACTCCCGGAGATATCATTACAGCTCTGCAACTGATTTCCGCGACTGAACCGCTCAGTTCCTATCCTTCCAGTTGCCCTCCTGCAGCCCCCCTATCCCTGCTGTATACCCCGGTACCACAACGCGGGCAGCACTTTTCCCCCTCATAATCTTCGTCACACATCACACAAAACCACTTTCTCACCTTCACCGTATAATCCGGAACCGTCATGCCCTGCAGATGCAAACGACGGGCCTCTTTCTCTGCCGGGTCAAGCCAGGTGCATCGCAGCAGGATTTTCGCAGCAACAGTCATCTGGTCATGTTCAAACCACGGCGGTTGTCCGTCATTGCCCCGCTTAAGTGTTAACGGACAACCACAGGACACACAGCACAAAACGTCCTGTCGGTTGTTCTTCGCGGCTTCTTTCGCCGTAACAAAATGGCCTTTGCTGTCATTCGCCATATAGCAGTTCAGAATTCGCATATCTCCTCCTTGTATCTTGACAATTGGTTAAAATAACTGTGATTAGATTTGGCAAGGTGTATGCAGCCCGATCCCTCAAGGGGTTCATAGCCCGTAGCTCAGCGAATGGCGCATACACTGAGCCACTCATCTGAAACCCGAACAGTTGTCAGTACGCCATAACGCATTTGCAAGGATGGGTAATCATGAGTCAGCCAGGTTCACTTTGTGTGGGTATCGATGTTTCGAAAGCGATACTGGATATTGCCGCCAGCAGCGCTATTGAACAATTTTCTGTCGGCAATGACAGTGATGGCTTTGAGGCCATCATTGCTGAGTTGAGAATGTACGCCATTGCGCTGGTTTTAATGAAAGCCACTGGTGGACTTGAAACCGCCATAGTCTGTGCGCTTCAGGCAGAAGGTTTTGAGCTTGCCGTGGTTACCCCCAGACAAGCTCGTGACTTTGCCCGCACCATGGGATACCTCGCGAAAACTGATAGTATTGATGCCAGAGTGCTTTACCAGATGGCTGAGGTTCTCAACCGGCATCCGGAGCGGGAACGCTTTATCAGAGCACTGCCGGATACTGAATGTCAGGTTCTCACTGCAATGGTAGTTCGTAGGCGGCAGTTGATTACGATGCTGGTTGCCGAGAGAAACCGGTTGCACCCTGCTCATCCATAGAACAGGAAAAGCATTAATATCATCATCAAAACACTGGAAGACGAGCTTGCGCGACTAGATGCTGACATGAACAGCCATATCCATAGCCACTTCAAAGAGCTTGCTAAGCGACTGAGCAATATTAAAGGTGTTGGCACCATGACGGCTGCTGCGCTGCTGGCGGAAGTACCCGAACAGGGTAACCTCTCCAGGCGTGAAATCAGTGCGCTTGTCGGTATGGTTCCAGTAAACCGGGACTCGGGCACGATGAGAGGGCGACGAACCATCTTTGGCGGCAGGGCTGGTGTGCGAACAGCCCTGTACATGGCAGCGCTTGTCGCAACCCGCTTTAACCCGGTAATAAAGGTGTTTTACATGCGACTGCTTGCCGCAGGAAAACCCAAAAAAGTGGCGCTGGTTGCCTGTATACGCAAGCTGCTGACTATCCTGAACGCAATGCTCAGAAAGAACGAAGAATGGAATGAATCGTACCATCACGTTGCTCCATAATTTTTACGTTCAAGACAGTTGCTGAGCTGTCCGGGGAAGACTGAAACCTCCGGTCTGGCAGTGTGTGCAGTACCGCTCCCCATAATAATCGTGGTGACATTGTCTGCAGTGCCAGCTGGCTTTACGCACCACGGGTAAGGCATCCGGTACGAATTGCTGCAGACGTTTAATCAACTGTATTTCTCTGCGCTCCGGCCTGACATAAGGGCACTGTTGACCGTGCTCTGTCAGCCTGTCGTCAGTGTGTTCAAACCAGGGAAGTTCAGTGTCGTATTGCGGATGGTATCTGAGTGCACTGCCACACAAGTGGCAGGTGTAGTGAGCATAAGGTGCGGCCTGTGCTGTACGGGCGCCCGTCAGACGTCCGTTGCCATCAAGAGCGAGAAAGGATTTTGCGTACATAGTATATGTTCCTTACCGTCAGACGACACGCAGGCAACAGCCGTCCCGGTACGGGCAGCGTGGTCAGGTGTGAATAGCGGTTTTCAGTTCAGTCTCAGAAGGGAAAATCAGTGTGGTCGCTGTGAACGCGTCATCACACTAAGGTCAGATAAGTCGTCTGTCGGGCTCAGCCACGACTGCAGCCAAAGTTGCGCTCACCGGTGCCGCGAGCTTTGGTATGCTCCTTCGCCAGATAGCCAGCACGTTCCAGCACCTGCTGAAAGCCGGTTTCATCATCGCGTTCCAGCCACACCGCCGGCCAGGCCGGAAAATGCACCAGCGTGGCATGGCACCCGACATCCACTCCCAGGGCACTGCACCACGCCTGTTTAATCATCCCGGCCAGAGACTCCGGAGCGCGGTAATCACCGGCACGACACCAGGTATCCCGGTTGACCAGCAGCATCAGGTGATAGTGTTTTTTACCTTTGAACTCCCCAAACTCCCGGGCCCAGACGTAATGCAGGGTGGTGGGATGCACGCGTTTACCTTCCCGATGCTTACGTTTCTGGTAAGCGTCGATTCGGGCTTTCAGGGCATTGATGAAGCGGGATATCACAGCTGCGTCCGTTGCTGCCGGTACATCCGGGAGACGCAGGTCAACCCGCAATGCCGTCAGGCGGGGATGAACATTCAGTGCGTGCCGCACCGTCTCACGAATACGTTGCTGCCAGAAGGGGTTGTATTTGTAGGTCATGGTTAAATCTCCGTATGGTTCATACGGAATAGCCACGTCGTAAAAAATGCGCAGAGTCCCTGAAGTGACCTCCGGCAGGACACTGTCTCAGGCACTCTGTGATAACCCGAACGGTCGTCTCCGGACTGACGGTTGAATTTTCAGCGTTGTTTTTTAATGTAAAAAACCGGTTACGGGTAAGGCTGTGAGGAGGGAGTTATGGTGATACGCAAAAGAAGTGCAGGGACTGTGGAAACGCGATTACTAATAATACAGTGTGTTGCCCGTATTGTGGTTCTGTCGACCCCTTCGGCTACTACCGGAATACAGACCGTATCGTTACCATACTGCTGGCGCTGATTATTGTGGTCCTGCTGACTACTGTCAGCGTCAGTGTGTGTATACTGTGTAGCTGGTGAGATAACGGTTCATGTATCCCCTGAGCTGACAGTGTACCGTGTATATTAAGCGTAACCGACAGGTTCTCCTTCATACCATATTAAATTTTCCAGGTATTGCCGCTGCCTTATTTCGTCCCATACAGGAAAACTCATCTGGGTTTCTGACAAATACGCGAAACTCACAGCCCCTCAATATCAACCACACGTTGTAAGCCGGTAATACCTGAAAATCAGCCTATTACCGCCCACGCCTCCGGCACCATTCCCTTTTGATTTCGAATTCTTTGTTGTCGCTATACCGCTTAACGCTCCCGGTATTATCCTGGTTCCCGACAACAGGAACATATTCAGCTTTTAATAACCTGAGAAGAGCCAATAAGAATCACAAAGCGGATAACACCTGGCGCGATGCAGTTGTGATTACCGAACGCTCAGATGACATATTTCCAGACTGAAGCGGGAACACGATCGTAAAGCTTGTTCATTGTCAGTTCTGCCAGTCGGTGATCGACCGCAGAGTTGAAGGCTTCCATCTCCGCTGGAGTAAGCTTATAACGCGTGTGGGAAATCACTTTTTCCAGTGTCTCCCGGGATGAACAACGACGGAACTGCTCTGGTTTTAACTTCCATTAGCCTCTCATCACTTTATGCTGCAATTAACGTGATACTGTCAGCATACCGTACCAGACTGACATTCTGGTACCCTCCCCAAACTCATTACTCCCGTACCACCACTTAACCGGTCTCTCAGACTGTCACTCACCAGGTCGGTGTCAACGACGGATGCTTAATGCACTCTGTTCACGTGCGTTGCTGGTACGTTTTATATACGCAGGTTATACGCCAGCTATCAGGGATAGCGCAGTCTGTTGCTACTGCGTTCTCATCATGCCCACTGATCACACTCACCGTGTTTATTTCACATATATGAACTCATGTATTTGATCTCATGTGTTTGATCTCTCTTATATATTTATAATACCAATCAGACAGTCTTATCCCATCGGTGATACCTGTCGCCTGCCCACCGGACACGGTCTGCCCCATCGTAACCGCCCCGTAAATAACTCTGCAATTATCAGAACGCCAGTTTTCCCCTCTTCCTCACGAAAATCATCCCTTCTTTATCGCGCGCGCGTGCGGAAGCATCGTTTCGTAACAACCACCCGGCATACCGGTACGGCTCAGCCACCGTAACCTCCCCGTTTATCTCCTGGCGGTCACATTCCCGATTATTTTTTACGTTTCTCCCCGGTTGTTATGCCGGTGAAGGTGGTGCGTTGTTTTCATGACCACACCGGCTGGTTTAACAACATCCGGAGGAACATTCTCATGATCACCCCAGTTTCACTGATGGATGACCAGATGGTCGACATGGCATTTATCACTCAACTGACCGGCCTGACCGATAAGTGGTTTTACAAACTCATCAAGGATGGTGACTTTCCTGCGCCCATCAAAATGGGCCGCAGCTCCCGATGGCTGAGAAGCGAAGTGGAAGCCTGGCTGCAGGCGCGTATTGCACAGTCCCGTCCGTAATTCTTAACCGTTCATCTGCAGCAGACGCAGTCTCCGGCCTGCCGGCGGCGTTCTGCTGCCTGTTATCCCCCGTGAGGAATATGAAAATGAAACCACAGTATCAGACCCGTTACGAGCTGCTCCACGAAAGCTACCAGAAATGGCTGACCGGCTTCACCCGGCACGCCGTATCCTGGGGCGTGTGTCATCCGAATATCTACTACTTCCATAATCTGACGCCCGGGTGGGTGTCATTCAATGGTGAAAAACCGGAGATTGCCATCGTACCCCAGAGTCTGCACCGGCTGATTTATGGTCCGGACAAACGGACCACGCCGCCCCTGGATGATGATCTGATAGTGAATTTATGCACCAGTGAACATCTGCTGGTTCATCATCCGATGCTGGAAGGCATTCTCCTGTCTGAATGTGAACGTCTGAGGCAGCGTTCGCTGGCAAATAAACTGATCAGCCTCTTCCGTCAGTTTGGTGGCACGGAGTTGCGCCTCAAACTGGTCTGGCTTTGCTGGCTTGATTTAATGACCGGAAACTGCCTTGACGACTGGACGGAGAATCTGAAACGGAAATCAGAAAAAGAGCTGGAGGAATGGATCATCAACCGTCAGAAGCAGAGCGCAGCACTGACGGATCTGATGGATCAGTACGTGCTCCTGGCATACCGCACAACGGTTGACGATAAGCGCACCTGATGCCAGTTGTTTCAGGGAAGCTGGTATCCGGGCAGGGTGCCAGGGCTGACTGAACAGCCTGTCTGCCTGCCGTTTCGCTCTCCGTGCGTTCTGTCACACGCTGCACCTGAACGCCGGACTGCGGGCACGCAGACAGGAAAGTCGCAGGCTGGAACTTCTGACCGGCGGGTATCAGTTATATGCCTGTTGATTCATCACCACCACGCAACTCCTGAGCTTTAGTTCATCACCGATATTCATACATCTGAATATCGGTGATGAAATCCCCATAATAATCAATCATCTAAGTCTGAAGCATAATGGAGAAAAACTGCTCACCGGTTACTTCGCTCTCAGCTTATTGTAGTGATAACCCGAGGTAAAAATACCAGAGACATCAGACAACTTTAAACTGGCTATCTGGGGAAGCAGAACATACATGGTTTTTCCTTCCGGCACGACAGAAAGCCTGAACTGAGATTCAAGAATGTTCAGCAATGCGTTCAGTTTTTTCCTGTTTCTGAACCGGCCCGGGCCACACTGGAGAATATAATTTTTCCTGACACGGGGTGGGCATTCTCCGCGGCACTCCTCAATGAGCCAGTCGAACAGCTCCTCGGCGTCCTTCTGCTGCAGTTCAGATTCATCAAGTAACGCAAATAATTTTTTATATTCATCTGTGTACCACGAACTTATTACGACAGCAGACGTCATGATATCGGCAGAGATTTTCCCTTCACCATAGCTGAAATACTGAAATAACGCTGCAATTCTTGCAATGTTTTCTGTTTTTTTTGAAACATGTCCCCGAAACGGGCTTAAGGGTCCGGAAGGGGATAAATCCTGCTCCAGAACATTATAGTGCTCAATAAATATTTTTTGCGCTTCAGGCGAAAAATGCAGACAATACCGTTCATCCTCACTGGATTTTTCAATACTGCCTCTGGCCAGTTCCATTAATCGTTCATGAAATGCCGTTAATGATCCTCCCGGAATCACAGCTCCGTTAATAAAGCGTTTCCCCTGCGTGGTTGCAGGTTTACTGATAAGACAACGGGCAAGAAAACCACTGTCCCTGGCAACAGAACCTTTTCGCTCCATATATCGGTCAAAAAGACCGGGTTGCACCATGAGGGATAACGTCATTCTGGCATTTTCAATCATCTGTTCGGGTTCATTCTTTCTGTCCACAGACAATACAGAGCCATCCCACATTTTGTTAATAAAAGGCAACTCAGACAGGGTATATCCATCAAATATAATACCGGCTTCATCTGACATAATACCCACTGAACGCCATTTACCACAAAGCTGATTCTTAATTGCCGCAGTCGTGGCATCATTAAAAATGAATTTATACCTCACAGGTTCTTCCGCACTGTTTTTCTGAAGTACTTCCAGTTGTCTGAGGGTTTCTGACTCATCCGCTCCTTTGCGGAGTTCTTTATTCAGTTTTGACAACAATGCTTTTTTCTGAGCCTTTAAAAGCTCTTCCTTGTTTTTCCAGACAGCCAGTTCACTTTTGTATCTGGAATATAACTGCATCTCCTGCTGATACAGGGGCTTCATTAATAATTTGTCCACTGCGGTTTTTCGTTCTCCGGACTCGGCAAGCGTCAGGAAAAAAAGAGAGACCGGCCCCCGCAGTGTATTCAGTCTGCAGACATCAATCAGATTCTGGCAGACAAGTGAAACAGCGCCCAGGGCAGACGCTGCCACAAGCCCAAGGGGAGCCTGCGTAATTTGCTGAGCTTCAATAACGGCATCACGAATGAGTGGAGGCAGCGAACTCAGGGGAAACTCATCACAAGGCTGACCGAATGACATAGTAACCTCACTACACACAGATATAAAAGTACTGCAATTCTGGCTATTAATAGCAAAAATAGCAGTCAAATCAATATGAGGTAAAAATTTTTGTTGATTTAATGGTTAAATAATAACCACAGTGTGTTTTGCTGCTGAAGAAAGACAAAATGAATCTGTGTGTCCCCTCCTTCCCTTCAGAGCACATCCACTATTCAAATTTTACACAACCACGTACGAACAAAAAGCATCATCCCGGGTATTGCAGATACCGGTTTCCTGCCGGGATGAATCATAAACAGAACACCGGGAATAACGCCTTCAGGAATCCCCCCTCCTGAAGAAGAATAAAATAAAGAAGACTACAGTTCCTGCACTGAATGCTGAGTACAATATTCTATGGACAGGATGACATATTTATAAATAACAAAAACCATTTAATACTGATACATCAATAAAATACTTCCTCCCTGCTGACGCAGATAAAATGCACCATTTTTTCTTCAAATACTTCTGTATAATCGCCAGCCAATGATGAGAATGGATTAAAATAACACTTCTTCGACAAACACAAAAACAGCCTTCATTTTACATCATCATCCAGTTTCAGTTAACCCCGGACGAGCAACAGCGTTTCAGTACAGGAATTAAAAGCCAGCTTTTGCTCAGTAAAAACACACTCAACTAATAATATCTCAGCAGATATTATCCTGACCAGGACACCTCACATTACTGAATTCTCTTCCGACAGTATCACTGCACAAATAAAAAAGAACGGGATAAATATTCAGACCGGAAGAATGGTGTCACAAAAGCATTTAATCATTACGCATGACCAGGAAGGGAAACACTTAACCACATGGTATCAACAGATATCATTACGTGTGCACTCTTATAAAAAACACACAGAAGAAGTAAGATAATTATAAATGTAAATTTAATATCTCCCACTGACATCTCCCCCACAATACACTGAAAAATACTCACAGCAGTAAACACAGACACACCTGATAATCATGCAGCCGATAAATATTTTCCCCTTTACGGAGAAATCAGCCTGCTGTTTAACAATAACGGCGTATTTTCATGGAAGGAGATCACCCAGTAACGGATAAGTCCTGATCTCCTTCATGTTAATACGCAACAATCCCATCGATTAAAAACAATTTCAGACAGATATTATCTCCGTGAATCCCCCGCCACCTTTCCGGTGCGCGGGGTTTTGTCTTTTTTCACCGGGAATACATGTATGAATCCGTCTGATGCCATTGAGGCAATTGAAAAACCGCTCTCCTCCCTGCCTTACTCGCTTTCCCGTCACATCCTGGAACATCTGCGCAAACTCACCCGTCACGAACCCGTGATTGGCATTATGGGTAAAAGCGGGGCCGGTAAATCCTCACTCTGTAATGCACTGTTTCAGGGGGAGGTCACCCCGGTCAGTGATGTTCACGCCGGCACCCGGGAAGTACGGCGCTTCCGTCTGAGTGGCCACGGTCACAGCATGGTTATCACTGACCTGCCCGGGGTGGGCGAGAGCCGGGACAGGGATGCAGAGTATGAGGCCCTGTACCGTGACATTCTGCCTGAACTTGACCTGGTACTGTGGCTGATTAAAGCCGATGACCGTGCCCTGTCTGTGGATGAGTATTTCTGGCGACACATCCTGCACCGGGGACATCAGCGGGTACTGTTTGTGGTGACGCAGGCCGACAAAACGGAGCCCTGCCATGAATGGGATATGGCCGGTATTCAGCCTTCTCCTGCACAGGCACAGAATATTCGCGAAAAAACGGAGGCGGTATTCCGTCTGTTCCGGCCCGTACATCCGGTTGTGGCCGTATCGGCCCGCACCGGCTGGGAACTGGATACGCTGGTCAGTGCGCTCATGACAGCGCTTCCCGACCATGCCGCCAGTCCCCTGATGACCCGACTGCAGGACGAGCTGCGCACGGAATCTGTCCGGTCTCAGGCCCGTGAACAGTTTACCGGTGCGGTGGACCGGATATTTGACACAGCGGAGAGCGTCTGTATTGCCTCTGTTGCACGCACGGTTCTGCGTGCCGTCCGTGACTCGGTGGTCTCTGTTGCCCGCGCTGTATGGAACTGGATTTTCTTCTGAACAGTCTGCCAGGGAAATACCTGATTACATTACGTTAACCAACTGAAAACATGACACAACCCCCTCATACCCTCCTGTTTCTCTTGCGTGACCGCCCTGCTATCAATAGAATAAAACGATCGATAAAACAGGTATCGATCGCTGATATCGATCGTTTATAGTGGTTAATGGCCTGCGAAAAGGCAGCTGAATCTCTTCATCATGCAGAACGGAATTGCACACAACGGACTGATACTTCTCTGGCGGATGAGAGAGGGGAAGCATTTATGTCCGGGAAAAACCACTTTATCTGACCATGCTGTTTTGTACCTGCCGGTATCCACATTTGTGGGTACCGGCTTTTTTATTCACCCTCTGTAAGGAAAAGCTGATGAAACGACATCTGAACACCAGCTACAGGCTGGTATGGAATCACATTACGGGCACCCTGGTGGTGGCCTCCGAACTGGCCCGCTCACGGGGAAAAGGCGCCGGTGTGGCGATTGCGCTGTCTCTTGCTGCTGTCACGTCAGTCCCGGCCCTGGCTGCTGACAGTATTGTACAGGCAGGTGAAACCGTGAACGGCGGAACACTGGAAAATCATGACAACCAGATTGTCCTCGGTACGGCCAACGGAATGACCATCAGTACCGGGCTGGAACTGGGGCCGGACAGTGAAGAAAACACCGGTGGGCAATGGATACAGAATGGCGGGATAGCCGGAAACACCACTGTTACCACAAATGGTCGTCAGGTCGTGCTGGAGGGGGGAACAGCCAGTGATACGGTTATTCGTGACGGCGGGGGACAGAGCCTGAACGGGCTGGCGGTGAACACCACGCTGAATAACAGAGGCGAGCAGTGGGTTCATGAGGGCGGGGTTGCCACCGGTACAATTATCAACCGCGACGGTTACCAGAGCGTTAAAAGTGGCGGGGTGGCAACAGGAACCATCATCAACACCGGCGCAGAAGGCGGCCCGGATTCTGACAACTCGTACACGGGTCAGAAGGTCCAGGGAACAGCAGAATCCACCACCATCAACAAAAATGGACGGCAGATTATCTTATTTTCCGGGATAGCCCGTGACACTCTCATTTACGCAGGTGGTGACCAGTCGGTACACGGAAGGGCCCTGAATACCACACTGAATGGCGGTTACCAGTATGTGCACAAGGACGGACTTGCGCTGAACACGGTAATTAACGAGGGGGGCTGGCAGGTTGTTAAGGCAGGTGGTGCTGTCGGTAACACCACCATAAATCAGAACGGTGAACTGAGGGTACATGCCGGCGGGGAAGCCACTGCAGTCACCCAGAACACGGGCGGTGCACTGGTTACCAGTACGGCTGCAACCGTTACCGGCATAAACCGCCTTGGAGCATTCTCGGTTGTGGAGGGTAAAGCTGATAATGTCGTACTGGAAAATGGCGGACGCCTGGATGTGCTGACCGGACACACAGCCACTAATACCCGCGTGGATGATGGCGGAACGCTGGATGTCCGCAACGGTGGTACCGCCACCACCGTATCCATGGGAAATGGCGGTGTACTGCTGGCCGATTCCGGTGCCGCTGTCAGTGGTACCCGGAGCGACGGAAAGGCATTCAGTATCGGAGGCGGTCAGGCGGATGCCCTGATGCTGGAAAAAGGCAGTTCATTCACGCTGAACGCCGGTGATACGGCCACGGATACCACGGTAAATGGCGGACTGTTCACCGCCAGGGGCGGCACACTGGCGGGCACCACCACGCTGAATAACGGCGCCATACTTACCCTTTCCGGGAAGACGGTGAACAACGATACCCTGACCATCCGTGAAGGCGATGCACTCCTGCAGGGAGGCTCTCTCACCGGTAACGGCAGCGTGGAAAAATCAGGAAGTGGCACACTCACTGTCAGCAACACCACACTCACCCAGAAAGCCGTCAACCTGAATGAAGGCACGCTGACGCTGAACGACAGTACCGTCACCACGGATGTCATTGCTCAGCGCGGTACAGCCCTGAAGCTGACCGGCAGCACTGTGCTGAACGGTGCCATTGACCCCACGAATGTCACTCTCGCCTCCGGTGCCACCTGGAATATTCCCGATAACGCCACGGTGCAGTCGGTGGTGGATGACCTCAGCCATGCCGGACAGATTCATTTCACCTCCACCCGCACAGGGAAGTTCGTACCGGCAACCCTGAAAGTGAAAAACCTGAACGGACAGAATGGCACCATCAGCCTGCGTGTACGCCCGGATATGGCACAGAACAATGCTGACAGACTGGTCATTGACGGCGGCAGGGCAACCGGAAAAACCATCCTGAACCTGGTGAACGCCGGCAACAGTGCGTCGGGGCTGGCGACCAGCGGTAAGGGTATTCAGGTGGTTGAAGCCATTAACGGTGCCACCACGGAGGAAGGGGCCTTTGTCCAGGGGAACAGGCTGCAGGCCGGTGCCTTTAACTACTCCCTCAACCGGGACAGTGATGAGAGCTGGTATCTGCGCAGTGAAAATGCTTATCGTGCAGAAGTCCCCCTGTATGCCTCCATGCTGACACAGGCAATGGACTATGACCGGATTGTGGCAGGCTCCCGCAGCCATCAGACCGGTGTAAATGGTGAAAACAACAGCGTCCGTCTCAGCATTCAGGGCGGTCATCTCGGTCACGATAACAATGGCGGTATTGCCCGTGGGGCCACGCCGGAAAGCAGCGGCAGCTATGGACTCGTCCGTCTGGAGGGTGACCTGATGAGAACAGAGGTTGCCGGTATGTCTGTGACCGCGGGGGTATATGGTGCTGCTGGCCATTCTTCCGTTGATGTTAAGGATGATGACGGCTCCCGTGCCGGCACGGTCCGGGATGATGCCGGCAGCCTGGGCGGATACCTGAATCTGATACACAACGTCTCCGGACTGTGGGCTGACATTGTGGCCCTGGGAACCCGCCACAGCATGAAAGCGTCAACGGACAATAACGACTTCCGCGCCCGGGGTTGGGGCTGGCTGGGTTCACTGGAAACCGGTCTGCCCTTCAGTATCACTGACAACCTGATGCTGGAGCCACAACTGCAGTATACCTGGCAGGGACTTTCCCTGGATGACGGTAAGGACAACGCCGGTTATGTGAAGTTCGGGCATGGCAGTGCACAACATGTGCGTGCCGGTTTCCGTCTGGGCAGCCACAACGATATGACCTTTGGCGAAGGCACCTCATCCCGTGCCCCCCTGCGTGACAGTGCAAAACACAGTGTGAGTGAATTACCGGTGAACTGGTGGGTACAGCCTTCTGTTATCCGCACCTTCAGCTCCCGGGGAGATATGCGTGTGGGGACTTCCACTGCAGGCAGCGGGATGACGTTCTCTCCCTCACAGAATGGCACATCACTGGACCTGCAGGCCGGACTGGAAGCCCGTGTCCGGGAAAATATCACCCTGGGCGTTCAGGCCGGTTATGCCCACAGCGTCAGCGGCAGCAGCGCTGAAGGGTATAACGGTCAGGCCACACTGAATGTGACCTTCTGACAGAACCATCGCCTCTCTGTGGTCCCGGTCATCATGACCGGGACCCGGACCGGCGCAACGGATCTTCAACGCCACATTCGCTGGCATTAACAATAACATGATATTCATCACGGAGTGACTATGTTACAGATAGTCGGCGCGCTGATCCTGCTGATCGCAGGATTTGCCATTCTTCGCCTTTTGTTCAGAGCATTAATCAGCACGGCTTCTGCGCTGGCAGGGCTCATATTGCTGTGTCTGTTCGGCCCGGCCTTACTGGCTGGCTATATCACCGAACGCATAACCCGGTTGTTCCATATTCGCTGGCTGGCAGGCGTATTTCTGACGATTGCCGGAATGATCATCAGCTTCATGTGGGGACTTGATGGTAAACATATCGCGCTGGAGGCTCACACCTTTGACTCTGTGAAATTTATTCTGACCACCGCTCTCGCCGGTGGTCTGCTGGCTGTTCCCCTGCAGATCAAAAACATTCAGCAGAACGGGATCACACCAGAAGATATCAGCAAGGAAATTAACGGGTATTACTGCTGTTTTTATACTGCCTTTTTCCTTATGGCGTGTTCTGCATGCGCACCATTGATCGCGTTACAGTACGATATTTCACCGTCACTGATGTGGTGGGGCGGGTTGTTGTACTGGCTGGCTGCATTAGTGACGCTGCTATGGGCGGCCAGCCAGATCCAGGCGCTGAAAAAACTGACCTGTGCCATCAGCCAGACACTGGAAGAACAACCGGTGCTCAACAGTAAATCGTGGCTGACCAGTTTGCAAAACGATTACAGCCTTCCTGACTCACTGACGGAGCGCATCTGGCTGACGCTCATTTCTCAACGGATTTCCCGGGGAGAGCTGAGGGAATTTGAACTGGCAGACGGAAACTGGTTACTGAACAATGCCTGGTATGAAAGAAACATGGCAGGGTTTAACGAACAGTTGAAAGAGAACCTGTCATTCACACCTGATGAACTGAAAACGCTCTTCCGGAACCGCCTGAATTTATCACCGGAAGCGAATGACGATTTTCTCGATCGTTGCCTGGACGGCGGTGACTGGTATCCCTTTTCAGAAGGTCGCCGTTTTGTATCATTCCATCACGTGGATGAGCTTCGTATCTGTGCCTCCTGCGGGCTGACAGAAGTACATCATGCCCCGGAAAATCATAAGCCGGATCCGGAATGGTACTGCTCCTCTCTTTGTCGCGAAACAGAAACACTGTGTCAGGAAATTTATGAACGCCCTTACAACAGCTTTATTTCCGATGCAACGGCGAATGGTCTGATTCTCATGAAACTGCCGGAAACCTGGAGTACAAATGAGAAAATGTTTGCTTCCGGAGGGCAGGGACATGGGTTTGCCGCTGAACGGGGAAACCATATTGTCGACAGAGTCCGTCTGAAAAACGCACGGATCCTCGGTGATAATAATGCCAGAAATGGAGCAGACAGGCTGGTCAGCGGAACAGAAATCCAGACGAAATATTGTTCAACTGCAGCCCGTAGCGTCGGTGCGGCATTCGACGGACAAAACGGACAGTATCGTTACATGGGAAATAATGGCCCCATGCAACTGGAAGTCCCCCGTGATCAGTATGCCGGCGCTGTTGAAACCATGAGGAATAAGATCCGCGAAGGTAAAGTACCCGGTGTAACCGATCCCGCAGAAGCGTCCCGGCTGATTCGTCGGGGACATCTGACTTATACTCAGGCCCGTAATATCACCCGGTTCGGGACCATCGAATCGGTCACTTATGATATTGCCGAGGGTTCGGTTGTCAGTCTGGCGGCCGGAGGGATCAGTTTTGCCCTGACGGCATCGGTCTTCTGGCTCAGCACCGGCGATCGCGATGCTGCCCTGCAGACAGCTGCTGTCCAGGCAGGAAAAACCTTCACCCGCACACTGGCTGTCTACGTCACAACCCAGCAACTCCACCGGCTCAGTGTTGTTCAGGGTATGCTGAAGCACATTGATTTTTCGACTGCCAGCCCGACTGTCCGACTGGCTCTTCAGAAGGGGACCGGTGCAGGAAATATCAGTGCCCTGAACAAAGTAATGAAGGGTACGCTGGTGACATCTCTGGCACTGGTAGCTGTCACAACCGGCCCTGACATGATCAAAATGTTGCGGGGACGGATCTCCGGTGCGCAGTTCATCAGGAATCTTGCCGTGGCATCTTCCGGTGTGGCAGGTGGAGCTGTCGGGTCAGTGGCGGGCGGGATACTGTTCAGTCCACTGGGACCATTTGGTGCACTGACAGGGCGTGTGGTTGGCGGTGTTCTGGGGGGAATGATTGCCTCCGCTGTATCAGGAAAAATTGCCGGAGCGCTGGTTGAAGAAGATCGCGTCAAAATTCTGGCAATGATTCAGGAGCAGGTGACATGGCTTGCCGGCAGTTTCCTGCTGACCGGACATGAGATTGAAAATCTGAACGAGAATCTGGCCCGTGTTATCGATCAGAATGCTCTGGAGATCATTTTCGCCGCCGGTATACAACAACGGGCCGCGACCAATATGTTAATCAAACCACTGGTGGTCAGTATCATCAGGCAACGCCCCGTCATGGAATATGATGCATCCCATCTCGGCAATATGGTTAACCGACTGGAAGAAGCATTACCCCCGGAGTTACCGGCATAACGGCTATTCTGCGCCTTTTACGCTTTGTCACCTGATTTGTCAGTGTCATCGTCATGACTCAGAGAGGTAAATACCATGATTCACCTGTTCAAAACCTGCATGATTACCGCCTTCATTCTGGGGTTAACGTGGTCTGCCCCACTCCGGGCACAGGATCAACGTTACATCAGTATACGCAATACAGATACGATATGGCTCCCGGGAAATATTTGTGCTTACCAGTTCCGGCTGGATAATGGCGGAAACGATGAAGGATTTGGCCCCCTCACCATCACTCTGCAACTCAAAGACAAATATGGTCAGACGCTGGTGACCAGAAAAATGGAAACGGAAGCTTTTGGTGACAGTAATGCCACGCGAACCACAGACGCATTTCTGGAAACGGAGTGCGTGGAAAATGTCGCCACAACCGAAATCATTAAAGCAACTGAAGAAAGTAACGGCCATCGTGTCAGTCTGCCGTTATCGGTTTTCAATCCCCAGGACTACCATCCACTGCTGATTACCGTTTCCGGAAAAAACGTTAACTGATCCCTGAAGTCAGTTTCATGCTTCAGCCTCTGTCACAACGCGTGGCAGAGGCTTTTTATTTATCAGGAGAAAACAGATATGCCGGGTTACACAGAGTATGTCCTGGCTGAAGGATCTTTCTCATACGGGCAGGCGGTTGCTGTCATAACCGCTTACCGCAATGTGTTTATCCAGGATGATCCGGGAATGCATTTCCGTCGGGTTATCCGCAACGCGGAAGGTCAGCGACGCTGGCGCTGCCGGAATTCTGAACCCGATGCCGGAAAGGTGCTTAATACGCGGCTCGCCAGTGACGGTCTTCTCAGACAATAAACATCATTCATTTCACCCATCAGGCCGCGTCTTCTCCGGGAGACGTGGCTTTTTCATTTATTACACCAGTAAATCTTAACCACCGATAAGGAGCAAATTATGCGACTAGCCAGTCGTTTTGGTTATGCGAACCAGATACGCCGTGACCGTCCGCTGACACACGAAGAACTGATGCACTATGTGCCGGGGATTTTCGGGGAAGATAAACACACGTCCCGAAGCCAGAACTATACGTACATCCCCACCATCACCGTACTGGAAAGCCTGCAGCGGGAAGGCTTTCAGCCATTCTTCGCCTGCCAGACCCGTGTGCGCGACCCGGGCCGCCGGGGATACACAAAACACATGCTGCGTCTGCGGCGGGCCGGAGAGATAAACGGAGAACATGTCCCTGAAATTATTCTGCTCAACTCTCATGACGGTACCTCCAGCTACCAGATGCTGCCGGGTTACTTCAGGTTCGTCTGCCAGAACGGATGCGTCTGTGGTCAGTCTCTGGGGGAAGTGCGTGTTCCGCACCGGGGAAATGTGGTGGACAGAGTCATTGAAGGGGCTTACGAGGTGGTGGGGGTTTTTGACCGGATTGAGGAAAAGCGTGATGCCATGCAGTCGCTGATTCTGCCGCCACCGGCACGCCAGGCGCTGGCACAGGCGGCACTGACTTACCGTTATGGTGACGAACATCAGCCCGTCACCACCGCCGACATTCTGACGCCACGACGCCGGGAGGATTACGGTAAGGACCTGTGGAGTGCTTATCAGACCATTCAGGAGAATATGCTGAAAGGCGGAATTTCAGGTCGCAGCGCTAAAGGAAAACGTATCCATACTCGTGCCATTCACAGCATTGACACTGACATTAAGCTCAACCGCGCATTGTGGGTGATGGCGGAAACCCTGCTGGAGAGCCTGCGCTGATTCAGCCATTACCCTGAAAACCACGCATTTATTTGTCCTTTAAGGAGTCATTTCATGAAAACCATTTCACATAATTCCACCACATCTTCTGTTTCCGTAACCGCTGCATCAGGGAATGACCAGCCTCAGCTGGTTGCCACCATAGTCCCTGATGAACAGCGCATCAGCTTCTGGCCGCAGCATTTTGGCCTCATTCCACAGTGGGTGACCCTGGAGCCCCGTGTTTTCGGCTGGATGGACCGTCTGTGCGAAGACTACTGCGGTGGTATCTGGAATCTGTACACTCTGAACAACGGCGGGGCATTTATGGCCCCCGAACCGGATGACGATGATGACGAAACATGGGTACTGTTCAATGCCATGAACGGCAACCGCGCTGAAATGAGCCCGGAAGCCGCCGGCATTGCTGCCTGTCTGATGACGTACAGTCATCACGCCTGTCGTACGGAGTATTATGCCATGACGGTCCATTATTACCGGCTGCGGGATTACGCCCTGCAGCATCCGGAATGCAGCGCCATTATGCGCATCATCGACTGAATGGAGGCAGGGACAATGCAGCAGCTTTCCTTTCTGCCCGGAGAAATGACGCCCGGCGAGCGCAGTCTCATTCTGCGGGCTCTGAAAACCCTGGACCGCCATCTTCATGAACCCGGTGTGGCCTTCACCTCCACCCGTGCGGCACGGGAATGGCTGATTCTGAACATGGCGGGACTGGAGCGTGAAGAATTCCGGGTGCTGTATCTGAATAACCAGAATCAGCTGATTGCCGGTGAAACCCTCTTCACCGGCACCATCAACCGCACGGAAGTCCATCCCCGGGAAGTGATTAAACGCGCCCTGTATCACAATGCCGCTGCCGTGGTGCTGGCACACAATCACCCGTCCGGTGAAGTCACACCCAGCAAGGCAGACCGCCTTATCACGGAACGTCTGGTACAGGCACTGGGCCTGGTGGATATCCGGGTGCCGGACCATCTGATAGTCGGTGGCAGCCAGGTTTTCTCCTTTGCCGAACATGGTCTGCTTTAACCCGTCACAACCACATCACACCTGTTTTCACTTTTATCTTCTGTCTTCAGAGGTATCCCACTATGAAAATCATCACCCGTGGCGAAGCCATGCGTATTCACCGTCAGCATCCGGCATCCCGTCTTTTTCCGTTCTGTACCGGCAAATACCGCTGGCACGGCAGCACTGAAGCGTATACCGGTCGTGAAGTGCAGGATATTCCCGGTGTGCTGGCCGTGTTTGCAGAACGCCGTAAGGACAGTTTTGGCCCGTATGTCCGGCTGATGAGCGTCACCCTGAACTGATGTTCCGTCACCCGGAAAACGAGTACGACTGGCTGAGCTCAGACGCCGCTGTGGATGAGGCCCTGCTCATAAACGAATACACCTTTACCGAAGGCGGTCTGCGCGCCGGCTGACCTGTCATCGTTAAACCATTCTTAACCGATTTTCTGTGAGGATTTTATCGTGTCAGACGCACTCTCCGGGACAATGCTTCCCGACGACAATCACGACCGCCCCTGGTGGGGGCTGCCCTGCACCGTGACGCCCTGTTTCGGGGCACGTCTGGTGCAGGAGGGTAACCGCCTGCATTACCTTGCCGACCGCGCCGGTATCAGAGGCCTGTTCAGCGATGCAGATGCGTACCACCTGGACCAGGCCTTTCCGCTGCTGATGAAACAACTGGAACTCATGCTCACCAGCGGTGAACTGAATCCCCGCCATCAGCATACCGTCACGCTGTATGCGAAAGGTCTGACCTGCAAAGCTGACACCCTCGGTAGCGGTGGTTACGTTTATCTGGCTGTTTATCCGACGCCCGAAACGAAAAAGTAAACCACCGGAATAACCTTCTGCTCCGGCCTGGTGCTTTCACCACGCCACTTTTCCATTTTTCATCTCTGCATATCAGGAAAACCTTCAGTATGAAAACATTACCCGATACACACGTACGGGAGGCATCGAGCTGCCCGTCCCCCGTCACCATCTGGCAGACTCTGCTCTCCCGACTACTGGGCCAGCATTACGGCCTTACACTGAATGACACACCGTTCGCCGATGAACGTGTGATTGAGCAGCATATTGAAGCTGGCATTTCACTGTGTGATGCGGTGAATTTTCTCGTGGAAAAATACGCGCTGGTGCGTACCGACCAGCCGGGATTCAGCACTTGTCCCCGCTCTCAGTTAATAAACAGTATTGATATCCTCCGGGCTCGCCGGGCAACAGGCCTGATGACCCGCGACAATTACAGAACGGTAAATAACATTACCCTGGGGAAGCATCCGGAGGCGAAACGATGAAACTGGCCCTGACGCTGGAAGCCGACAGCGTTAACGTGCAGGCGCTGAACATGGGGCGCATTGTCGTTGACGTCGATGGTGTTAATCTCGCTGAACTGATTAACAAGGTCGCTGAAAACGGTGATTCACTCCGCGTGGTGGATGAACGTGACTCTACCGAAACACCGGCAACTTATGCCAGCCCTCACCAGTTGCTGTAAGACAATGCAGTGATACAGGGTATAGTGCCATTAACCACAGAAACAGCACTGTTGTCCTGTATTAAGCAGGCAAGAGAAGATGTCCTTACCCTGCGCCATCTGCAGCTTCTGCACCAGAACCGGTGAATCTCACTCAACAGGCTTCATTTCCCCTGACGCCAGCCTGAATACAGCTGGCGTTTTCATTTATAAACAGAAAGGAAAACCGATAATAATGGAATGGACGCCCCTACCATGAAGCAACGGTAGGATATTACTGATAAACCTTCCAGTGGAGGTGCGTTATGGCCGTTTTAACGATTAGCATTGACCTGACAAAAAATGAATTCCAAATCCACGGTCTGGGTAGGAACAGAAAAATCTAAGCTCAGAAAACGGATTAAACGTTCCCTGATGCCCGTATTCTTCGCGAATATGTCTTCCTGTCGGATTGGGATGGAGGTCTGCGCCGGAGCGCGTCATTAGTGAGAATGCTGTCTACTTAGGGGCATAATGTCAGACTAATGCCCGCGATTTGTAAAGCCATATGTGAAAACAAACAAGAATGATATGGCTGCTGCCGAGGCCATCTGTGAAGCCGTTACCCGACCTAATATGCAGTTTGTCAGCATCAAGACGCCTGAGCAGTAGTCATTACTGTCTTTTCATCGTGCCCAAACGGGATTTGTTAAATCAAGGGCTGCGCAGATAAACCAGATCAGAGAATTACTGGCTGAATTTGGCATCGTTTTCCCGCCCGACATTGTAGCATTCAGTCGTCATGTCCCTGCCCTGCCTGAAGACGCGGAAAACTGTTTAACAATGCCGTTCAGACAGCTGTCGTCCTATCTCTAATGAAAATGTGAAACAACTGAGCGTACACATTGAAACCATAGAAGCCGTGAGCAACGAACACGTCGGGAACGACGAACTGTGTAGGAAAATTGCCACCATTTCGGGGATTGCTATTCTTACCACCACTGCAATTGTCAGCACCGGGTAGTATCGGCTTCAAAAACCGGCGTCAGCTTGCTGCATGGCTTGGACTGGTTCCCCGACAGTGCTTCAGCGTAGGTAAAAACACGCTGGGGTCTATCAGTAAACGGGACGATGTCTATATCAGAACGCTACTGTTCCATGGTGCGAAGACAGTGTCAAACGCCAGAAAGGGCAGACAGGTCCAGGAAAGTTGGCTGGGCAGACCAGTCTCGCGGCGGAATAAAAATGTTGCCACCGTAGCGCTGAACAACAAAAATGCCAGAGTGCTCTGGGTATTGCTAACCAACGATAAAGAGATTTCACCAGAAGAAGTGATGGTAGCTGCATATATGTAAATGAAACCACTTCTGTCTGTTGAAAAATAAAACCAACCTACTGATTGCTAAGGATAAACAAGTATTAATGGCCAGACTGATAAGACCGCGACTAAGTGAACCTGTATCTGACATGGCATAGCTTCGCTAATGTGTCATCATGATTAGGACTAAATCTGTGAATTCCTTTAGGAAGCACGGACACAGGCCAATCTGAGTCCATATGTATGATTGGAATCTTACACAGATGACTTTTTGACACGGGGACTTGGCAAACAGGGGCGACCATGTATGTCAGATATGACAATCTCACTTCCGAAAGAAGTCAACGGGCACGTTATCTGTTCAACCAGAATCCGACACATTCTGGCTATACGAAAGAGCATACTTATGCAAATCTATATGCTTTTCCGGCAACAAGCAGGAATCTCAGCGCTGAGGCAGGAATTAGAGGTAAAAACGCCCTACCGGGCCATGAATCACCCGGTCATTGGAGTAGTAACCAAAGCAGATTTAGCCAGCATGGAACACATATCTTTGGTGAAATGTTGGTTACGGGAAGCTGGAGCGCACAACGTGTTAGTAACCAGTGCGGTTAATAACAATGGAGTTACAGAACTTTTTGCCTTGCTGCATACAGAAGAAGGCTGTTGCTAATTTCGATAGGTTCTCAGATGAGAATGATGACGGTGATACACAGATAAGAATCAATGAGCAATGAGGGTTGCCGGGCAACCCTCATTGAATAAAACAGGAATTACTTCGCTTCGCCGTTTTTCATTTCGCCCATAGCTTTCAGCTTTTTGGAGATATCGCGGCGTTCTTTGGAGAGCTCGGCATTTTTGATGATGTAATCGTCAACGCGATCTTCATAGTCACCTTTCATGCTGGCGATGATGCCCTGGATTGCTTCAACGCTCATCCCGGGCTTGATGTAATCGCTCAGGTTGTCCAGCAACAGGACGCGCTTCTGGTTGTCACGGATCTTTTTCTCAACGTCCTGAATTTCACGTTGCAGTTTGTTCTTACGACGGAACAGACGAACAAATTCCAGTACGTCCTGGAATGAAGGCTTGGTAGTTTCCATTTTTATACCCCTGATAATGTGAGAGTCGGATTCGTTTAAGCAACCGCTATTCGTTAGGGCCAACATTACTCATAGCTGCCGCAGATGACAATGCTTTTATCCCTTTTCACTATCATACCCTTTATCCTTGCTGAATCGAAGCAGCAGCAAGATGATTCTGAAGTTCAGGAATTATTTGCGCAAGGCCCGGCAAATCAGACTCGATAGCAACTCAAGCTGATGTGCCGTTTCCATGTTCAGCCACACATAACCATAGATTGGTGTTTCCACAACCTTCAGGTCATGGTGGTTATTCAGCAACTGACGCAGCTCTTCCACAGCATCGTTCAATTTTTCCGTATTGGCAAAAACCGGCTGCGGATTACCTTCGTACAGCGCATGAACAAGGCTCAGCAGTATTTGCTGCATCATGTGCTGGGTATCACGAAGTTTTTGCGCGTTCAATAACACGAAATGGCTGGGGCGCGTGGCCCAGTATGCATTGATTTGCAACTCCAGCATACAAACCAGATTGCGGTTAATGGTCTGGATACCTTCATATATCGATTTTGGAATACGAGTTTCTTTGCTGGCGGGCGCAATCAGCCCACGCATTTTCACGGCATCGGTCAGGAGTTTTTGTAGATGGCTTTCCAGACGTGGGCGTTCGAGTAAGTTCGGTGAGAATGCAGATTGATAAACCCGATTATACTCGGTCAGACTTTTCGCCAGTTGAATGCGCCAGTGGATGAACGCCCGTTGTGGCCAGATACCGGTAAACAACATTGCCAGTAAAGAGCCGAGGATCACATCGCCGCTTCGCCATAACGCCGTATCAATTTCACCTGTCGGGGAACCCACAACAATTGCCAGCGTCACCCCAATCAATAATCCTTGATACGGTTTCTTGCCCAGCGCCAGCCAACCGCAAAGAAACATAGCCGCCGCGCACCAGACTAACATCAGCGGTAACGAAATTAACTCCAGTTGCAGAGCGATAAGACCTAAAATCGAACCCAACACCGTACCGCCAATACGTTCGAAGGCGCGAGGGACAACGTTACCCCAGAACGAGATTGGCCCCATAATCACCACCATGGTGACCAGCGGCCAGGTGCTTTCCGGGATAGTAAACAGGCGGATAATGAGAAAAGTGAGCAGGAATGCCAGCGCGACCCGAGTACCATGCACAATGCGGTAATGGCGGTATACCCGGATTTCAAACGGGCTTAATGACTTATCGGCACGCACGCAGAAACTCCGTAATGAAGATTAAAAGCGCTCATAACTCATCTGTCGGCCAGAAGGCCCGCCTCTGAATTATCCGACGGACAAACCGGGAACAGTGTAATTTCCCGGCAGGAGCGAAAAAATTGAAAGGCGCATCTTACTCTTTTCGCTTTCAAAAAAAGAGTGGTCATCGCGTTAACACACCGCCCTGAGATGAATTAGTGATGTTTTGGCTGCACCGCAACATACATTTCGATATCCCAGTACCCATCTTCCGCGCCATTGTTCAAATAAACCTCGAAGCAGGGCTTTGGTAACATTTCATAAGCACTGTCCTGCAAGAGGCTATTAAAGAACTGATACCAGGGTTTAGCAAAATCATCACCGACTACACGAGCCACCGCAACCGCATACTGACCACCTGAAATTTCTGTCAGAATGACGCCCTCACTGTTTTCGGGGAGCGTAAAGTTATTCGGCACCGTCACGACGATGTCGCAGCGTAATTTTTCGGCGGGTGTTTCATCTGGATTGTCGTAAAAGACAGCAACCCACTCCTTCGGCACAATATTTTTGCTATCTACCCACATCATCAACTGCTCAAAGCCTTTCTTTACCGTCTGTTCCCACGGGCCAACGAGATGGAAACCTGCAACGGTACGTTTATCTTCCTGCTTAATCTCGTAGTTCATGACGTCCCATTAACACTGTTTTTATATACAGTATAATTGCGATATTAAAACCACAAGGAATGAGTGTTGATTATGCGAGCAGACTCGCACTCCTGCCAGTCTGCTGCAAAAGAAAGGTCAGGCCTTATGGTGGAAATAATCACTCAGGCGAGAAAACATGCTGCCTTCCCCGACAGATTCCAGGGTAACCAGCGGCCAGTGCGCCACCTGTTTATCACGGTCGTAAAGTTCAATTTCCCCTACCCGCTGATGGGCGCTAATTGGCGCGGTGAGTTCTTTACCATCAAGGGTATATTTGGCTTTGATATGTGGAATTTCGGCTTTCGGTAGCACCATCCAGAACTCTTGTTCCGTTCCCAGGTCGATATTTTCTTTATCGCCATACCAGATGCGTTCCGTACCGACCTTTTTCCCACGGTGCAAAATTTGCACCGTAGTAAAGTTTTGTTGCCCCCAACGCAGTAATTTTCTTGCCTCTTCCTCACGACCTTTTGCACTGTCAGCCCCCATTACCACTGCAATGAGACGACGCTGCCCATCGACAGCCGAAGCAATGAGATTAAACCCGGCACCAGAAGTATGACCCGTTTTCAGGCCGTCAACATTCATGGTTTTATCCCACAATAACCCGTTACGGTTTTGCTGGGTGATACCGTTCCAGGTGAGACTTTTCTCACTGTACATATGATAAAACTCGGGCTCGCCGTGGATGATAGCGCGAGAAAGCACAGCTAAATCATAAGCCGAGCTATGCTGACCTGGTGCATCCAGACCATGCACTGTTTCAAAATGCGTATCCTTGAGATGCAGCTTCTCGGCATAGTTGTTCATCATTTCAACAAACTGCCGTTGCCCACCGGCAATATAGTCAGCCAGTGCAACACAAGCGTCATTTCCGGAATCCACAATTAAACCACGGCTTAAATCACGTACCGATACGCGATCGCCCTCTTTCAAAAACATCAGTGAAGAACCGACAAACACTGGATTATCTTTCGCCCACGCATCGCGCCCCACGGTGACAATATCGTCTGGCGTAATGCGATGACTATCGATAGTGCGATCCACGACATAGCCCGTCATCAGCTTTGTCAGGCTGGCGGGATTGCGCTGTTGATGCTCATTACCCGCGGTGAGGATCTGACCGGTGGTGTAATCCATCAGTACCCAGGAGCCGGCATGAATCTCTGGAGGCTGAGGTGAAAAAGGAATGTTTTCCGCCGCAAAACCAGACGATAAGTTAAAAATGAACAAAGAAGCAGCAATAATAAGACGGCGTTTCAACAGCAAACCCTCAGGAGTTTCAAATAGCTGTTCTTTTTACGGAAATACTTATGAACTGGCTGGAATAAAGTGCAAGAAAATGTGACTACCCTCTCATTTTTATCTGACATGATCTGTTGTCACTCGCTGTCAAATTGTCGCGCTAAAGCTGATTAGCACGGTGATATTTGATACTCTGGCAGACAGCAGAAATAACGGATTTAACCTAATGATGAATGACGGTAAGCAACAATCTACCTTTTTGTTTCACGATTACGAAACCTTTGGCACGCACCCCGCGTTAGATCGCCCTGCACAGTTCGCAGCCATTCGCACCGATGACGAATTCAATGTCATCGGCGAACCCGAAGTCTTTTACTGCAAGCCCGCGGATGACTATTTACCCCAGCCTGGAGCAGTATTAATTACCGGTATTACCCCGCAGGAGACACGAGCGAAAGGAGAAAACGAAGCCGCGTTTGCCGCCCGTATTCACTCGCTTTTTACCGTACCGAAGACCTGTATTCTGGGCTACAACAATGTGCGTTTCGACGACGAAGTCACACGCAACGTTTTTTATCGTAATTTCTACGATCCTTACGCCTGGAGCTGGCAGCATGATAACTCGCGCTGGGATTTACTGGATGTTATGCGTGCCTGTTATGCCCTGCGCCCGGAAGGAATAAATTGGCCTGAAAATGATGACGGTCTACCGAGCTTTCGCCTTGAGCATTTAACCAAAGCGAATGGTATTGAACATAGCAACGCCCACGATGCGATGGCTGATGTGTACGCCACTATTGCGATGGCAAAACTGGTAAAAACGCGTCAGCCACGCCTGTTTGATTATCTCTTTACCCATCGTAATAAACACAAACTAATGGCGTTGATTGATGTTCCTCAGATGAAACCCCTGGTTCACGTTTCCGGAATGTTTGGTGCATGGCGCGGCAATACAAGCTGGGTGGCACCGCTGGCGTGGCATCCTGAAAATCGCAATGCCGTAATTATGGTGGATTTGGCAGGAGACATTTCGCCATTACTGGAGCTGGATAGCGACACATTGCGCGAGCGTTTATATACCGCAAAAGCCGATCTTGGCGATAACGCCGCCGTTCCGGTTAAGCTGGTACATATCAATAAATGTCCGGTACTGGCCCAAGCGAATACGCTACGCCCGGAAGATGCCGACCGACTGGGAATTAATCGTCAGCATTGCCTCGATAACCTAAAAATTCTGCGTGAAAATCCGCAAGTGCGTGAAAAAGTGGTAGCGATATTCGTGGAAGCCGAACCGTTTACACCTTCAGATAATGTGGATGCACAGCTTTATAACGGCTTTTTCAGTGACGCCGATCGTGCAGCAATGAAAATTGTGCTGGAAACCGAGCCGCGTAATTTACCGGCACTGGATATCACTTTTGTTGATAAACGAATTGAAAAGCTGTTGTTCAATTATCGGGCGCGCAACTTCCCGGGGACGCTGGATTATGCCGAGCAGCAACGCTGGCTGGAGCACCGCCGCCAGGTCTTCACGCCAGAGTTTTTACAAGGCTATGCAGAAGAGATTCAGATGCTGGCGCAGCAGTATGCCGACGATAAAGAAAAAGTGGCGCTGTTAAAAGCGCTTTGGCAGTACGCGGAAGAGATTGTCTAATGTGAAGCCTCCGCCGCTGGTACGGCGGAGGACAATTTTGAGTCAGGCTTTTTGAACGGTGATGCTCCACGCTGCATCGCCAATCTGCTGATAATCGGTGATGGCATGTCCTTCTTCTGCCGCCCACTGTGGGATTGCTTCAGTTGCCTGGGTGCAATCAAACTCAATTACCAACTCATCGCCGCTGGCCATTTCTGCCAGTGCTGCTTTTGCTTCTATGAGTGGAAACGGACAGACCTGCGTCACCACATCCAGCTTTTTAATCGCCATCTTTACACCTTACTTAATTTGCCGCAGCAGTTGCCAGTCGTGCCTTACGCTGCGGTCGAACATACACAAGCCAGGACGCAGTCCAGACTCCGAGAATCATAAATACAAGGCCAATCCAGCCCTGCCAGGTCATCATTGCAGTCATGACCAGTCCATTACCGATAGAGCAACCACCTGCAATGCTGGCACCGAAGCCCATCAGTACACCACCTAACCCGCTACGTAATGTTGTTTGTGCATCAGCAGCGCGAACGCGGAACTCACGGCTCGCTTTGGCTGCAATAAATGACCCCACGAAGATCCCTAACACCAGGAAAACGCCCCAGTTAATGTATTTCACGTCACCCGCGACCAGAAATTGCAGAATATTGGCCGTTGGGGAAGTGATTCCTAACCCAAACATGCGTCCGGTTGCTTCACTCAGGGGCCAAGCTAAAAGCGCAATCAAACCGATGAGTACAGCAGTGACAAAGGGATGCCAGCGTTTTTCAAACAGAATATGAGCGATCCCGGTTCGGCGCGGCGGTAAGGTCGCGACTTTGAGTTTTGGCTTCTTCAACTCTTTCATCACCACCCAGAGCGTTATCACCAGCAAAACGGCAACCAACGGCCACACAGACAAATTAAAAGTATCAGCAATAGAGTTATGTTCAGTAGTGTAGTGCTGCAAGGTTTGATTTAAACCACTGGCGTGTGGAGAACGCATCACCGCACTCATCACCATATAAGTGAAAAGCGCGATCCAACTGCCGATCAATCCCTCACCCGCGCGATACCAGGTCCCGGTGGCACATCCACCCGCCAGAACAATTCCCAGCCCGAAAAGATACCCACCTATAACAGTACCAAGCCACGGGAACGCCCCGGCTTCGTAAGTCAGTAGGCCCGCCTGAATTAACGCAAAAACCCCCACGCTTTGTACCGAAATTGCAATCAGCAAGGCGTAAAACATGCGATTATTTTTCGCGATATACATATCGCGAAAACCACCTGTCAGGCAAAAACGCCCACGCTGCATGACAAATCCCAGCAGAGCACCACAAATTAGCCCGCTTAATATCATTGAAAACATAAATTAATTAACCAGATGAATGTTAATGGGGAAATTATTCATGACTGGTGGAATGCAGACCAATAACCAAATTCTCTAAATTAGAACAAATGGTTATTAATGAGGATTTCGATAAAAAAGAATAAAAAAACCGGAGCCAAATGTTCATTCGACTCCGGTTTATTATTAGAAAAGATGATTATGCTACGTCTTCGTACTGCGGAACCGGATTACGGAAACTCTTGGTTACGCAAGCCAGGTAAATCAGACCGATAGCAGCCCAGATCAGACCCAGAACCATTGAGCTTTCTTCCAGGTTAACCCACAGCGCACCAACGGTCAGCGCACCACACATCGGCAGGAACAGATACTGGAAGTGATCTTTCAGCGTCTTGTTACGCTTCTCACGGATCCAGAACTGCGAAATAACCGACAGGTTAACGAAGGTGAACGCCACCAGCGCACCAAAGTTAATCAGCGCCGTAGCCATTACCAGGTCGAAGTTGATTGCCAGCAAGGCAATCGCGCCAACCAGGATGATGTTCATTGCCGGAGTACGCCATTTCGGGTGTACATAACCGAAGAAGCTTTTCGGGAACACACCGTCACGCCCCATTACGTACATCAGACGCGCTACGCCTGCATGCGCCGCCATACCGGACGCCAGTACGGTAATGGTGGAGAAGATCAGCGCGCCAACCTGGAACGCTTTACCCGCAACGTACAGCATGATTTCAGGCTGTGACGCATCCGGATCTTTAAAGCGAGAGATATCCGGGAAGTACAGCTGCAGGAAGTAAGTTGCAAAGATGAAGATCATGCCGCCAATCAGTGCGGTCAGGAAAATCGCACGCGGGATCACGCGCTCTGCATCTTTGGTTTCTTCCGACAGGTTGCTGATGCCGTCAAAGCCGGTAAAGGAGAAGCACAGGATTGTCGCCCCGGTAATCATCGGGATAACATGCGCATCGCCAGACCAGAACGGACGAGTGCTCGCCAGCGTACCCGCGCCTTCACCTTCAAATACGCCATAAACAACCATGCCCAGAATCACCGCGATCAGCACTACCTGCAACACGACGATTACAGTGTTGAAGTTCGCTACGGATTTCAGACTACGCAGGTTAAAGGCGGTCATAAAGGCCACCAGCGCCACCACAAACATCCACGATGGGATGGAAGGCACCAGAGCTTCAAAATAGATTTTCGCCAGCAGAATGTTGATCATCGGCGCGAACAGATAGTCGAGCAGAGAAGACCAACCCACCATAAAGCCGACAGTCGGGCTAATGGATTTCTGGGCGTAAGTGTATGCAGAGCCAGCAGAAGGATAGCGGCGAACCAGCTTCCCGTAGCTCAGAGCCGTAAACAGGATCGCAATCAATGCGAACGCATAGGCTGTCGGCACATGACCATCCGTGAGGCCTGAAACGATACCAAATGTATCAAACAGCGTCATCGGCTGCATATAGGCAAGACCCATCATTACAACCGGAACTAACGTAAGCGTTTTACGCAATTCCACGCGAGAGGTGTTTGGAGTAACGTTATGCGACATGGTCATTCTCCTTTACGGTGATAACCGTCGCGTAAGCAAAAAATTGCCCCATTTTTTTGGATTCCTCAGCGACAACAACTGTCGATTTTTAGTAAATATCTATCCGGTACGAAGCCCGGCCTCTTGGTATGAATGATTGGTTTGAAGCAAAAAATAACCGACGCTAATTAAACGTCGGTTTTTAGTCATTTTTTGACAGCGGCGCATTGTGCCTAAATGGGGGGGAAATGACAAGAGAATGAGAGGCTTGTCATAATAATTTTTCTTTAAATGGCTGATTTTCCGTCATCAGATTTTGCATAAACACCGGCGATCGCACTATTTGCTAAAATTTCGTCCCGCCACCAACCACTGGCAAGCCCCGCGGTCTGTTCATTCCAGCCAATCCAGACGGGTTCAAAGAGGGTTTGGGCGACCACTTTCTTCTCGATTAACGCACCACTATCGAGAAAACGTTGCGCCAGATAACGGGGTAAATAGCCGCAGCCGAGGCCGCTAATTTGCAGCTCCAGCTTGGTTTTAAAATCGAAAACGGTAATAGCTTCTTGTTCGTCGAGAAGTTGTGAGGCCGTAGAAGCGCCGGCCTGTGCAGTGTCCCCCACCACAATCGCCCGATATCGTTTAATGATACGACGGTTTAACGGTTCTTCTTCCAGGGCTAACGGATGATGAGGCGCGACCGCAAAGACTTGTTCCAGATCGCCCAACCGAGAGAAACCAAACTCACTGGAAGATGGTGGCTCATGCATCGCGCCAACAATAATATCCGCTCGCCCCTGAGTCAGGGCATCCCATGAACCACCGAGTACACCATTGATAAACTTCAGGCGCGTCACGCTATGATGTTGATAAAAAGCCTCAATGAGTGGCGCAAGCAGAGAAAAAGGGAAGGTGTCGTCCACGCCAATCACCAGCTCGTTTTCCCAGCCTTCATGCAGTTTGATCGCCTGCTTTTCCAGTTCTCGCACGGTATGCAGAACTTCCCGCCCTTTCTCTAATAACATTTTTCCGGTGCGGGTGAATTTAGCGCGGTGACCGCTACGATCAAGCAATTGAATATTAAGGTCGCTTTCCAGCTTGTGAACGGTATAACTCAGAGCGGACGGCGTCTTGTAGAGTTTAGCCGACGCCGCCGCAAAACTGCCTTCTTTTTCTAAGGCATCGAGGATCATCAACACATCCAGCAGTGGTTTCATACACGCCCCCTTGCAGTGTATGCGGCGTCCTGCTGGCGTGATCGTTTACTCCAGCGGCATTACCAGCGGATCGGGATACTGGTATTCAAATCCCAGTTCATTACAAATCCGACTGCCATCAATAATCTTACCTTTGCCGCTGTCCAGACTATTTCTGAACTGCGGAGGTTCCAGCCCCAATAAACGGGCCATCTGCGGATAGAAAACATTACGCGCAGGGTGAGCTGGCGCACATATATTATAGATGTGTCCGCCTTTAGGTGCCTGTAACAACAGAGTGATAGCGCCAATAACATCTTCTAAATGGACTAAATTAACACCATGTTCACCATCAGGGGCGGTTTTTCCGGCAAAGAAGCGTCCGGGATGACGTCCCGGTCCGACCAGGCCCGCAAGACGCAGAATATCGACCGAAGTACCGGGTAAATTGTGCAGCCAGTCTTCGAGTTCTTCTAATACTCGTCCACTGTTGGTCACCGGATTACGCGGGGTGGTTTCTTTCACCGTGCCTTGCGCGTCGCCATAGACAGATGTCGAGCTGGTAAAAATAATGCGGGGAATACGATGGGCCAGCGCGCTATCCACTAACTCTTGTACCGCTTGTAAATAGAACTCATCGCCGGGGCCGCTACGACGTGCCGGAAGCGTAATGACCAGCGCATCGGCATCCATCAGGGCATCCAGATCGTCAGAATCGCAAACTAACTCAGGCTCCATGCGAAGCAGATAGCTATCAATGCCACTCATTCGGGCCGCTTCGACACCATCTTGTGTGGTTTTACTCCCGGTGACTTGCCAGCCTCGCGCTGAAAGTGACATCGCCAGCGGCATGCCTAACCACCCTAACCCGACAATTGCGACCTTTTTCATCCGTTATCTCCTGATACACCTTAGATCTATAAGGCTACGCTAGCGTATCAAAACTGACAATTCATTCTATGAATGAATCTGTTCAATAATGATAACGACATGCTGCAATGAGCAGTGAATCATCAGTAACCGCGTATACCAGACGGTGCTCCTCTGTAATGCGTCGGGACCAGAAACCTGACAAATTATGTTTCAGGGGTTCTGGTTTCCCCTTACCTTCAAATGGTGTTCTGCGGGTATCTTTGATAAGTTCATTGATCTTTTTAACAATTCGCTTATCTGTTTCCTGCCAGTACAGATAATCATCCCATGATTCCTCAGACCAGATTAGTTTCACTCAATAATGTCCTTTTCCGTTCCTTTGCCTGATTTCAGGCTATCGATTGAGTCCATCAATCTCCGGGCGTTAGCGGGGGAACGCAGTAGATAAGCCGTCTCTTCCAGCGAGTTGTATTCTTCGAGTGACATCAGAACACAAGCCTCTCCATTCTGACGAGTAATGAGGATCGGGGCATGATCTTCAACGGCTTTCATCATTGTTGCCGACAAATTCTGACGCGCTTCGCTGTAGCTAATTGTACGCATGTCAATCTCCTCTTTTGTACAGTTCATTGTACAATGATGGGCGTTAATTAACTATTTATTAATTAGTTTGTAGATCAAGGTATTGTCAGTGAGACGAAAATCCAGGCTTCGCTATTTTTGGTGCCGTCAGCTTAGAGGACAGTCCTCTTAGCCCCCTCCTTTCCCCGCTCATTCATTAAACAAATCCATCGCCATAAAATATATAAAAAAGCCCTTGCTTTCTAACGTGAAAGTGGTTTAGGTTAAAAGACATCAGTTGAATAAACATTCACAGAGACTTTTATGACACGCGTTCAATTTAAACACCACCATCATCACCATCATCCTGACTAGTCTTTCAGGCGATGTGTGCTGGAAGACATTCAGATCTTCCAGTGGTGCATGAACGCATGAGAAAGCCCCCGGAAGATCACCTTCCGGGGGCTTTTTTATTGCGCGGTTGATAACGGTTCAGACAGGTTTAAAGAGGAATAAGAAAATGACAGACAACACTCGTTTACGCATAGCTATGCAGAAATCCGGCCGTTTAAGTGATGACTCACGCGAATTGCTGGCGCGCTGTGGCATTAAAATCAATCTTCACACCCAGCGCCTGATCGCGATGGCAGAAAACATGCCGATTGATATTCTGCGCGTGCGTGACGACGACATTCCCGGTCTGGTAATGGACGGCGTGGTTGACCTCGGGATTATCGGCGAAAACGTGCTGGAAGAAGAGCTGCTTAACCGCCGCGCCCAGGGTGAAGATCCACGCTACTTTACCCTGCGTCGTCTGGATTTCGGCGGCTGCCGACTTTCACTGGCAACGCCGGTTGATGAAGCCTGGGATGGCCCGCTCTCCTTAAACGGTAAACGTATCGCCACCTCTTATCCTCACCTGCTCAAGCGTTATCTCGACCAGAAAGGTATCTCTTTTAAATCCTGCTTACTGAACGGTTCTGTTGAAGTCGCCCCGCGTGCCGGACTGGCGGATGCGATTTGCGATCTGGTTTCCACCGGTGCCACGCTGGAAGCTAACGGCCTGCGCGAAGTCGAAGTTATCTATCGCTCGAAAGCCTGCCTGATACAACGCGATGGCGAAATGGAAGAATCCAAACAGCAACTGATCGACAAACTGCTGACCCGTATTCAGGGTGTTATCCAGGCGCGTGAATCAAAATACATCATGATGCACGCACCGACCGAACGTCTGGATGAAGTCATCGCCCTGCTGCCAGGTGCCGAACGCCCAACTATTCTGCCGCTGGCGGGTGATCAACAGCGCGTAGCGATGCACATGGTCAGCAGTGAAACCCTGTTCTGGGAAACAATGGAAAAACTGAAAGCGCTGGGTGCCAGTTCAATCCTGGTCCTGCCGATTGAGAAGATGATGGAGTGATCGCCATGAGCTTTAACACAATCATTGACTGGAATAGCTGTACTGCGGAGCAACAACGCCAGCTGTTAATGCGCCCGGCGATCTCCGCTTCTGAAAGCATTACCCGCACCGTTAACGATATTCTCGATAACGTGAAAGCACGCGGCGATGACGCCCTGCGGGAATACAGCGCGAAGTTTGATAAAACCACGGTTACCGCGCTGAAGGTGTCTGCTGAGAAGATCGCCGCCGCCAGCGAACGCCTGAGCGACGAGCTAAAACAGGCGATGGCGGTGGCAGTAAAGAATATTGAAACCTTCCACACTGCGCAAAAACTGCCGCCGGTAGACGTAGAAACCCAGCCAGGCGTGCGTTGCCAGCAGGTCACGCGCCCGGTGGCTTCAGTGGGTTTGTATATTCCTGGCGGCTCCGCCCCGCTCTTCTCAACGGTATTAATGCTGGCAACTCCGGCGCGTATTGCGGGCTGTAAAAAAGTGGTGCTGTGCTCACCGCCGCCGATTGCCGATGAGATCCTTTATGCGGCGCAGCTGTGCGGTGTGCAGGACGTGTTTAACGTCGGCGGCGCACAGGCCATTGCCGCGCTGGCGTTTGGTACGGAATCTGTGCCGAAAGTGGACAAAATCTTCGGGCCGGGTAACGCCTTTGTCACCGAAGCAAAACGTCAGGTGAGCCAGCGTCTGGACGGTGCGGCGATCGATATGCCCGCAGGCCCGTCGGAAGTGCTGGTGATTGCTGACAGCGGCGCTACACCGGATTTCGTGGCTTCTGATTTGCTCTCTCAGGCTGAACACGGCCCGGACTCACAGGTGATTTTACTGACGCCCGCTGCTGATATGGCGCGTCGCGTTGCCGAGGCCGTCGAACGCCAGTTGGCAGAACTGCCGCGTGCCGAAACCGCCCGCCAGGCACTGAACGCCAGCCGCCTGATCGTGACTAAAGATTTAGCGCAGTGCGTGGAGATCTCCAACCAGTACGGCCCGGAGCACCTGATCATTCAGACCCGCAACGCCCGTGAACTGGTCGATAGCATCACCAGCGCCGGTTCGGTATTTCTTGGTGACTGGTCACCGGAATCGGCAGGTGATTACGCCTCCGGCACCAACCACGTTCTGCCGACTTACGGTTACACCGCCACCTGTTCCAGCCTCGGGCTGGCAGATTTCCAGAAGCGCATGACCGTACAGGAACTGTCGAAAGAGGGGTTCTCCGCGCTGGCTTCAACCATAGAAACACTGGCCGCCGCCGAGCGCCTGACCGCCCACAAAAATGCCGTTACTTTGCGTGTTAACGCCCTTAAGGAGCAAGCATGAGCACCGTGACTATTACCGATTTAGCGCGTGAAAACGTCCGCAACCTGACGCCGTATCAGTCGGCGCGTCGTCTGGGCGGTAACGGCGACGTCTGGCTGAACGCCAACGAATATCCCACAGCCGTGGAGTTTCAGCTCACTCAGCAAACGCTCAACCGCTACCCGGAATGTCAGCCGAAAGCGGTGATTGAAAATTACGCGCAATATGCAGGAGTAAAACCTGAACAGGTGCTGGTCAGCCGTGGCGCGGACGAAGGTATTGAACTGCTGATTCGCGCTTTTTGCGAACCGGGTAAAGACGCCATCCTCTACTGCCCGCCAACGTACGGCATGTACAGCGTCAGCGCCGAAACGATTGGCGTCGAGTGTCGCACAGTGCCGACGCAGGACAACTGGCAACTGGACTTACAGGGCATTTCCGACAAGCTGGACGGCGTAAAAGTGGTCTATGTTTGCAGCCCCAACAACCCGACCGGGCAACTGATCAATCCGCAGGATTTTCGCACTCTGCTGGAGCTAACCCGCGGAAAAGCCATTGTGGTTGCCGATGAAGCCTATATAGAGTTTTGTCCACAGGCATCGCTGGCTGGCTGGCTGGCGGAATATCCGCACCTGGCTATTTTGCGCACACTATCGAAAGCTTTTGCTCTGGCGGGGCTTCGTTGCGGATTTACGCTGGCAAACGAAGAAGTCATCAACCTGCTGATGAAAGTGATCGCCCCCTACCCGCTCTCGACGCCGGTTGCCGACATTGCGGCCCAGGCGTTAAGCCCGCAGGGGATCGTCGCCATGCGCGAACGGGTGGCGCAAATTATTGCAGAACGCGAATACCTGATTGCCGCACTGAAAGAGATCCCCTGCGTGGAGCAGGTTTTCGACTCTGAAACCAACTACATTCTGGCGCGCTTTAAAGCCTCCAGTGCAGTGTTTAAATCTTTGTGGGATCAGGGCATTATCTTACGTGATCAGAATAAACAACCCTCTTTAAGCGGCTGTCTGCGAATTACCGTCGGAACCCGTGAAGAAAGCCAGCGCGTCATTGACGCCTTACGTGCGGAGCAAGTTTAATGAGTCAGAAGTATCTTTTTATCGATCGCGATGGAACCCTGATTAGCGAACCGCCGAGTGATTTTCAGGTGGACCGTTTTGACAAACTCGCCTTTGAACCGGGCGTGATCCCGCAGCTGCTGAAGCTGCAAAAAGCGGGCTACAAGCTGGTGATGATCACTAATCAGGATGGTCTTGGAACACAAAGTTTCCCGCAGGCGGATTTCGATGGCCCGCACAACCTGATGATGCAGATCTTCACCTCACAAGGCGTGCAGTTTGATGAAGTGCTGATTTGTCCGCACCTGCCCGCCGATGAGTGCGACTGCCGTAAGCCGAAAGTAAAACTGGTGGAGCGTTACCTTGCTGAGCAAGCGATGGATCGTGCCAACAGTTATGTGATTGGCGATCGCGCGACCGACATTCAACTCGCTGAAAACATGGGCATTACTGGTTTACGCTACGACCGCGAAACCCTGAACTGGCCGATGATTGGCGAGCAACTCACTAAACGAGACCGTTACGCCCACGTAGTGCGCAACACCAAAGAGACGCAAATTGACGTCCAGGTGTGGCTGGATCGTGAAGGTGGCAGCAAGATTAACACCGGCGTTGGCTTCTTTGATCACATGCTGGATCAGATCGCCACCCACGGCGGTTTCCGCATGGAAATCAACGTCAAAGGCGACCTCTATATCGACGATCACCACACCGTCGAAGATACTGGTCTGGCGCTGGGTGAAGCGTTAAAAATTGCCCTTGGCGACAAACGCGGTATTTGCCGCTTTGGTTTTGTGCTGCCGATGGACGAATGCCTTGCCCGCTGCGCACTGGATATCTCTGGTCGCCCGCACCTGGAATATAAAGCTGAATTTACCTACCAACGCGTGGGCGATCTCAGTACTGAAATGATCGAGCACTTCTTCCGTTCGCTCTCATACACCATGGGCGTGACCCTGCACCTGAAAACCAAAGGTAAAAACGATCATCACCGTGTAGAGAGCCTGTTCAAAGCCTTTGGTCGCACCCTGCGCCAGGCCATCCGCGTGGAAGGCGACACCCTGCCCTCGTCAAAAGGAGTGCTGTAATGAACGTGGTGATCCTTGATACCGGCTGCGCCAATCTGAACTCGGTGAAGTCTGCCATTGCGCGCCACGGTTATGAACCCAAAGTCAGCCGTGACCCGGACGTAGTGTTGCTGGCCGATAAACTATTTTTACCCGGCGTAGGCACCGCACAAGCAGCGATGGATCAGGTGCGTGAGCGCGAACTGTTTGATCTCATTAAAGCCTGTACCCAACCGGTGCTGGGCATCTGCTTAGGGATGCAACTGCTTGGGCGGCGCAGCGAAGAGAGCAACGGCGTCGATTTGCTGGGCATCATCGACGAAGACGTGCCGAAAATGACCGACTTTGGTCTGCCACTGCCACATATGGGCTGGAACCGCGTTTACCCGCAGGCAGGCAACCGCCTGTTTCAGGGGATTGAAGACGGCGCGTACTTTTACTTTGTTCACAGTTACGCAATGCCGGTCAATCCGTGGACCATTGCCCAATGTAATTACGGCGAACCGTTCACCGCGGCGGTACAAAAAGATAACTTCTACGGCGTGCAGTTCCACCCGGAGCGTTCTGGTGCCGCTGGCGCTAAGTTGCTGAAAAACTTCCTGGAGATGTGATGATTATTCCGGCATTAGATTTAATCGACGGCACCGTGGTGCGTCTCCATCAGGGCGATTACGGCAAACAGCGCGATTACGGTAACGACCCGCTGCCGCGATTGCAGGATTACGCCGCGCAGGGTGCCGAAGTGTTGCATCTGGTGGATCTGACCGGGGCAAAAGATCCGGCTAAACGTCAAATCCTGCTGATTAAAACCCTGGTGGCGGGCGTTAACGTTCCGGTGCAGGTTGGCGGCGGCGTGCGTAGCGAAGAAGACGTGGCGGCGTTACTGGAAGCAGGCGTTGCGCGCGTGGTGGTCGGCTCCACCGCGGTGAATTCACCAGAAAGGGTGAAAGGCTGGTTTGAACGCTTCGGTGCCGATGCCTTAGTGCTGGCGCTGGATGTCCGTATTGACGAGCAAGGCAACAAGCAGGTGGCAGTCAGCGGCTGGCAAGAGAACTCGGGCGTTTCACTGGAACAACTGGTGGAAACCTATCTGCCCGTCGGCCTGAAACATGTGCTGTGTACCGATATCTCGCGCGACGGCACACTGGCAGGTTCTAACGTCTCTTTATATGAAGAAGTGTGCGCCAGATATCCGCAGGTGGCATTTCAGTCATCCGGCGGCATTGGCGACATTGATGATGTGGCGGCCCTGCGTGGTACTGGCGTGCGCGGCGTAATAGTTGGTCGGGCATTACTGGAAGGTAAATTCACCGTGAAGGAGGCCATCGCATGCTGGCAAAACGTATAATTCCGTGTCTCGACGTTCGTGATGGTCAGGTGGTGAAAGGCGTACAGTTTCGTAACCATGAAATCATTGGCGATATCGTGCCGCTGGCAAAACGCTACGCTGAAGAAGGTGCAGATGAACTGGTGTTCTACGATATCACCGCTTCCAGCGATGGCCGTGTGGTAGATAAAAGCTGGGTATCTCGCGTGGCGGAAGTCATCGACATTCCGTTTTGTGTGGCGGGTGGGATTAAGTCTCTGGAAGATGCCGCGAAAATTCTTTCCTTTGGCGCGGATAAAATTTCCATAAACTCGCCTGCGCTGGCGGACCCGACGTTAATTACTCGCCTGGCCGATCGCTTTGGCGTGCAGTGTATTGTGGTTGGTATTGATACCTGGTACGACGCTGAAACCGGTAAATATCATGTGAATCAATATACCGGCGATGAAAGCCGCACCCGCGTCACTCAGTGGGAAACGCTCGACTGGGTACAGGAAGTGCAAAAACGCGGTGCCGGAGAAATCGTCCTCAACATGATGAATCAGGACGGCGTGCGTAACGGTTACGACCTCGAGCAGCTGAAAAAAGTACGTGAAGTTTGCCACGTCCCGCTGATTGCCTCCGGTGGCGCGGGGACCATGGAACACTTCCTCGAAGCCTTCCGCGATGCCGACGTTGACGGCGCGCTGGCAGCTTCCGTATTCCACAAACAAATAATCAATATTGGTGAATTAAAAGCGTACCTGGCAACACAGGGCGTGGAGATCAGGATATGTTAACAGAACAACAACGTCGCGAACTGGACTGGGAAAAAACCGACGGACTGATGCCGGTGATTGTGCAACATGCAGTATCCGGCGAAGTGTTAATGCTGGGCTACATGAACCCGGAAGCCTTAGACAAAACCATCGAAAGCGGCAAAGTCACCTTCTTCTCGCGCACTAAACAGCGACTGTGGACCAAAGGCGAAACGTCGGACAATTTCCTCAACGTGGTGAGTATTGTGCCGGACTGCGACAACGACACGTTACTGGTGCTGGCGAATCCCATTGGTCCAACCTGCCACAAAGGCACCAGCAGCTGCTTCGGCGACACCGTTCACCAGTGGCTGTTCCTTTATCAACTGGAACAACTGCTCGCCGAACGTAAATCTGCCGACCCGAAAACCTCCTATACCGCCAAACTGTATGCCAGCGGCACCAAACGCATTGCGCAGAAAGTGGGCGAAGAAGGGGTGGAAACCGCACTGGCAGCGACAGTACATGACCGCTTTGAGCTGACCAACGAGGCATCTGATTTGATGTATCACCTGCTGGTGCTGTTGCAGGATCAGGATCTGGACTTAACGACGGTGATTGAGAACCTGCGTAAACGGCATCAGTGAGTTGCGGGGTAAGCGGATGCGATATTGTTGTAGCATCCGGCAAAAAAAACGGGCAAGGTGTCACCACCCTGCCCTTTTTCTTTAAAACCGAAAAGATTACTTCGCGTTGTAATTACGCAGAGCGTTACGCCCCAGCACAATCCCCGCGCCAACCATGCCGCCCAGCAGCACCGCCAAAATCAAGGTGATTGCCTTTTTCGGGCTATCGCGACGAATAGGTAACGTCGGTTTCATCACATAGCGATAAGCATGAATATCAAGTTTATCAACGTCAAGATTGTCGATATCCAGCAGGTTTTGACGAGTCTGATAGTAGTTTGATGAGAACACCAACGGACGAGTCGCCTCATGCTTAATCATCGACTCCAGCGCTTCGCTCCCCAAAAGGAACATAGTATCTTGGGTTACGTCCTGTGTCTGCTGAATCTGCGGCTTTGTCACCTGCGCCTGATTCGCATACTGCAACGCTTCCTGAATCTGACGGATACGCAGATCTTTCTGCTCCTGCGCAACCACTTCCTGGGTCTTCAGAGAATCCTGCAAGTTTTTCATTTGCAGCGCGATGTTGTCTTTCAGGTCTTGTTCCAGTTCTTCATTTACCTGATCGTCAACTTGCTGGATATACTGCGCCAGCTGTTTCTGCGCACCTTCAGGTGTTTCACCCACATAAGAAACCGCTAAAGGTAATGACTGATTTTTAACGGTAGGCTCAATGGTCAGTTTTTCAGGTTCTTCCTGATTATCCAGCGTTTCTGCTAATGCAGAAAATGTCGTGCTGAAACGACCAATTAACATCGACTGGATCTCAGACACTTTCGGCGCTGCCGAGCCATAAATCACATTTATGGCATTGTTATAACCAGCGATTTGTCCCACATCAGGTTGAGTAACGATAGCTGTGGAAGTCCACTTTTCTTTGGCAACGGCCAGATACCCTATAGCCAGGGCAATAGCAACAATGACAGAGATGATAATTGTCATCTTGCCACGCCACAACTGCACCAGTAAATCAATCAAATCAATCTGTTCCGGGTCATGGTTTTGCCCAGAAACATTATTATTTTCTACTCTCATCATTACCCTAACGGACGAAATAATTTTAAGTCGCCATAGTTTAGCGATAATCGCCATGAATGCTATAGGATAAATGATAAAAATAATGAATTATTTCAAAGGGAACATAAGAGAATCAGGGCGAAAATCGCCCTGATAACAGGATGTTAGTCACTGCCAAAGAGATCGCGGGTGTAGACTTTGTCTGCCACATCCTTAAGCTCTTCTGCCATACGGTTAGAGATAATGACGTCGGCTTGTTGTTTGAAGGTGGCGAGATCACGTTCCAGGCGAGAGTTGAAGAATGAGTCTTCTTTCATTACCGGTTCGTAAATGATTACTTCAACGCCTTTCGCCTTGATACGCTTCATAATCCCCTGAATGGAAGACGCACGGAAGTTATCTGACCCGCTCTTCATAATCAGACGATAAATACCCACCACTTGCGGCTTGCGTGACAAAATGGCATCGGCAATAAAATCTTTACGCGTGCGGTTTGCATCGACAATTGCCGAGATCAGGTTATTCGGCACAGACTGGTAGTTCGCCAATAACTGCTTGGTATCTTTCGGCAGACAATAACCACCATAACCAAACGACGGATTGTTGTAATGGTTGCCAATGCGTGGGTCGAGACAAACGCCTTCGATAATCTGGCGAGTATTCAGACCTAAACTTTCTGCATAGCTATCCAGTTCATTAAAGTATGCTACGCGCATCGCCAGATAGGTATTAGCGAAAAGTTTAATCGCTTCTGCTTCAGTGGAGTCGGTAAACAGGGTTGGGATATTTTGCTTAATCGCGCCTTCCTGTAATAACGCCGCAAAACGTTCTGCGCGTTCTGAACGCTCACCGATGACAATACGTGACGGATGAAGGTTATCGTAAAGGGCTTTACCTTCGCGGAGGAATTCGGGGGAGAAAATAAGGTTATCGATACCCAGACGTTCTTTAATTGATTTGGTGAAACCTACCGGAATTGTAGATTTAATCACCATTACCGCGTTGGGATTAATTTCTGTCACATCACGGATGACCGCTTCCACGCTTGAGGTATTAAAATAATTTGTTTTCGGGTCATAATCGGTAGGCGTGGCAATAATAACGTAATCGGCATTTTTATACGCGTCATACTTATCTGTCGTAGCGCGGAAATTGAGATCTTTAGTCGCCAGATACTCTTCAATCTCCTTATCAACAATCGGTGACTGCTTCTTGTTAAGCATGTCCACTTTGGCCTGAACGATATCCAGTGCAACCACTTCGTGATTTTGCGCAATCAGAATACCATTTGAAAGACCAACATAACCTGTTCCTGAAATTGTTATTTTCATTAGCTCTGACTTCTTCCGGTTAAACATTTAGAGTGGTCATTAATCCACCACCACAACTTCATCTACTGCGGGATTTTTAACGCTGATGTAGATGAACTGTCAAGGCAGCGATCCTGCTGTGCGGCGCTGTATTATATCGCTTTTTTAACCATAAATTATAAAAAAAGGCCATAACCTGCCGCTTTGTATAATAAAAAAGCCCGGAGGGTTTCTCCGGGCCTTGCATTGATTAATTGATTTAAATCAGATTAATCCAGCCATTCGGTATGGAACACACCTTCTTTATCAATGCGCTTATAAGTATGCGCACCGAAATAGTCACGCTGTGCCTGGATCAGGTTCGCAGGCAGAACTGCGGCGCGGTAGCTGTCATAATAGGCAACCGCAGCGGCGAAGGTCGGAACCGGGATACCGTTCTGTACTGCGTAAGCGACGACATCGCGCAGCGCCTGCTGGTAGTCATCGGCGATTTGCTTGAAGTACGGGGCCAGCAGCAGGTTAGCGATCTGCGGATTTTCGGCATAGGCATCGGTGATTTTCTGCAGGAACTGCGCACGGATGATGCAGCCAGCACGGAAAATCTTCGCGATTTCGCCGTAGTTCAGATCCCAGTTGTATTCTTCAGACGCCGCACGCAGCTGAGAGAAGCCCTGAGCGTAAGAAACGATTTTGCCCAGATACAGCGCACGACGAACTTTTTCGATAAACTCAGCCTTATCGCCTGCTGGCTGCGCTTGCGGGCCAGAGAGAACTTTAGATGCGGCAACGCGCTGATCTTTCAGAGAAGAGATATAACGTGCAAACACAGACTCGGTAATCAGCGACAGCGGTTCACCGAGATCCAGCGCGCTCTGGCTGGTCCATTTACCGGTACCTTTGTTAGCCGCTTCATCCAGAATCACATCAACCAGGTAGTTACCCTCTTCATCTTTTTTGGTGAAGATATCTTTGGTGATGTCGATCAGATAGCTGCTCAGTTCACCGTTATTCCACTCGGTAAAGGTCTGCGCCAGTTCTTCGTTGGAAAGGTTCAAGCCACCTTTAAGCAGAGAATAGGCTTCAGCAATCAGCTGCATATCGCCGTATTCAATACCGTTGTGAACCATCTTCACATAGTGACCTGCACCATCAGCACCAATATAGGTAACGCATGGCTCACCGTCTTCAGCTACTGCGGCGATTTTGGTCAGGATTGGTGCAACCAGCTCATAGGCTTCTTTCTGCCCACCAGGCATAATGGAAGGACCTTTCAGCGCACCTTCTTCACCACCGGAAACACCGGTACCGATAAAGTTAAAGCCTTCGGCAGAAAGCTCGCGGTTACGACGAATGGTGTCCTGGAAGAAGGTATTACCACCATCAATGATGATGTCGCCTTTATCGAGGTATGGCTTGAGAGAATCAATAGCAGCATCCGTGCCTGCACCTGCTTTCACCATTAACAGGATGCGACGAGGCGTTTCCAGAGATTCAACAAACTCTTTCACCGTATAGTAAGAAACTAGTTTCTTGCCTGGATTTTCGGCAATCACTTCTTCCGTCTTTTCACGGGAACGGTTGAAAATAGAGACGGTATAACCACGACTTTCGATGTTGAGCGCAAGGTTGCGCCCCATCACTGCCATACCGACGACGCCGATCTGTTGCTTTGACATTATTTACTCCTGTCAGGGGGGTAGCCACCGCATAATTTATACGCGATTATAAATCGTCTCATGTGTTTCTCAGTAATAACACATTTGGTAGTAGACGTATATTAATGACTTTAAAGCCGTGTCATATATATTCTAATTGATCATTTTCGTAGATGTGAAAAGTTAATCATGTATATTATAACCATCAGGATTATTTTTTTGCCAATTCCAAGCATCTCGCAACATATCCTCTAAAGAAAGTTTCGCCTGCCACTGTAACTCCTTTAATGCTAAAGAAGGGTCAGACCAACACTCAGCAATATCACCACTTCTTCGTTGAGAAAATATGTAATTAATTGCTATTCCGGATATTTTTTGAAATGTATTAATGACATCAAGAACAGAATATCCCTGTCCAGTACCTAAATTGTAGACATTGTAATTCCCATGTTTACCAATATGATCTAAAGCTGCTAAATGTCCTTTAGCAAGATCAGTAACGTGAATATAATCTCTAATACCAGTACCATCCAAAGTTGGGTAGTCATTTCCATATATAGAAACTACTTTATGTTTTCCAACAGCAGTCTGTGAAACAAAGGGAACCAGATTATTAGGTATACCATTAGGATTCTCGCCTATTCTTCCACTAGGATGAGCACCTATAGGGTTGAAATACCTCAATATTGTCACATTAAAATTTACATTACATGCAGCAAAATCTTTCAGTATTTGCTCAGCAAATAATTTTGACGTCCCATATGGATTTGTTGTACCACCAATTTTACTTGATTCAGATATTGGAACAAAATCAGGATTTCCATATACTGTAGCTGATGAGCTAAAAATAAAATTCATGACTCCATACTTTGCTGCTTCATCAATCAAAGATATTGTTGCTACAATGTTATTTTCATAATACTCAAGAGGTTTACGTATTGACTCCGAGACTGATTTTAACCCAGCAAAGTGAATGATTGAATCAATATCGTGTTCGGTAAATATTGTCTTTAAAAGCTCCTTATCTCGAACATCTCCTTCATAGAATACAGGTGCACGCCCACACAACTCAAATACTCTATCCAATGAAGTACGAGATGAATTAACAAGATTATCGATTACAACAACGTCATCACCACGACTTAATAGTTCCAGTACAGTATGAGAACCTATATAACCTGCGCCACCAGTAACAAGTACTTTCATATTTCTCTCACCATCAATTCAGTAAAATACCTAAAGAAAAATCTTACTTTCCATTTATGAGATTAAGATACTCATCATATTTACTAAGTAAACTAAAGCGTTCTTTTTGTTGTTTAGCAAAGAGTTCATAGCTAGGATAATCTCTAATCAGCTTTTTTATTGCTTCGCATATAGATTCAATCTCATTATTGTACAAAATGCCATTAGGGTTTAGATTATCAATTAACTCACTACAGCCACCAACATCACTTAGCAACATTGGTAAACCAGCCGATGCAGCTTCTAACGCAGACATAGGTAAACCTTCGCTATCTGAGGTTAAAACAAATGCGTCATACTTATAGAAACCGTCAAAATTTTTAATCTCTCCTAAAAATCTTATATTCTTAAAAGAACCATATTTATGCCTAAGGCCTTCCAACAATGGCCCATCACCTATCATATCTATTTTCACATTTGAAAACTGAGATACGACATAAAGTAATAAATCTGGTCTTTTTGGAGGTATCATTCGCCCAACAAAAACTAAATTCAACTCACCATTCAAGCGGTCACAGGTTCTAGGGCGTAACGGCATAATGCCATTAGTTATAGTAACTAATTTCTTTTCTGAAATACCTATCTGCTGATTTGCTTTTTCAAAGTCCCTTTTTGATACACAAAGAATCTTATCAGTTAATACAGCTAAAATTCTTTCTATCAAACAAAAAATCTTCGATAGTCTCCCGCCATTATAAATGCAAGACCACCCATGAGATACGTAGATTGAACGATGATAATAATAAAGCTTTGCAAGTCGTCCATGCAGACCTGCATTTGCTGAATTATTTATTACTACTGATGCATTTAATTTTCTTAAAATTTTTGCAATCTTATAAGACGCAAATATTGATTTAAACGATAAAATATCTTTAACATAAAAGACATGATCCTCTGTAAATTGTTCGGATAACCACCCCGGTTCGGAAGTAATAAGATAAATGTCAAAACACTTTGATAGCAGTTGCTTTTGTTCTTTAATCCATTTCTGAGCACCGCCTGTTTCTGTTTTTGTAATAATATATACTAATTTTTTTGACATGGATTTTACTCTTTAAATCATCAATCTAGCTTTTTCTTTTAAATACCTTTAAAACTCTAGAAAAAACAAGAATAAAAAATTTCCACCATGCAATCAATGAATTGCAGCCTAATAAAGCAACACTGATTGGTATCGTTCTGAAAAAAGCTTTCTCCTTTATAGCGATCAAAAATAAAACATTGCTAAGATAGTTAACGATGTTTTTATCAGTTAAAACAGACCTGTTTTTATTAATCCAACCTAAGCAAAAATCAACATTTGCGCCTTTAGTATGAGCATTTGATGCTCTATCTAAAATTATCCAATTAGATAATATCTGCTCCACAAAAATGAAATTAACCTTATTCTTATATGCATCAAAACAAAATTGAATATCTTGATGCCTCGGCAATGATTCGTCAAATACCAAAATTTCAGCAGACTTTCTATTTATACTAATAGTTGAAGTCTGGATAACACCATGTTCGTTCATCAAATAATCAACGATATTGTTGGTGGCAGGACCTGTCTCAGGTACAATTTTTCCTTTTCCAGCATTAATATCATTGAGGGTACCTCTCAATGATTGATGAAAAACAATCGTCGATTCGTTTTTGAAATCGTCAAAAACCTTAGCAACCACCTCAAGCTTATTTTCTCTCCAGATATCATCAGCATCAAGGAAACAAATTATTTCACCAATTGAGTTTTTGATTCCTATATTTCTGGTGACAGAGGCATTCGTTTTAGTGCTCTGCTTAATAACTCGAATTGTAATAATTGCTGAATAGTTTTCAATGATTTTAGTCAGCTCACTAATATCATCGCTAGCATCATCTATTACTAATACTTCATATGACTGAAATGTCTGCGATACAATCGCATCAAGAGTTTTTTTGATATAACTACTTGAATTTCTGGTAGTTATAATTATGCTTATTAACATTTTTCATACCTTCAATAAGTCCAGCCATGGCGAACAAATAGAAATAAGTAAAGCTTTTAAGAAAAAGCTGTTGAGATAATACCAGAACAATCAATGCAAATAAATCAATTCCCGAAACTCTTTTTAAGAGTTTGTTATTATAGTAACACATGCATATAATTAAGCTGACTAATGCAAAACCAATTATACCAAACTGATCCCAGTAAACAAATATGTTGTGAGTATAAGCCCCCCAACGGACACCGAACCCATCAATATCAGTTTCAGATTGTGAACCGAAAGATCCTAAAATTGGATGTGCTGCAATAATAGATAAGGAATGTAAAAGTAACTTCATTCTACCCACAAAAGAAGCATCATCATAAAAGTTCCCTGAGAATATATTATATATCCTGCTATTAGAGCTTTCAAAAAATGAGGAAATATGCTGAAAGTCAGGAGAAATATGCATAAATATGACTATCAGTAACAACATACTAAAAAAGACATAAACTGGTTTTTCTATAAAAATTTTTCTTATATCAAAAATGAAACATAAAGCTAAAAGAAAACCTATTAATCCTGAACGAGCGTTAAGTATAAGCAAGAAAAATAACGTGATAACAATGACCGATATCCTAGAAAATTTTGATAGATTACTTAATGACAATACACATATCGCCATAAAAGCCAAGCTGTCACTTACTATTTGGTAGACTCCAATAAATGAAGGATCGATTAACTGTGAAAAATCTATTTTAAATGTTCCAAGATTAAAATATAAAAAAGTTATAACAACTAATGCACAATACATCAGCAATAAGGAGTATAATCCTATTGGTTTTATAAAAAATGCGCACCCTTTTTTGAATATAAAATAACAACATAATGATATTATGAAAAATGGCATCTAAAAGCAGAAATATAACGACCATCTTCAGTATATGAGTAGAGATCACTATAGCATAATATTATTATAAAAAACCATGTAAATGAAGATGCAATTAAGCAATCATTAATCGATATGTTAATACGTATTATATAAAACGCCTTGAATAAAAAGCCTATTAATATAAAAAAACCAAACCCAATAATAAAAAAATTAACAGGATAGAAAGGAAATAACCCAAAGAGAGAAAACAGAGTTAAAACTGGAGAAACGACAAGTATGATAAATATATATATTTTTGAAAATACTTCTGACATTATAGCTTCCCACGATGTTTTATTATTCGAGCAGGAACACCAGCAGCAACAACCATTTCAGGAATCGCCCTCGTTACAACAGATCCGGCACCTACAGCCGTGTGATCGCCAATATCATTCATAATGACAGCGTGTGTACCAATCCATAGGTTGTTTCCTAAATGGATTGTGCGATACTCAGCTTTGCTTTCACCAAAAGTTTTAGTGATATCATTTATATCATGATGTTTCGAACCGCTCATTATTGATACCCTAGCTGCAAGTATAACATCATTTCCTAGCCTACACTTGCTTATAATACAAAACTCCTCAATCGTACAATTATCCCCAATCATAACGTCAGGATAAACAATATATGCTCCCCAAAACACTCTTAAATTTTTCCCACAAGATGTTAAGGTCAGTTCATAGTAAAACTGCCTAATCAACAGACCAATAGTTCCAGGCACAAAAGCTAATATTTGTGTGGATGTCTTATAATTTATAATTTTAATCACATATAAAAAATACATAAAAAAACAAACAGGAGAAAAAACATACTTGACAAATGCTAAAATGTATTTTTTCATGTCTTATTTACTCTGTATATAAACAATGATTTAAATTGTAAAATAAATAACTGTCTAGTTACCTTATCAAAAACATTAAATAGTACGCCCATGATAATCTGTGTAATAAGATATCCCCATACTGCAGACATGATACCAAATTTTGGAATCAGAATAATATTCCACGAAATATTAAATAAAAGACAAATAAGAGTTCTTAGTAATCTTTTATTTGCATAACCTTGAACAAATAAATATTGTGAATTGATAGCAGCAAGACCTGAAAATAAAATAGAAATCATTCCGATATCCAGTAGCGATATCAAATCGAATGATATTTCATTGAATATATGTTTAATAATAATGCGACCGACCGTTATATACCCGATATAAACTATTATGCCAATACAAATTGCTCCACGATAGGCTTTTAATAATACTTTATGCATGTCTCTCTGATTTGTATTATTTTTAGCGGCCCCAATTGATGAGTACATTCCCGTTACATATGCAGATTGAAGGTAGCCTGCGGCAAGAATCATACTTGCGGATAAGGCATAAATACCTAATGCTTTCACTCCCATATAGTGTTCTACTATCATCTGATCCAGACGATAAAATAACATTATAGAGAGAGATGAGATACCAACAGGAATAGATATTTTAAAAACACCCTTTATCCTATATAGATTTATATCCTCTATATGAAATACACACCTTATAGATATATATAAAAAAACTGTTACCGTAAGAGTTTCAATCAGTGTAATTACGATAAATACGATAAATCCATAGTTTATAAGTAAAAACTTTAATATTAAGAAGAGCAAATTAATAGTAATCAGAGTCAATATTGATTTATGTTTATTTGGTCGATCCAATACAATCAGAAGCAAATAAAAACAATTCCATATATATGTTAGAGATAAAAGAGATAGAAGCCAAAACTCAACTCCTGCTTTTTTCCAATACAAAACAAAACCACAAAATATGAACGAAAGACTATTCAGTGCAATTCGTATATAAAGTAATTTTATTGGCACTTTATGGCTTTCAGCAGCACACTTTACGAAATAATCATCTAATCCTAATGATAATGCGACTCCAAGTATATTGATGATCGCAAAATAATAAGCATATTCACCGTAGACTTCGACGCCGTATGCTTTTGTAATCATAATTGAAACGACGAAACCAAGGCCTGTACGCAATAATCGTTCAATGCTAAAGAGTATTGTATTTTTAAAATGATTCATTATTCTTTAACATCCTTGTTATATTTAGATTATCGATAACTGAATGCCAATCTTGCGCAATATAGTCCCCTGCATTATGAATATAGATAAAGTTATTATCAATCGATTCATACTCCAGATTATTATCATTTACGAAATCCATAACCCATTTATATTTATTACTAATGACATCCTTTCCTAAAGTTAAATATTCAATTAGCTTTGTCGATGTTTGTCTATTATAAGGATACACATCAGGAATATAATTTATACATACTTTAACATTTGCAATTAAATTAGGTATTTCACTTTGTTCCACCCTACCAATAAAATGTATATTGTCTTTTTTTTTGTATCTTTTCACTAAATATTCTGATGGCGAACCAATAAGCAATATTTTTTTCTGCCTCATAATATATGAATCAAGAAAATGCTCTATTTTTCGTTCTGCTGCCATACTACCAACATATACAAAATCATAGTGCTTAACAGTTTTATTAGAGCTATGGTGGCGATTTTTTATAAACTCTTGACAAACCCCCATATCCCTTAATTCACCAGGGATTCCACGCACTGACATTTTTGACTGTATATATTTATTAAGAAATAATTGGTAATCTGGACGATGACTGCAATTATGTTTAAGTATATCTTTAAATAACTTTATAAACTTGTTTTTTCCGGTTGATAAAGATGCATACTCATGAATCAAATAGCTACGGCCTTTAACTTGATTCAAAAAACGTGGTTGATTGTAAAAGTGTGTCCCCATGATATGCCATTCAACATATTTTTCTATATCTTTATCAAATTTTGGTATGGATAGTGCATTGTTCAAACAAACAATATCGTGCATAGAAAAATAAGCGATATAATGTTTTATTTCTGGTAAATTTTCGTGTACTGGGAATATAAAATTTATTACAATCATATCATCATGATGCTCATAAAAAACAACGCTACCGCCCCTGGCTTCACAGCTACCAGTATACTGCACCTGATTCAATCCAGAGTTTATATATGGATGATTTAAATATTATAACCTTTCAAAATTCGATGGCTTAATATTCGCCATCGAATTGTCACTATTTTTACTAATTACTTCTTGTCACTAAATTCTGAATAAAGAGACGGAACTTCGCCCCTTCTTTCAGGTTGCGTAGTCCATACTTCACAAACGCCTGCATATAGCCCATTTTTTTACCGCAGTCGTAGCTGTCACCAGTCATCAGCATGGCATCAACGGACTGTTTCTTCGCCAGTTCAGCAATGGCATCAGTCAGTTGGATACGTCCCCATGCACCTGGCTGAGTGCGTTCTAGTTCCGGCCAAATATCAGCAGAAAGCACATAGCGACCAACGGCCATGATGTCTGAGTCCAGCGTCTGCGGCTGATCCGGTTTTTCGATAAATTCAACAATGCGGCTGACTTTACCTTCACGATCCAGTGGTTCTTTGGTCTGAATAACAGAGTATTCAGAGAGGTCACCCGGCATACGTTTTGCCAGCACCTGGCTACGGCCCGTTTCATTGAAACGCGCAATCATGGCTGCAAGGTTGTAACGCAGCGGATCGGCACTGGCGTCGTCGATCACAACGTCTGGCAGCACCACGACAAATGGGTTGTCACCAATGGCGGGTCGTGCACACAAAATGGAATGGCCTAAACCTAAAGGTTCACCCTGACGCACGTTCATAATGGTCACGCCCGGCGGACAGATAGATTGTACTTCCGCCAGCAGTTGACGCTTCACGCGCTGTTCAAGGAGAGATTCTAATTCATAAGAGGTGTCGAAGTGGTTTTCGACTGCGTTCTTGGACGCGTGAGTTACCAGGAGGATTTCTTTGATCCCTGCAGCCACAATCTCGTCAACAATGTACTGAATCATTGGCTTGTCGACGATCGGTAGCATCTCTTTGGGAATCGCCTTAGTGGCAGGCAACATATGCATCCCAAGACCTGCTACCGGTATAACTGCTTTTAAATTCGTCATTCTTTTCCTACCTCTAAGTGGCTGATAGTGCGTAAATTATTGCCATAGGTTAGCCAAACGTTATGGCTATATACCAAAGCTTAGTTCCGCATAACTTTGCTTAAACCTTAGGATAACACTACACACCATCAGCATCTGGGTTACTCGGATTACTCGGAATTCCGCATACTGATAATTTAATCAGTACCTCTTTCCGAATAATCGTAGTCCAACCTGGTCCTTTTTTCTCTGACTCGTCTGCATTACTCAGAAACAAACGTTATGTCGTCTTTTTTGGCATGGACGAATTCATACTGCAGAGTTCGATCCAGACCTTGCGACAGCGTATACGGTGCCACAAAACCTGAAGAATGCACTTTCGTTGCGTCAAACTGTGTTGTTGCGCAGAATTTTTTCACGCGCACTGAGCTGACAGCGTATTTTTTGCCCGTAATTTTGCTCAGGATATCAAAACAATATCCACCCAGCATTCCTAGTGGGTAAGGCAAGTGCATAGAAGGGATCTTTTTGTTCAGGCTTTGTTCAACTTCAGCAACCAACTGGTTCATGTTTAGGTCTGGCTTATCAACATAGTTATAAACCTCATAACCTGCGGCAACATTCTTCAGTTTGTACTTGATAAACTCAACAATGTTTCCAACATAAGCCATGGACTTATAGTTAGTCCCTGCGCCCACCATCATAAACTTGCCGCCAGCGATCTGTTTCAGCAAGTTATAGACGTTACCGCGGTTGCGTTCACCGAAGATAACGGTAGGACGGATGATGGTTAATGAACGTTCTGTTGGTGCTTTGTTATACCATTCACGCAGCACTTCCTCTGCCTGCCACTTACTTTTGCCGTAGTGGTTGAAAGGATCGTGTGGATGGTTTTCGTCAGGGTTGTGTTTGTTCAAACCATAAACAGCAACGGAACTGGTAAAGATGATATTTTTAACGCCATTTTTTTCCATGGCCGCCAGCACATTGCGGGTACCCTGAACGTTTACATCATAATAGAGAGAAGTAGGGCTGACGTCATCGCGGTGTTCCGCTGCCAGTAGCACAACAGTGTCAAAACCGGCTAACGCCTGGTCGAGTGCCTGTTGATCACGAACATCGCCAATCTGTGTGATTTCTGGATAAAAGTGGCTCTGCTGTTTGTCCAGGTTCTTGATATTAAAGTCAGCAATTGCCGTTTCAAGTAGTCGGGTTCCTACGAATCCGGAAGCTCCTATGAGCAAAACGTTATCGTTCATAAATCACTTTAGTCTGGTTGTTACGTAAGAAACACAAGATAAAGATGAGTACCTTCCCTGAGTAGTCAATGCTGCCCAGCCCCAGCTTTAACAGTTAGTGTGAGGATTATAATCTTTTAGAACATTATATCCAGTAAGTTTATGAATGGTCGCAAATCTACTCCCTCCGTTCCGGCAATCTAAAGTTAATCTTTTCCACATTAACAATATGGTGATTAATCCTGTCGATATCGACGGAGCTTTGTCCTCTTTCATTCACCGCATGAACATTTGCAAGAGACAGGAGTGTTTCTTTTTTCGCCATAAAGACACCTCGTACGTCTTTGCGCATGTCGAAGTTCATGCTCAATGCTGGTCCAACAGAGGATTCCTGCATCACATTGATATTTCGCATAAAAAGGTGTTGCGGTTTATTGTGAAGCTCAAGCGAGGCACGCTTCATCTCAATGTTAGTTAGCGACACAAAGGAGACGGCATTCCCGGCGGAGATTTGGATACCGCGCAATTTATAAGCAAGGTGGGTATTATCCAGTTGAATATTATTCACTCGGAAATTTTGCGGTATCGAGAGATATTTGCCTTTAATTACCCCATAGCCGATTAACATCCCGGCGCTATTAATCATTTCAATATTATCAATCACGAAATTGTCACAACCGTAAATAGCGACTGTGGCGTTATCAATACCTGCTTTCTTACTGAAATCCGGTGTGATATTGCGGGCTTTGATATTACGAATAACAAAATGTTTACCATTTTCAACATGGATCAACTGCCGACAATCCGATCCCGTGATATTCGCCACGACAAAGTTTTTCACTGCCTGGTCTTCCGGGTAGTTGTTATCGTAGGTACTACCCGAAAGACCTATGCCGATGCCCCAGTTGATTTTGTCGTTAGTACAGTTGATGCGCTCGATGACATGGTCGGAGATCAAAATATCACTGTCGTTAATCGCCACGTTCCATTCAATAGCGTCCCCCTGTAAGTCGCTGAACTTACAATTGGTGATGTTGGCACCGATAATCTGGTTATGAAATCCCTGGCGTAAGATGGCGTAATTAGCGTGGCTGACAGTGAGGTTATCGATGGTCAGGTTGCGCATGACCCGTTTGTTTTTGCCGCCGATATAAATCTGCGTTACCGGGCCAAAGCCGCTCATCGCCAGCCCTTTGATGGTGCAGTCAGAGCCGCGCACATCCAGGGTGATGTTATGCATACTGCCGCCCTCCTCCCCTGTCACCTGGCTGCCGTCCTGTAAAACAAATCGCCCTTTGCCGTTGCCGCGCAGGCTTCCAAGGATGTGTAACGTTTTACCTGCAGGAATGAAGATGCCGGTGTTGATATTGTCACAAACCAATCCGGCAGACACGACGACTGTTTGCCCTTCGCTGAAGGCTTGTTTAAATGAGGCGATCCAGTCGTGTGGGTTGTAGTCGTTAATGTTAACGCTTTGTCGGGCGGGAAGTGCACGGGCGAAAGGGGTATGGAGGAAGGCAAGCGCCGAGCTTGCCGTCAGGAAGGTGCGTCGGGAGAGTTTTTTAAATGGCATACGTTCTCCTCTATAAAGCCTGTAACAAGCTGGCGAGTTCTCGATTAATCACCTGCTGGTTAAAATCGTGTTCGACTTTTTCGCGCGCACGTTTGACAACCGGAGCCAGTTCGTCGGTGTCCAGTTGGCTAAACGCCGCCAGTCGTTGCGCCAGTGCGCGAGCATCGTTCTCAGGCACCAGCCAGCCGGATTTATCGGCCTCAACCAGTTCTGGTATTCCGCTATGCAGAGTTGAAACAACCGGAATGCCGACCGCCATTGCTTCCATTAGCGCCACCGGAATACCTTCCATATCACCATCCGCACCTGTAACCGATGGCAACAGGAAGACATCCGCGTCGTCGAGCATCGCTTTCACTTCATGGCTCGGTTTAAAGCCCGGCATCTCCACCACATCTTCCAGTTGATATTGTTCGATGAGGGTACGCAGGCGTCGTTCCCACGGGCCAATGCCGAGGATGCGATAGCGAAATGCCATGCCCTGCTCTTTCAACTGACGGCAGGCTTCGATCGCCACATGCAGGCCTTTTTTTTCGGTTAAGCGTGCGACGGAAATGATTTCCAGCGGCGTTGCGGGCGCTTTCACCGGACGCGGGCTAAAGCGCGTCATGTCCACGCCCATACGCGATACGGCGATTTTTTCTCTGGGGCAGCCCATTTTTTGCAGCCTTCCGGCCCACAAATCGCTTATCGGTAACATCAGGTCGCCACGGCGAAACAGTTGCTGATATTCGGGAGTGTAATGGTTGAGCACTTCCCGACTGGAAATATCAATGCCGTGGAAAATAGTGGCAATTTTGCCGCGAATGACACCCAGTTCGCGTAGTTTTGCTGCGGTTACCCCCGCCGGGCCAAAATGAGCGATGAACACATCGGCGCGAAACGGTGTTGCGACCTGGCCGCAAATGGCAGACAAAATCAGGTTCCGCGACTCGGCACCATAGCGTTTGAGGTTGAGCGCCTGCCAGGTATTTTTACGATGAATGCCGCGCAAGGTCTGACTGGCGCGGTGGCGCAGCTTCGCCACTTTGCCCGTAGGTTCGTCCTGTAACCATCGGGTTCTGGCGGCAAGGTTGTATTTCGTCCATGCCGCGTGGGTGTTTTGTGTGTCGCCTTTTTGCAGCGCGACAATCTCCACCTCAAAGCCCATATCAATAAACGCGGTAATTTGGTTGAGGACGAAGGTTTCCGACGACAGCGGAAATTTCAGTAAAAAGAAGCCAACCTTCATTTCGCCTCCCCAATGCGTTCCAGTACGGACTGCACCATCTGCATTCCTGTCTGACGCTCACGACTGACGGCTTCGCTAAGTCGTGCGTTCAGCGCCGGAAGCTGGCCTAAGGTATCCGCAACCATCGCTTGCAGGCTGCCGTCCAGTAAATGACGGATATCAATCGCCATCTCCGGTAGTCCCAACTGCTGCATAATCCCGGCGGATTTATGTTCATAGTTGATGGCAATCGCCGGAGTAGCAAAGTTCATTGAGATAATGGCGGAGTGCAGGCGCGTACCGACGGTGAGTTCACAGGCCCCCAGAATTTTGCCCATTTCCAGATCGTTGAGTTCATCCATCACTACGTGATAACGGGCAGGATCGCTGATGTGCTGGCGTAGGTTGAGCGCCACCATGCGGTCGTCTTTGTTATAGCTGTCGATGCCCGTACAGGTGGATAGCGCAATCACCTGATACCCTTCGTCGAGAATGCGATTGACCACCCCGGCAAAGGCTTTTTCATACGCTTGTTGAGTGGTGCCGAGACGTTTGTCGAACGGTGCCAGTTCGCGCAGGGTAATTGCCACCGTTTTCTGTTGTGCGGCAACGTCCAGCCAGTGTTGGACGGCATAGCTGGCGGTGAAATCTTCTGTGTGGTGATCGACCAGCCACGCGGTATCGACGCCATCTTCCACTTTTGCAGTGGTGATATTGCTGCGTTTCATCAGTTCGAGACTGACCGATTCGCGTAGGATCAGCGCGTCACAGTGACCAAAAACGTAATTCGCCAGTTGGTTAAATTGCTCATCCTGGAAGGGACCGACGCTGTGACCAATCATAAACAGCGGCTTTTTCGCCATGAAAGTGCAAAGTGCATGTTCAAACTGCGGCACGCCATAGAGATCGACAAAAAACGATCCGCCGACCTGGATAATGGCGTCGTAACCTGACAGCAGGCGCACGAAGTCGGTGAATCCCTGGGCGATGGCGATATTGCGCAGCTTGCCAGTGTCGGTGACGCGTGAGAGCAATACCTGATGCTGGTAGCGGCGACGGAGGACTTTTTTAACGCGCCCGACAACGCCCGCCGCGCTGTTGTGTTGTTTCATTTGCAGGAACAGCGGATCGCCCATTACCGGGCGGTTGAGCAGCCAGGAAGAACTGACCGGATAGCGGCTCATCACATCCACTTCGGCGTGTGGATTGAGGCTGTTGATGGCATCAAGTAAGCCGCGCAGGATGGCGCTGTCGCCGCGGTTGCCGCAAGTGTGGTTGCCCAGAATAAGTAATTTCATTTTTTCCTCATAAATTTGATGCCAGGTGAGGCTGCGTTTGTTTTGTTCGTTGCCGCTTTTTGCCTGATGCGACGCTGACGCGTCTTATCAGGCCTACAAGACCCGAGCACAGAACCGTAGGATGGATAAGGCGTTTTACGCCGCATCCGGCAACCGTTGTCGGAACCGAAAACAGCAACTCACCCCGCCCGTAAAAGCATTTTCATTTTTTCGCTGCGACAAAACTGACGCTTCACTTCCACCACCAGCGGATGGCGCGACAGCACAATCATCACCACAAACGCCAGCACGCCCGCGGCTATTTGCACCGCCAGCAGCATCCCCAGCGCCAGTTGCCCTTTCAGCACAATGCCCAGCGCATAACTAACCACCAGCGTCGGCAACGAGAGATAAAACGGCAGCCACAAACTCAGGATGTACTGGCGATAACTGGAACCAAGAACCGGTTTAATCATCACGAAGTAACTCAGAATGGTGTTGATAATCTGCACCAGCAGGAAACCGAGCGTGACGCCGATTGCGCCCGCCATCTGCCCACCAATAACAATCGCCGGAATAAACAGAAATGTTTTGAATACGTTGAATTTAAAGCTGATATCGACCCGCGCTTTCGCCATCAGCAGCGAGCCAATCGGGTTACCTACAGAGCGCAGCAGACCCACCACACACAGCAATTGCAGCACCGGAATAATGCTGTTCCACTTCTCACCAAAGACCAGCGGTACAAAATTATTCGACACCACCATCAGCCCGAGCAGCGCCGGAAAGTTGATAATCCCCACCACCGACAGCAGCTTGTAGAAGTTAACGCGCAGCTTTTCGGTATCGTCCTGAATTTTGGCAAACGCCGGAAACAACACGCGGGTGATGATTGGGTTCAGCTTCATCGGCGGCACAACGGCCACGTTGTACGCCAGGTTGTATCCCCCTGCCACGCCCGCGCCGAGAATACGCGCCAGCACCAGCGTCGAAAGGTTGGTATTGAGATAGTTGATGATGCTGTCCGCCGTCAGCCAGGCACCAAAACGTAAGTTTGGTGCCACCGACGCCAGCGAGAAATGCAGACCGGGGCGATAAATTTTGCGGCCAAAGTAGCCAAACAGCAGCGTTCTTACCGCACTATTGACCAGATAACCGAGGATCGCGGTCATCGCCAGCGGCCAGAAATGGGCGCTAACCACCGTAAAAGTGAAGCCCGCCAGCACCGCGCTGGTTTCGATCATGCCGATTTTGTTGAACTCCAGCTCCTTCTGCATCAACGCGCGGAACTGTTGCCCGTGGGGGATCACCACAAACGCCAGCGACAATGTTTTAATCAACGGTGCCAGGTCCGGGTTGTTCAGCACGTCACCAATGAGATCACTCAACAAAAACACCGCCACGCACACCACAAGCCCCAGCCCAACGTTCAGCCAGTACAGCGTGGTGAGTTCAAGGTGGCTGATTTCTTTTCGCTGAATAATCGAGTTAGCGATACCGAAGTCAGAAAGCGTATCTGCCAGCGCGATAATCACCAGCGACACAGTCAGCAAACCGAACTGGTGGTTGTCGATGATCCGCGCCAGCACGGTCATCTGCACCAGCCCGAGACCGATGATGATCACCGTGGCAATCGCCGACCACTTCGCGCCGCTGATGGTTTTTTCACGTAAGCTCATATCAATATGCCGCTTTGTTAACGAATCCTTTGAATACCGTCAGGAAAACGATTTTGATATCGAACCAGACGCTCCATTCGCGGATGTACTCAAGGTCGAACTCGACGCGTTTTTCCATTTTCTCCAGCGTGTCGGTTTCGCCGCGCCAGCCGTTAATCTGCGCCCAGCCGGTAATGCCCGGTTTCACCTTATGGCGCAGCATGTAGCCTTCAATGAGCTGTCGATACTGTTCGTTATGCGCTACTGCGTGCGGACGTGGCCCCACAATCGACATCCCGCCGGTCAGCACATTGATAAACTGCGGCAATTCATCCAGCGAGGTGCGGCGCAGAAAGTTCCCCACTTTGGTAACGCGCGGATCGTTCTGCGTCGCCTGGGTCACCACTTTGTCGTTCTCCATCACTTTCATGGAACGAAACTTCCACACTTTGATCGGCTTGCCATCCATGCCATAGCGAGTCTGGCGGAAAATAACCGGCCCTGGTGAACTGAGTTTCACCGCCAGCGCAATACAGCACAGCACCGGGGAGATCAGCAGCAGAATAAGCGTCGCCAGCACAATATCTTCCGCACGTTTGAGCAGGCGGTTAACCCCGGAAAGCGGCGTGTCGTAAAGCGGCACCACCGGAACGCCGTTCATCTCTTCGAGACGTGAATGGAGAATGTTGAAGGTAAAGACATCGGGGATCAGCAGCACCGAACAGGTGGTGTCCGCCAGTTGATGGACCAGTTTTTTCACTCGCGCGCCGTCGCACATTTGCATCGCGATATAGACGTTATGAATCTTGCCCGCTTTCGCGTCCTCGACCAGCTGTTGCAGATTGCCCGCCCAGTCGTTAGAAACGCCGCCCGGTTTCGGGTCGTGGTAAACGCCCACCACTTCAAACCCTAACCACGGCTGATTACGGAAGCTCTCCATCAGCATTTGTCCGGCGGCTAAATCCCCCGCCACCGCGACCATGCGCTTGTTATAGCCATGATTACGCAGCCAGCCCGCCCCAATGCGAATACATGAACGGCAAACCACCAGTCCGATACTGGTCAGCCCATACCACGCCAGCCAGATTTTCAGTTGCGTGTCGAAATCATTGTTGAACGCCACCAGTCCGGCGCTGAAAATCACGCTTAAGGTCCAGTTTTGTAGCAACAGGGCAAATTCTGTCGCTGCCCGAACACCGCGCCATGAGCGATAAAAATCGGTGATGCCGCCCAGCATCTGGAACACCACCAGCGTAATCAGCGCCACCAACAGGTGCATGTAGAGGAATGACAGTCCGCTGACTTCGCAAACCAGCCATAGTCCGGCAAACATGATGGTGATATCTGAAAAGCGTTGCACCATAGAGATTAACGATGCATTGGTTTTCGCTCGCTCGCGCTTTTTTAGATTTGTCATCGTTGTTCCTGTTATTAGCCCCTTACCCGCAGTGGGGTAAGGGAAGATCCGATATTACTCGTTCAGCAACGTCAGCAGAGTTCGCGTTCGCGCTTCCATCAGCGGCACATCACCTCGCGATTCAACATTCAACCGCACCACCGGTTCGGTGTTGGAAGAGCGCAGGTTAAAGCGCCAGTCGGCAAAGGTCATGCTGATGCCATCGGTGCGATCCACCGCCAGCGCCTCACGGCTAAAATGCTGTTCGACGCGGTTAATCGCCTCAACGGGTTGCGCCAGTTTGCTGTTGATCTCACCGCTTGCCGGAAACGCCGCCATCCGGTCGCGTACCAGTTCGCCCAGCGTTTTCTCTTTCAGGCACACCAGTTCGGCGACCAGCAGCCACGGGATCATGCCGCTGTCGCAGTAAGCGAAATCACGGAAGTAATGGTGGGCGCTCATTTCGCCACCGTAGATGGCGTCTTCCTTGCGCATACGTTCTTTAATAAAGGCGTGTCCGGTTTTCGACATTACCGGGGTGCCACCTGCGGTAGTCACCACATCAACGGTGTTCCAGGAGAGACGTGGATCGTGGATGATCTTCGCGCCGGGATTTTTTTCGAGGAATGCTTCTGCCAACAGGCCGACAATGTAGTAGCCCTCGATAAACTGCCCTTTTTCGTCAAACAGGAAACAGCGATCAAAATCACCGTCAAAGGCAATGCCCATATCCGCGCCGTGTTTGATGACCGCATTGCGGGTGTCGTCGCGGCATTCCGGCAGCAGCGGGTTAGGAATACCGTTGGGGAAATTGCCGTCCGGCGTGTTGTGCACTTTGATTAATTCCACCGGAGCGCCGAGGGCGTTAAAGCGGGCTTCGATAGCGTCCACCACCGGACCCGCTGCGCCGTTCCCGGAGTTGATCACCAGCTTGAGCGGCGTGAGGTTTTTGACGTTGATATAACCGAACAGGTGATCAACGTAAGCGTCACGCAGATTGATTTGCTGATAGCGACCGCGTTTGGTTTCATCAACGGGAGGAAAGTCGTTGGCTTCTGCCAGACGCTGGACATCGCGCAGTCCGGTATCACCGCTGATCGGGCGAGCCCCTTCGCGCACCAGCTTCATGCCGTTATAATCCATCGGATTATGGCTGGCGGTAACTTCAATGCCGCCATCCACACCGAGATGGAACGTGGCGAAATAGATCTCTTCGGTGCCGGACATGCCAATATCCAGCACATCGACGCCCGCATCCTGTAAACCTTTCGCCAGCGCCAGTTTTAAGGTTTCGCTGGTGAGACGGACATCACCGCCTAACACAATGGTTTTCGGTTTGAGAAATTCGCCATAGGCGCGACCAATGCGCCAGGCAATATCTTCATTCAGTTCTTCGCCTAATTTCCCGCGAATATCATAGGCTTTAAAGCAGGTTAATTTTTTCATGTCGTTACCCTTTTTCAGGCAATAGTTGGCCCTGACCGAAACGGCCAATTTTGTTTTTGTCATTATTTACACCGCGGTTTCGCATTCATTGCCTGATGCGACGCTGCCGCGTCTTATCAGGCCTACAAACCCGAACCGTAGGTCGGATAAGGCGTTCACGCCGCATCCGACAGCCAGCGCCTGATGCGACGCTGCCGCGTCTTATCAGGCCTACAAATCCGAACCGTAGGTCGGATAAGGCGTTCACGCCGCATCCGACAGCCAGCGCCTGATGCGACGCTGCCGCGTCTTATCAGGCCTACAAATCCGAACCGTAGGTCGGATAAGGCGTTCACGCCGCATCCGACAACCAGCGCCTGATGCGACGTTTACACCCGTCCGTAGCGATCCGCGAAGCGCACCACATCATCCTCTTCGAGATAAGAGCCGGAGCGCACTTCAATTAAATCGAGCGGAATTTTCCCCGGGTTTTCCAGGCAGTGCGTCGCCCCCAGCGGAATATAAATGGACTCGTTTTCACCAAGCAGTTTGATATCACCGTCAATGGTGACTTTTGCCGTTCCCGCTACCACTACCCAGTGTTCCGCGCGGTGATGGTGCATCTGTACCGACAAGCCCTCGCCCGGTTTCACGGTGATGCGTTTCACCTGGTAGCGGTCGCCCGCGTCGATAGAGTCATATTTGCCCCACGGACGATACACTTCGCGATGCACCCGATGCTCATGGCGACCATCGGCTTTGATCTGCTCGACCACTTTTTTCACATCCTGCACCGCGTTACGGTCGGCAATCAGCACCGCATCTTTGGTCTGCACTACCACCAAATCTTTCACCCCGACGGTGGTGACCAGGCCAGATTCGGCATACACATAGCTGTTTTCGGTTTTGTGATTAATCACATCGCCGTGGCAAACGTTGCCCTCGGCGGTGTGGGCGCTAATTTCCCATAATGAGGACCAGGAGCCGACATCGCTCCAGCCCGCATCCATCGGCACCACAACAGCATCTGCCGTACGTTCCATGACCGCGTAATCCACCGACTCTTCCGGGCAGGCGAGAAACGCTTCTTCATCCACGCGAATAAAATCGAGATCCGGATCGACGGCGCTCATCGCTTTTTCACAGGCATCGAGAATATCCGGGCGATATTTTTTCAGTTCTTCGAGATAGCGTCCGGCGCGGAACAGGAACATGCCGCTGTTCCAGTAATATTCGCCACTTGCCACATAGGCCTGAGCGGTTTCCAGATTCGGTTTTTCGACAAACTGCGCCACTTCAAAGGCCACCGTATCCTGCTCACCCGCAGACACTTCACCGCGACGAATATAGCCATAACCGATTTCAGGTAGATCCGGCACAATGCCAAAGGTCACCAGCTTGCCCGCTTCGGCATACGGTATGGCATTACGCACGGCGGCACGGAACGCGTCTTCATCGGCAATCACATGATCCGCCGCCAGCACCAGCATTAACGGGTCGCTCTCCGGACTATGACGTGTTGCCGCCAGCGCCGCCAGCGCAATGGCTGGTGCAGTGTTACGCCCTGCCGGTTCGAGAATAATGTTCTCGGTGAGTTTGTTCAGTTGGCGCAGCTGTTCCGCGACAATAAAGCGGTGCTGCTCATTGCAAATCACCACCGGGCTTTCGCACTCTACGCCTTTCAGGCGGCAGATGGTGGTTTGCAGCATGGTGAGATCGCCTTTCAGGCATAAAAACTGCTTGGGGTAAAGTACGCGGGAAAGCGGCCATAAGCGGCTACCGGAGCCACCTGCCATCACAACTGGATAGAGTTTCGACTGCGCCATAATTATCCCCGAATATCATTTATAAATTGACGTAACACGTTCTCTTTATCGAGCGTGCGTTCGGCATATTCACGTGCCACCGTGTTGTGTTTGGGCAGCAGGAGCGCCTGACGAATCCCCGCCACCAGCGCCTCGACCGATTCCGGTTCAACGCAAACCGCAATGCCCGGAAAGGTTTCGCAAAGCTGTCCCAGTTCTGTGTGGGCTTCTGCAGTAATCACCGCGTTACCACCTACCGCCAGAATATTGGTCAGTTTCGACGGCAATACGGCATCTGCCGCGCCGCGTTTTTGCACCACCAGATGGCAATCGCCCATCTTCAGCAGTGCGGGTAAAGCGTCATACGATTGCAGCGGAAAAAATTGCATGTTGCGCAGACCACGCTGTTGCGCCATTTTTTCCAGCCGCGCTTTGCCGCCGCCCTGCCCGACAATGGCAAAAATCAGCGGTTCATCGCGCAGGAGATCGGCAGCTTCAATAACGTTTTCCAGCCCCTGCTTTTCACCAATATTGCCGGAGTAAAGAATGATTTTTTTGTTATCCGGCAGGCCAAGCTGGTTACGAAGGGCATCAACATCGGCGTCTGCAACATGCTGAAAACGGGCGATTTCCGACCAGTTGGGGAAGAAAATGATGTTATCCGCCGCCACGCCTTTTTCGATGGCTTTATTCATCATCGAACGCGAAATCGTGGAGACGTTATCGACGTTATGCAGTCCGCTACGTTCGAACGCCGTCGCCAGCTGCGCCACTTTGCCGCCTTTGCCTTTTCCGGCAAGGCCCAGCCCCAGCATGGCGTCCACTTCGTAATCCTGAATATGCAGCACGGTACGCGCACCAGAGAGTTTCGCCAGCAGGCGCATTCCCGGCGTGCAAAACAGCGTTGGCACCACGCCGATAATGCGATCCGGCTTCCAGCGACGTTGCGCCATCAGAGGAAAGAAACTGCTGACGGCAAAACTGCCGAGATGTAACAGGCGTTTCAGGGTGCTCGGCTGTTTTGGCACGTACAGCGGGCAGCGCCACACCGTGGCGGCCCCCTCTTCTCGTTTGTACCGCCAGGCGGAATAGTTCTCGCCCACCTGCCATTGCGGGTAGTAAGGCGGTGCGGTAATAACCCGCACCTCATGACCTTGTGCCGCCAGCCATTCCACCATCTCGCCGGTGTATTTGCCGATGCCGGTTAACTCCGGCGAGTAGTTAATGCCGTAGACCAGTATTTTCATAATCCGGGTACTCCGGTACGCTTCTCAGCGAGAAAATAGGCGCGGCTGTTAGCATGAACATTATCACTGGCGAGCAGCGCGTCCGACGTCAGCCAGCGGTAATCGTCATGCTGCTCATCCGGCAGTAACAGCTCTTCTTCCGCTACCGTGAAGCGAAAACCGAGCACCACATAGTGAGTGGTGAAATCCGTGCCAGAGAAGTTATCGTCATAAAAGTGCTGCCAGACACCGTAAAACTGGCCTGCTGTTATCGGCAGACGCAGCCCCAGTTCCGCCATCGTCAGCCGCTCAAATGCGGCCTCCAGCGTTTCGTCTTTCTGCACGCGCCCTCCCGGCACAAACCAGTAACCCTGCGCCGGGCGGTTGGTTCTTTTGCCAAGCAGAAACTCGCCGCGACTGTTCTCGACAATAAAGTCGAGAGAGACAAGCGGGGTGGAGCGCACTACCGTGGCAAAGTCTTCCTGACGTAAAAACATCATTACCCCCGAAAGCGGTCTTGATTCTCAAGGAACCACTGGTAAGTGCTGGCAAGCCCCGCTTCCAGTGAGATTTCGTGATACCAGCCAAGCTGATGCAGGCGCGTCACATCCAGCAGTTTGCGCGGCGTACCATCCGGTTTGCTGGCATCAAAAACCACCCGACCTTTGTAACCCACCACTTTGGCGATGGTTTGCGCCAGCTCGCGGATAGTGCAGTCAACGCCCGTGCCGACGTTAATGTGCGACAGCATCGGCTGGGTGTTCTCCAGCCAGACTTCGTGCGCCAGCTCCATGACATGAATGCTCGCCGCCGCCATATCATCGACGTGCAGGAATTCACGCATCGGTGTACCGCTGCCCCATACCACCACGTCCGGTGCATTCTGTGCCGTCGCCTCGTGGAAGCGACGCAGCAATGCAGGGATCACATGCGAATTACTCGGGTGGAAGTTGTCATGCGGGCCATACAGGTTGGTCGGCATGACTGAGCGGTAATCGCGTCCGTACTGGCGGTTGTATGATTCGCACAGTTTGATCCCGGCGATTTTGGCAATGGCGTAAGGCTCGTTGGTCGGCTCCAGCGTGCCCTGCAATAACTCGCTTTCTGCCATCGGCTGTTTTGCCAGTTTCGGGTAGATACAGGACGATCCAAGAAACAGCAGTTTGTTCACGTCGTTCTGATGCGCGGCGTGAATGATGTTGCTCTCAATCATCATGTTCTGGTAGATGAAATCCGCCGGATAGGTGTTGTTGGCAACAATGCCGCCCACTTTCGCCGCCGCCAGATAGACCTGGTCAATGCGTTCGCTGGCAAAGAAATCATGCACCGCGCGGCTGTCCAGCAGGTTCAGCTCGTCGCGGGTGCGTAATACCAGTTCCACATCACCGCGCTGTTCGAGCTGCCGCCTGATGGCAGAACCGACCATCCCACGATGGCCAGCGATAAAAATGCGTTGTTTACTCATGCTTATGACTCCAGCGCGATCGCCACGTCGTAGCCGTGAGATTTCAGCAGAGAGTGTTTTTTCGCCGCTTCGAGGTCATTAGCCACCATTTCAGACACCATCTCTCTGAGGGTGATTTCCGGTTTCCAGCCCAGTTTTTCGTGCGCTTTGGTCGGGTCGCCGAGCAGCGTTTCAACTTCTGCCGGACGGAAGTAACGCGGGTCAACGGCGATAATCACATCGCCCGGTTTAACGCCCGGCGCGTCATGCCCGGTGACGGAAACCACAATGCCCTTCTCTTCAACACCCGTGCCTTCAAAGCGCAGTTTGATGCCCAGCTGTGCTGCCGCCATTTCCACGAACTGACGTACGGAGTACTGAACGCCGGTCGCGATAACGAAATCTTCCGGCTGTTCCTGTTGCAGCATCATCCACTGCATTTTTACGTAGTCTTTGGCATGGCCCCAGTCACGCAGGGAATCCATATTGCCGAGGTACAGGCACGACTCCAGCCCCTGGGCGATGTTGGCGATTGCGCGGGTGATTTTGCGGGTAACGAAGGTTTCGCCACGGCGCGGGGATTCATGGTTGAAGAGAATACCGTTACAGGCGTACATGCCGTAGGATTCGCGGTAGTTAACAGTGATCCAGTAGGCGTACAGTTTGGCGACCGCATACGGAGATCGCGGGTAGAACGGCGTGGTCTCTTTCTGCGGAATTTCCTGCACCAGACCGTACAGTTCAGAAGTGGAAGCCTGATAGAAACGAGTTTTCTTTTCCAGACCGAGGAAGCGGATCGCCTCCAGCAGGCGCAGCGTACCCATCGCATCGACGTCTGCGGTATATTCCGGTGACTCAAAAGAAACCGCAACGTGGCTCATTGCGCCCAGGTTGTACACTTCATCCGGCTGCACTTCACGCAAAATGCGCGTCAGGTTGGAGGTATCACTCAGGTCGCCATAATGCAGATGGAATTTCGGGTTGCAGGTGTGCGGATCCTGATAAATGTGATCCACGCGCTCGGTGTTGAATGACGATGCGCGACGCTTAATACCATGCACCTCGTAACCTTTTTCCAGCAGAAACTCTGCCAGGTAAGAACCGTCTTGTCCGGTTACACCGGTGATGAGAGCGACTTTTGACATGTCTTATTCCTCTGTATTTTTGAATTTATTCAGTTTCAACGCGTTCGCGTATCACCACTGCGGGATTCCCCCGGCAAACCACATTTGCCGGAAGCGATTTAAAAACACTGCTTCGTGCACCCACGACGGTGCCGTCGCCGATTGTGACGCCTGGGGCAACAAAGACATCGGTTGCCAGCCAGCATTTCTCGCCAATCACAATAGGCGTGGCGTTAATGGTGAAATGTTGACTTGCATGGTCGTGGCTACCGGTGCATAAATAACTTTTTTGCGATATCACCGAATGTGCGCCAATGGTTATTTCACCGAGGGTATATAAATTGACGTCATCGCCGACCCACGCGTAATCACCTAAGGTTAATTTCCACGGATAGGTAATTTTTACTGACGGACGAATAACTACGTTTTTTCCTATTTTTGCGCCGAATAAACGTAATAAAAAAGCCCGCCAGCGATACAATACTTGTGGCGACCAGGCAAATATTGTTGCCTGTACTGCCCACCATAATTGCACTTTAATAGCGTTGCCGCCCCGGAACCCTTTCGGCACCGAGAAACCGCTTAAATCTTGCATCGTTTTCCCTTATATTCAGCTTTTGTTATATAAGGCTTTCGTCTTTGAGGTAGTACGTTGGCGTAAATGCCAGGATAATTCTGCCCAGAAGCCAGGCACATGTAATATTTGCCGTTGGACTTTTTTGGCGTCAGCACACAATTCCATATTATTGGTGGTTGATACCCCACCCATGGAAAATTCAGACACCAGGCCATTGAGTTTTTTAAATGCATAACCGGCTTTATACATTTTAGCCGCCAGCGCGTAATCGGAAGATACTTTATATTCCAGGTCATAACGCCATTTTTTCAAGCCGGATACCGGGAAAAATATCGCCTGATGGCTGGCGGGCAGGCTGTGATAAATATACCAACCCGGTTTAGCACTACGCTTAATTTTATGCCCGTCGCCAAAATCCAGCAGCGCATCGCCGGTGATCATCACGTTATCTTTTTGCATTTTTAACTTACGGACAAAATTTGCGGCATCCTGATGAAAAATATCGCCCGAGTTGAGAAACAACGCGAACTTGCCTTGTGCCATCGCAATGCCTTTGTTCATGGCGTCGTAGATACCGTTATCTGGCTCGCTGACAAAGCGTAGGTTAAAGATACCATTGAGATTTTCCAGATACTCACGGGTGCCGTCGTTGGAACCGCCATCGACAACAATCCATTCGAAGCTGATATCTTCCGCCTGCGCCAGATGCGCCAGCGAGGCATGTGTTTTGACTATCCCTTCGAGGTTACGAAACGCGACAGTGATTATGCTAAGCAACATGTTCTTATTCTTACCTCGTAATATTTAACGCTTTTCGCAAAATAAACGGACAGACGATTAAAAATGCATATTCCGGGCTAAATATCGAACCGGTAAAAAACAGCGATACCGGAGTAAAAAGATATAATTGCACGCGAAAATTGCGGTTATCACCAAAAGCGTTGATCATCATTTTTATCACTTTCCCCATGTACCACAGCGATAAAAACACCGCGAACCAGGAAAAATAAATAATCAGCAGATACAAACCATTGTCTATGGTTTTTCCGACATCCGCACCGTTAAATATTCCGAATGATGCGACATATTCATAAAGTGAGCCAAATCTGACTACACCGTCAATATGGGTCAAAGAATAACCGACCATCACCAGCGGACCGACAATACGATAATACGATGACGATCCTTCCGTACCTAAATCGCCCAGACGGGTGGAAATATAAGGAAACGCGATTACCACACCAACCAGGAATACAGCCAGAGAAATCAATGCTAACGGTAACTTTTTCTTAATCGCCTCTTTATTCAGATATTGGAATGCCCACTCCAGCAAATAAAACAGGATAAAGGTCATAACCCCTGAAAACGATCCGGATAATATTATCCCTGCGAGAATCATAGCATCGGTTTTAGGCGTTTTGATACCAAACTGTTTGATGCTGAGCCAAATTGAGATTAATGCCAGAGCGAAAAATGCCGGTTCGAAATAAAGTGCTGTCGTACGCTTACCGCCGAATTTAATGAAATTCAGTACATAGCTGTTGCTGTAAATCAGATATTTCGAAATCGACTCCATAATACTGCTGCCGCCGGTGAGGATAATTTGCGCCATCTCCACCGCCGCCAGCGCCACCACCAGCCCGACCACCAGATAAAAGAAACGTAATATCTTGCGATGGTTGTGTGGCGAAATTGTTTTAAAACGAATACTCCACACCATGCCAATAATGATCACAATATAGACAAACAGCATGGTTGAAGTGACGTATTTACTGGCATCCAGCGACTGACCAAACAGATAGTTAAACGCCGTGAGTCCCGCACCAATCCCTAAGGCAATCATCAATTTTTTAACGCTGATGCGTTCTAAAAACAGCAGTAACAAGACAGGTAAAAAAGTGACGATAGTGATGGGGAAACTTTCGCCAAGCTGGGCGATTTTGACGTTAACCAGCAGGTAGATCAGCGGCAGCAGGAGGTAGCTACAGATTCTGATAGAAGTTGACATACTCCTCCAGCATCTGTTGTCCACTGTAGGCCGCGCGGCTGCGTTGGCTGAACTCAGCCAGCGTGGTACCAAATATCGCCTGCGCGATTTCCGGTTTGCTTAACTGCACCAGTTGCAGCACCTCTTCTTCACTGACGGTTTTACCACCGGATTTTTGCAGCACTTCCCGCGCCGCATCGCTATGGGTGGCGATCACCGGCACACCAATCGATAGCGCCTCACACAAAATCAGCGGGTAGTTATCGACGCGAGAACTGAACACCAGCGCATCCATCTGATTGAGCGCGCTCATCAACTTGCGCTTGTCAGTTTCAAAGCCGTGATTAACCACGTTGCCAGCGGTGAACGGCGAGAACTTACCAAAGGTATGCAGTTCGATTTTGTCGCCCAGCGCCATCATCTCACGCACCAGTTGCTGGTTAGTTTTGCCGTCGTAACGCAGGTCATGCGCCACCACCGCGATTTTCGGCTTGCCCTGAGTTTCGCGCACCGGAGGCAAGTCCGCCAGAATCGCTTCGGTTGCCATATCAATGCCATTATTGATAATCCGGCAACGCCCTGGCCCGTACAGACTATTGAAAGCGTCAGCCACATGCTGGCTGGGGGAAATAAACTGACAGCCCAGCGCCAGCATCTCGCGGAATAACTGCCGTTTGCCCGCCACCAGCTGGTGCGCGCGATCAATCTTCACCGGCGGATAGTTATTTAAGGTCGGGCATTTCTGGCAGCCCGTTTTCCAGCCTTCGCAACCGTCGGTAAAGGCGCAGCGTCCGGTAACGCTCCAGTGGTCGTGCAGCGTCCAGACCAGGGTGACATCCGGTTTATGGTTTTTCACTTTTTCGCAAAAGCGCACCACGCTGTTAAGATTCAACCAGTAGCTGTGCAGCACATGAAAATGCAGAACCACCGGCCCCGGGGTGCGAGTAATGGTGCGATATAACTCATTGAAATTGCCGAACAGATCGCGATTAAACAGACGAAACAACGCAATGTTCGCCATCGCGGTCATCCGCGGCGTATGTTTGATGACCTGCGGATAGTTTTGATGACTGACGCTCTCTTTGCCGCCTTTGCCGTAGCCGTAGACAAAATGTGACGCCAGCCCCTGTTGCAGCGCACGCTGGTGGAGATCTAACGCCACACCTGCTGCCCCGCCTTCCGCCAGTCGCACATTAAATTGCAGAATATTCATTTAATTACCTTCACTCGCGCTTTTTCTCCCACCACCAGCGCGTTGTCCGGGACAGAGTCGAGCACCACGCTGCCCGCGCCCACGGTGACGTTGTTACCAAGCGTGATATCACCAAGAATAATGACGTTGGCACCGAGTTCGACGCCGTTGCCAATGTGTGGACATGCCATGTTATCGGCACCACGATTGCCGATAGTGACGCCGTGGCGAATGGTGAAATCATCCCCCGCCACCACGTTTTTATTGATCACTACGGCGTAACCGTGATGGATAGTAAAGCGGCGGCCAATGGTCGCGGCGGCCTGGATTTCATAACCGAAAAAGCATTCGGTGATAATGCGATACAGCACCAGCAGCGGGGCCGCCCACAGATTGTTGAGGACGTTCTTTTTGCGCCACACCGAACAAAAATGAGCAACACGATAGGCAAGAACCATGCAGCACGGGCGTAAACTCCAGCTGTTGGCACGCAGATCTTCCAGCATCTTTAGCGCCCCCGAATACCATCAGCCAGACGTTTGCCGTTACGCACCGACAGCAGCGTCAGCAAAGTGCGCCAGGTCATACGTTTATTGCGGATCTGGTAGAGGGTAAACAGCTGATATTTTTTGCTTGCGCGGTCAAATTTATCTTTGTGCTTGCGGTAAAAGTGGAAGTACCCGGAGAATTTTTTCGGTGACGAGGTGATCTGCATTTCACCGTGATTGATATGCAGGATCTGCGTCGCCTCTTCCACTTTCCACGGTTCGCCATACTCCACCACCATCCGCAGGAAGATGTCGTAATCCTGTGCTGCTTTCAGTTCGGTATCGAACAAGCACTCTTTGAAACGCCACGCCCAGGTAAAAACCTGATTGCCAATGATATTGCGTTTATAGAACAGGCGGCGTGAGTACGGCGATTTGGGATACAGTGGTAAGCTTGCTGGTTGGGAATAAACTTCTCCCTGGCATACGTAGTCGTTAGCGTACAAAAAGGCGTGAGTGACCAGTTGCTGTTTATGGGCGAGGAAGACGCTCAGGCGGTTGGGCGTCCATTCATCATCGTCATCGATCCCGGTAATGTATTCCCCTTGCGCCAGCATAATCGCCTGGTTACGTACCGCGCACGCCCCGCTGTTAATGTCGTTGTGAATGTAGGTAATACGCGGATCGTTGAGGGCGGTGACATACTGTTGCAGTTGTTCCCAGCAGGTGGAGCAATCATCCACGATGATCATCTCCCAGTTGCTGTAGTCCTGGCGCAGGACCGATTTTATCGCCCGAATCGCCAGTTGTTGGCGGTTCCAGGTCGGCATATAGATTGAGATCAGCGGATTGTCTTTCATAGGTTGTTCTCCCGGAGTATCGAGATGTTCTGCCGGTTTATAAGCTTGTTTACGGGTTCTGTTGCCGGATGCGGCGTGAGCGCCTTATCCGGCCTACGGAGCTGGTTTGCTTGCCGGATGCGGCGTGAAGGTAGGTCGGATAAGATGCGTCAGCATCGCATCCGACAGCGGATGTCGTTATTTCGCATCCGACTTATATTCGTATTCGTAATAGCCATAATCCTGATACGCGCTGGCGCGGCGGAAGATGGAGTTCAGAATCACCCCTTTCACCGGAATACCGTTTTGCTCAAAGCGGCTCAGACTGGTTTCCACTTCTTTCAATGTGTTGACCGCATAACGCGCCACCATTAATGTGGTTCCGACATGACGACCAACAATTGCCGCATCGGTCACTGCCAGAATCGGCGGCGTATCAATCAACACCAGGTCATAGTTTTTACTCGCCCAGTTCACCAGTTCGGCAAAGCGTTCGCTCATCAACAGTTCAGAAGGATTTGGCGGCACCTGACCGCGCGGGATCAGGTCAAATTTGGCAATAGAGGTCGGTTTAGCTGCGGTAGTAATATCGCCCTGACCAATCAGAATTTCCGACAGGCCATTGACGTTATTGGTGCCCAACAGCTCGTGGGTGTAGCCTTTGCGCATATCGCAGTCGATCAACAACACGCGTTTATTGGTCTGGCTGATCACCGCCGCCAGGTTGGCGCAGACAAAGGTTTTACCGATTGACGGGCTAACCCCGGTCATCATCAACACATTGTTCTGCGCCTGCATCATCGCGAAGTGCAGACTGGTACGCAGACTGCGGATGGCTTCAATCGCCAGATCGGTTGGATTCCCCACCGCCAGTAGCTGGCTCTGTTTATAGCGTTTAATCCCTTTGATGGTTTTGACGCTATCGCGCGCTTTCTGCCATTCCGACAACGGGATGCTGGCATAGACGCTGATACCGTGTTCTTCCAGCACCTGCGGGCTTTCGATGCCGCGATTAAACAACGAGCGCAGCAGCACACCCACGATAGAGAGCATCAGGCCAAGAATAATCGCCCCAAGGATAATCAGCCCTTTCTTCGGTTTCAGTACACCTGGCTGGGTGATTGCCGGGTCAACAATGCGCACATCGCCGACGGTGCTGGCTTCGGTGATTTTCAGCTCCTGCTCTTTATTCAGCAGTTGCATATAGACCTGCTGACCAGACTCGACATCGCGGGTCAGACGGACAATTTCCTGCTGGGTTTTCGGCATCGCCGTTACGCGACCATTAAGTTTGGCTTTTTCGTCTTCCAGCGCCTGACGTTTCTCCAGCAGCGTGCGGTACGCGGGGTGAACTTTGGTGTACAGCTTGGAGATTTCCGCCTCTTTAAAGGTCAGTTCGTTCAACTGCGCGTCGATGTTCACCATCGAATCGAGCACCGCTTTCGCTTCCAGCGGCAGATCAACAGAATCTTTATCCTGACGGAAGGCATTCAGTTTGTTTTCGGCAACATCGAGGCGGCTACGTACTTCCGGTAACTGTTGCGCGAGGAAAGCGAGGCTTTTCGACGCTTCCGCCGATTTGCGCTCAATATTTTGTTCCTGATAGTTACGGGCGATGCTGTTAAGAATGTCGCGGATCTGTTCGCGATCTTCACCGGTATAAGTCAGGCTCAGTACGCCTGCGTCTTTGCCGTTCTCCGTTACCGTCAGGCTGTTTTGCAGTTGGTTGATCATCCCCAACGTGGAGTATTTGGTGACGGTAAACTCACTGCCCGGGCGGGCGTGAATGGCTTCAACCATCAGCGTGACGCCTTCTTTTTTCAGCATCTGGCCCGCTTGCCCACGGGCGCTAAAGCCGCCATCACTGCTCAGAGTGTAGTTTTTGTCATCCAGCACATTAAGCGTAAACACCTGGTCCGCCATCTCTTTCGGGCGGTTAAAGGTGGTCACTTTCACCGTCTCGTTCTGACGTCCCATCAGGCGATCCCAACCCGCACCGAAAATCGGGAACGTGTTTTTGCTCACCGCAATATCGAGGTCTAGATCGTCCACCGTTTTACCAAGCACCAGACGCGAACGAATCAACTGGATCTCGGCGTCCGATGCAGGCGGTTTGTTGGCTAATGCCGAGCCAATGTCCTGCACTAACGAATTGCCGCTGTTTTGTTCGATTTGTACCAGTGCGTCGGCACTATAAATCGGCGTGGCGAAGAAAGTGTAAACCACAGCACAGAGGGCAAATACAGCGGTGATGCCAATCACCCACCAGCGCGCTTCAATGACGGTGCCGACCAGGCGACCAATATCGATTTCATCACTGCCCGTTACCGGAGCGGCATGTTGTTTTACTTTTTCTGTCATTCTTATACCTGCTCTGCGTTCAATGCCTGCGCCCACTGGCGGGCAGACCGTTCAAGTAATGTGTACACCGCTGCAAACGTTTCCCGGCTTTTGCGATACGGATCGGGGATTTCACATTCGTTATCCCAGTGACCAAACAGCATCACTTTGCCGCGCATCTCAGGTGCCATCTCGCATAAGCGTTCGATATGGCGCTTTTCCATGGTCAAAATCAGGTCATAGTTGCGACACAGGCGGCGGCTGATTTGCCGTGCACAGTGACCTTCCAGAGACAGTTGATGTTCTGCGGCGACGCTGATAGCGGTAGGATCAGCGCCCTTACCGACCAGCGCGCCGAGTCCAGCGGACTCCACTTTCAGCTCCGGGTGATAACGTTGCAGTAAGCGTTCCGCCGTCGGGGAACGGCAAATATTGCCGACACAGACAACTAAGATGTTGTTAAACATGACGATTACCAGTTATGAATGTCGCTGGCTGTATCCGTCATGTAACGGACACCGCTAATAGTTGGCAGCAACTGATTGATCAGACGGTTCCAGCGGGAAACCGGGGCGGTGGTGACATACACCACGTCATAAGGTTGCAGGCGGAATTCTGTCGCCATCACCAGCGACGTCGCATCGGACATATCCAGCTGGTAGATATTGGCAATCTTGCCGTTACGCCCGCCCTCGCCTTTCAGCGGACGAATGACAAAGATGCCGCTGGCGTTGGAGGTGGTCATGTCGATACCTTCAGCATTACCCAGGGCTTCAGTCAGGGTCATGCCGCTAAAGTCCATTTTCAGGGTGCTCTGTTTCTTCACTTCACCCATCACAAATACTTTCAGATCATCATTACGGGGCACGTAGAGAATATCGCCGGGATAAAGCAGTCGGTTCTGATTGAGGTCGCCGTTTTGCATCAGCGCCTGCAAAGAAATGCGTTCTTCACGACCATTGTGTGTTAGCACTACGTTGCGCCAGTCAGCGGTGTCGGTCAGGCCACCTGCGGCGTTGATGGCGTCGAGAATAGTCAGTGGCACGTTGGTGATCGCCTGTTGACCGGATTTATTCACCTGACCTGAGATATAGGCCTTTTGTGAGCGGAAGGCGGCGATATTAACGTCCACCTGCGGATCAGCGATGTACGTCGCTAAGCGCCCGGTAATATCACTGCGGATTTCAGCGAGCGTTTTCCCGACTACGTGAACCTTGCCGATATACGGGTAAAACATAGTGCCGTCAGGCTGTACCCAGTTGCCGGTGTCGCTGGAACTGCGGTACTGACCGGCTGGCGTGGTGAGTTCCGGGTGATCCCAGACGGTGACATTAAGAACGTCCCCCGGCCCGACGCGATACTGGTAATTCGCGATCTCGCTTTCCAGCGTCATATTGGGGCGCGCTACATTCGGGCGTGGGCGTAATTGGTCAATCAGGCGCGGGGTCAGCGGATAAACATTCACCATTTTGTCGAGATCGAAATCAGCGTCCTGCTGTTTGATGACGTCTTTGCCCATCGTCGACATATTGCTGCCCGGAAGTACTGTGCAACCGCTTATCAAGGTTACTGACACCAATAATGGCATCAATTTCATTTTGGATTTCATCATTGTTTATTTATCACTTTGGCAGAGTAATTATCCTGTGCACTATTAATAGCAATGTCGCCATGCACATTTACCTTGCAGTTAATTGAATAAAAATTTAACTGGCATCAGTCCTAAAAAAATTGATTTCATCCGCAGGCTATTGACAGAATAATTCAGACTGGTCTTTCAGGCATCCAGACACGCTACCGCCCCTGGCTTTTTAGCTACCAATACACTGATTTAGCTTAATTTTTAAAACCCTCTCAACATACAGTCGTTGATGAGAAAGGGTTATTGCGGAAATTAACTTCCGAATATAAGGTGACATTATGGTAATTGAATATTGGCTCTCCAATAATGCAGGAGGAAGTGTTACAGCTAACGGAATAGCAGGCAAGGTAACAATTCGGCAATTGGCTATTTTTAAGAATTATATTAAGTGTCATTCAATATGGTTTTTAGGAGTTTCTTTAGGTTGACAATATTTAATATTGCGTCTCCACATGCGATATTTCTTAAATAATGTTTTATTATTACCACTTTTAATTCAGGGATAATGTGAGGTTATTACCCTCAAATAATATGAGATAAATAGTGCTGCAACATTGCATTTTTGCCCCGATTTATCCATGATCGAATTGTGACATTTGTCATACAACGAATAGGTTTTGTACTTACTATGGAATGGATTGCCGATCCGTCTATCTGGGCCGGGTTAATCACGCTGATTGTGATCGAACTGGTCCTCGGCATTGATAACCTGGTCTTTATTGCCATCCTCGCCGAAAAACTACCGCCGAAGCAGCGCGACCGCGCACGGGTTACCGGGCTGCTGCTGGCGATGTTAATGCGCCTGTTACTGCTGGCGTCAATCTCCTGGCTGGTCACCCTGACTCAACCGCTGTTCAGCTTCCGCTCGTTTACCTTTAGCGCCCGCGACTTAATCATGCTGTTTGGTGGTTTCTTCCTGTTGTTCAAAGCCACGATGGAGCTGAACGAACGGCTGGAAGGGAAAGACAGCAATAATCCCACACAACGCAAAGGTGCGAAGTTCTGGGGCGTGGTGACGCAAATTGTGGTACTGGACGCCATTTTCTCACTCGACTCAGTGATTACCGCCGTCGGGATGGTCGACCATTTACTGGTCATGATGGCCGCCGTGGTTATCGCTATCAGCCTGATGTTGATGGCCAGCAAGCCGTTAACGCAATTTGTTAACAGTCACCCGACGATCGTTATTCTCTGCTTAAGCTTCCTGTTGATGATTGGCTTTAGCCTGGTGGCAGAAGGTTTCGGCTTCGTCATTCCGAAAGGCTACCTGTACGCTGCCATTGGTTTCTCGGTGATGATCGAGGCGCTCAATCAGTTGGCTATCTTTAACCGGCGACGTTTTCTTTCCGCTAACCAGACGCTGCGCCAGCGGACTACCGAAGCGGTAATGCGCCTGCTTAGCGGGCAAAAAGAAGATGCGGAACTGGACGCCGAAACCGCGTCCATGCTGGTGGATCATGGTAACCAGCAGATCTTTAATCCGCAGGAACGGCGGATGATTGAGCGGGTACTTAATCTTAACCAGCGTACCGTCAGCAGCATTATGACGTCGCGCCACGATATTGAGCATATCGATCTCAACGCGCCGGAAGACGAGATCCGCCAGTTACTGGAGCGAAATCAGCATACGCGGCTGGTGGTTACCGACGGTGATGATGCAGAAGATTTGCTCGGTGTTGTTCACGTTATCGACCTGCTACAACAGTCACTGCGCGGCGAACCGCTCAACCTGCGGGTGTTGATTCGCCAGCCGCTGGTGTTCCCGGAAACCTTGCCGTTGTTACCTGCCCTGGAGCAGTTCCGTAATGCCCGCACGCACTTTGCTTTTGTGGTGGATGAGTTTGGCTCGGTGGAAGGGATTGTGACATTAAGTGACGTCACTGAAACCATTGCCGGTAACTTACCGAACGAAGTGGAAGAGATCGACGCCCGCCATGATATTCAGAAGAATGCGGACGGTTCCTGGACGGCGAATGGTCATATGCCGCTGGAAGATCTGGTGCAATATGTGCCGCTGCCGCTGGATGAAAAACGTGAATATCACACCATTGCCGGGCTGTTGATGGAGTATTTGCAACGTATTCCAAAACCTGGCGAAGAAGTTCAGGTGGGGGATTATTTGCTTAAAACGTTGCAGGTGGAAAGCCATCGCGTGCAGAAGGTGCAGATTATTCCACTGCGTAAGGATGGCGAGATGGAGTACGAGGTGTGATGGTATCGGTCATTTTACCCGATAGCCGAAAGGAATAAGATGAGGGAACCGCGCCAGCGGCGATTTACCGCCGGGAGCCCGGGTTGCCAGGGTGGTGGCGATTGAGCCACCCTGGCACGTTCACCGGCTTGAGCGTTCCATAGTAGTGAGGAACATCAAGTGAACGGAACAGCCTTCGATCTTACATATTCAGAATATAATGGTGCCGCCGCGAACGCCTGATGCGACGCTTTACGCGTCTTATCAGGCCTACAGGACAGGTCACCTGGTAACCTACATCTTCTCCAGCAACTTCTTCACATCTTTGCCATTGCGGGAATCTTTATTCCGCTCGGCCCAGTCATTCAGGCGACGTTTCGCTTCGTCCTGTAGATGTTTGCGCAGTAACTGATCCACTTGCAGACTGTAATTGAGTTGCTGCCAGTTGCCATAAACCCGCAGCGGTACTGGCGTTTCTTTGAGGAAATCAATCAGTTTGCTTTCCCCGTTCCAGCCACCCACGACCCGAATATCAAACTGGGTGTCGCAGGTTTGATCTGCCAGATTCAACATGCCTTCCCCTGTCAGCGCCAGCACAGGCGATTGACCTTGCATGTCGTTTAACGTCACGACGCCATCCTTCAACGTCAAATCGGTGGTAAAGCGGTCAAGACGCGTTACGTTATCGAAGTTTTCAGCGGCCTTCACATCACCACCATTACGTTCTACCGCTTGCTGAATCATCTGCTGGAAGTTCATCCCTTCCATGCGCGTGTCGGTCATTTCGACATGTGCCTGTCCTTGCCAGTTGTGGCGGAATGCGTCGGCATCTATGTCAGCACCGGAGAAATCACCAGCCAGTGACATTTTTCCGGTCAACGAAATCGGATAGTTAAACGCCTTCAGAATGGTACCAATCTCAACGTTTTCCAGCCGTGGCTGGAAGTTTATCCGCGGATTTATTGATGTCGCGTCCAGCGTGCCCGGCAGTGAAACCTGTCCACCGTTAAGCTTGCCCTGCAGTTGAGTAATTTCCAGCAAACCCGACTTGTTGGTCATTTGCGTGGCAACATCTGTAAAATTCATTCCGCGCCAGCGCACGTTACTGGCCTGCAACAAAATATCAGCCGTAAAGCCTTGCAGTCCCTGATATGCCGGTTCATCAATACGCGAAGAAATGACCGGGCGCGGCAATGTTGATTGGCTCTGCCCCTGCTGCGCGGCACCGTTTTCACCATTCGCTGTTTCATTAAGCGGGATGAGGTTGTCAAGATTCAGTTGCGGGAATTGCAGTCTCAGCTGCCATTCAGGTTTCTCTGTCAGCGTGACCTGTGCTTGCCCGCTCAGCGTGCTGTCATTGGCGGTCAAGCTGATTTGGTTAAATGAAAGGCGTTTATGTGACTCCTGCCACTGGGCCTGGAAACTCCCCTGCCCCTGAATACCTTGTTTTGGTAAATCTGCACCCTGCAACTGCCAGTTAATTTGTTCAATAGCCGCCGTTAAATCATGCGGATAATCAGAAGCATCTACCGTACCGTTAAGGGATATCGTGAGATCGCGCTGATCGCGATTAACCCGCCCGGAGAACTCAAATGAGCCACGATGTTGGGGATCTTGTTCCATTTGCAGGCGGATATTGCGGATTGTCACCTGCTCGTCATCTTCATGCTGGAACACCAGCACGCTGTCCGCCACCTTAAGACTGGATATATCAAACGACCATCCGCGATCGTCTGACAGATCCGGCAAGGTATTGTCGCGCGGTGCAACCGGAGCGTCTTCACTGCGCACCGCTTCCGTCTGAGGCGTCAGTTGGATCACTGCCCCTTTTAGCATCACCTGCTTAACGCTCAGTTGATGACTCAGTAGTGGTAAAAGCGCCACGTCCAGACGCATGTTGTCGGCGCGAACCAGTGGCTGGCTTGCGCCCTGGGCGGTGAGAGACATTCGCCCGGAGAGGATACTAAGCTGCGGCCAGACGTGCCAACGCAGTGGCCCGTCGAGCTGCAATTGATAACCGCTACGTGCAGCAACTTGCTTGACCATATAGTCGCGGAAATCATTCGGATTCACCAGCAACACTAACGCAGATAACCCGGCCACCAGCACGACCAGGAGTATCATCAGCGTCGTCAGAAATCGTCTCATGGTATCCTCAATGGGCCTGAATTAGTCTTTATCGATTCGGCTGGCTACCGCGCCCTGCTGGTTGCGATATTTCGCATCTTCACGGCGGTTGTAAGGTCGCGCCGCCGGGCCGGAAAGCGGCTCAAAGCTCAGCGCACCAATTAACATGCCCGGACGCAGCGCCAGCGGCAGCTTACCGGAGTTGTAGAACTCCAGCACAATGCAACCAGACCAGCCCGGATCGATACGGTGCGCGGTGACGTGCACCATCAGCCCCAGACGCGCCAAAGAGGAACGCCCGTCCAGCCAGCCCACCAGATCGGCTGGCAGCGTCACCGACTCCCGCGGCACCGCCAGCGCCAGCTCTCCTGGGTGAAGATAGAACGCCTCGCCCTCGTCGAGAACGATCTCATCGCTCATCACGCGGTCAAGCGCGGCGCTCACTTCATCTTTGGGACCGCTCAGATCGATAAACGCTGCCGTGTGACCACGGAAGGTACGAAATTTATTGCCCAGGCGTACATCCACCGTCGCGCCGTTAATACGCTCCACTGGCGGACGTGGGTTGATCGACAAACGGCCTTCATCAAGCCAGGCTTCAATATCTCGGTCACACAGACGCATGGCATTTTCTCCTTTCGCGCATCACTCCCTTAACGCCAATTACGTCAAGGGCATACCAGGTTATCACTGAACGGTACACAATTTATCAAGCTTATTCAAAGAACTGACTTATTTTCGCTTTCAATATATCGATCGCGATGCGGTTTTTCCCGCCGCGCGGCACGATAATGTCCGCATATTGTTTAGAAGGCTCAATGAATTGCAGGAACATCGGGCGCACGGTTTTTTGATATTGCGCCATCACGGAATCCATTGAACGCCCACGCTCGTTAACGTCACGCTTGATGCGGCGCATCAGGCAGATATCCAGCGGGGTATCAACGAAAATGGAGAAGTTAAGTTCGTCACGCAAACGCGCATCCGTCAGCAACAAAATGCCTTCGAGAATGATGACCTTCTTCGGCTCAACCGTCACCGTTTCTTTCATACGCGTATGTTCAACATAGCTGTAAACCGGCAGGTCAATTGCCGAGCCGCGTTTCAACGCTTGTAAATGCTCAAGCAACAGGCTGTGATCCATCGCGCTGGGATGGTCGTAGTTGGTCTTAACGCGTTCTTCCATCGACAGATGGCTTTGATCTTTGTAATAGCAGTCTTCGGGAATTACGCCGATGTGTTCATCACCGACTTGCTCACGTAATTCACGATAAAGGGTACTGGCAATAAGACTCTTGCCGGAAGCCGATGCGCCAGCGATACCGATAATGACGCACTGATGAGACTGATCAGTCATATATTTAGCGACCTGATTAACCTGGATGTTAGGAAGGGGGCGACGAAGCGCCAAACGCGGCAATTATAGGGATTTCATCCGTCTGATACCAGTCGAATAGCGTTGCCGCGCGCTCAGAGTTAATTGTTGACAAAGAATTCCCGGTGGCAAATTACGTTGATCAGTTTTATGTAAGGTAAAAAATGTTATACGCAGTTGCGCAAATTATCCGCCTTTACGTCACTTTATGAGCAATTCGCATATAAAATGTAAAACTTTTGTACTAGCATAAACACAGAAACGAATACTGGCGACCTGGTCTTGCGGATAAAGCGGTAATGAGCAAACAATCACAGCATGTATTAATTGCCCTGCCCCACCCGCTGCTTCACCTGGTCAGTTTAGGTTTAGTCTCGTTTATCTTTACCCTTTTCTCGCTTGAGCTTTCGCAGTTTGGCACCCAACTCGCCCCACTGTGGTTCCCGACGTCCATCATGATGGTGGCGTTTTATCGCCATGCCGGGCGCATGTGGCCGGGAATTGCGCTGAGCTGCTCGCTGGGAAATATCGCCGCATCCATCCTGCTTTTTTCCACCAGCTCGCTGAACATGACCTGGACGACCATCAATATTGTTGAAGCCGTGGTCGGGGCAGTGCTGCTACGTAAATTGCTGCCGTGGTATAACCCCTTGCAAAATCTGGCTGACTGGCTGCGTCTGGCATTCGGCAGCGCCATTGTTCCGCCTCTGCTAGGGGGTGTTCTGGTTGTCCTGCTGACGCCCGGAGACGATCCTCTCAGGGCATTTTTGATATGGGTACTGTCAGAATCCATCGGCGCTCTGGCACTGGTGCCGCTGGGATTGTTATTTAAACCACACTATCTGCTGCGCCATCGCAACCCACGGTTGCTTTTTGAGTCGCTGCTCACGTTAGCCATCACACTGACGTTAAGCTGGCTTTCGATGCTGTATCTGCCGTGGCCTTTTACTTTCATTATTGTGCTGTTGATGTGGAGCGCCGTGCGCCTGCCACGAATGGAAGCCTTTTTGATCTTCCTTACCACGGTGATGATGGTGTCGCTGATGATGGCCGCGGCTCCCTCCCTGCTTGCTACGCCGCGTACATACCTGATGAGCCATATGCCGTGGCTACCGTTTTTGCTGATCCTGCTGCCCGCCAACATCATGACGATGGTGATGTATGCCTTTCGTGCGGAACGCAAACACATTTCCGAAAGCGAAACCCGTTTTCGGAACGCCATGGAATATTCCGCTATCGGTATGGCGTTAGTGGGCACCGAGGGACAATGGCTGCAAACCAACAAAGCGCTCTGCCAGTTTCTCGGGTACAGTCAGGAAGAGCTGCGCGGACTCACCTTTCAGCAACTGACCTGGCCGGAGGATCTCAATAAAGATCTCCAACAGGTTGAAAAGCTGATAAGCGGTGAAATAAACACCTATTCAATGGAAAAACGCTACTACAACCGCAATGGCGATGTTGTCTGGGCGTTGCTTGCCGTCTCACTGGTGCGCCACACGGATGGCACGCCGCTCTATTTTATCGCTCAGATTGAAGACATTAACGAGCTAAAACGCACCGAACAGGTGAATCAGCAACTGATGGAGCGCATCACGCTGGCTAACGAAGCGGGCGGGATTGGCATCTGGGAGTGGGAGTTGAAGCCGAATATTTTTAGCTGGGATAAGCGGATGTTCGAGCTGTATGAAATTCCTCCACATATCAAACCGAACTGGCAGGTGTGGTACGAGTGCGTGCTGCCGGAAGATCGCCAGCATGCCGAAAAAGTGATTCGTGATTCGTTGCAATCACGCTCGCCCTTTAAACTGGAATTTCGCATTACCGTAAAAGACGGTATTCGCCATATCCGCGCCCTCGCCAACCGGGTACTGAATAAAGAAGGCGAAGTCGAACGCCTGCTCGGCATTAATATGGATATGACTGAGGTTAAACAGCTTAACGAGGCATTGTTTCAGGAAAAAGAGCGCCTGCACATAACGCTGGACTCCATCGGCGAAGCCGTGGTCTGTATTGATATGGCAATGAAAATTACCTTTATGAATCCAGTGGCGGAGAAGATGAGCGGCTGGACGCAGGAAGAAGCATTAGGTGTTCCGCTCCTGACGGTGTTGCATATTACCTTTGGCGACAATGGTCCCCTGATGGAGAACATTTACAGTGCCGACACCTCACGTTCCGCGATTGAACAAGATGTGGTGTTGCACTGCCGGAGCGGCGGCAGCTACGACGTGCATTACAGTATTACGCCGTTAAGTACTCTGGACGGCAGCAATATTGGTTCGGTTCTGGTGATTCAGGACGTTACCGAATCACGCAAAATGCTGCGCCAGCTGAGCTACAGCGCCTCCCATGATGCACTGACGCATCTCGCCAATCGCGCCAGTTTTGAGAAGCAACTGCGTATGCTGCTGCAAACGGTAAACAGTACACATCAGCGACATGCCCTGGTGTTTATCGATCTTGATCGCTTTAAAGCGGTGAATGACAGCGCCGGGCATGCGGCGGGCGACGCTTTGCTGCGCGAACTGGCGTCGTTGATGCTGAGTATGCTGCGTTCCAGCGACGTGCTGGCGCGACTCGGTGGGGATGAATTTGGTCTGCTGCTACCAGACTGTAATGTTGAAAGCGCGCGTTTTATCGCTACACGCATTATCAGTGCCGTGAATGACTATCACTTTATATGGGAAGGCCGTGTGCATCGGGTAGGTGCCAGTGCCGGGATTACCTTGATTGATGACAACAATCATCAGGCGGCAGAAGTGATGTCGCAGGCTGATATCGCCTGTTATGCCTCCAAAAATGGTGGACGGGGCCGGGTGACGGTTTACGAACCACAGCAAGCTGCCGCACATAGCGAACGGGCGGCGATGTCGCTTGATGAACAGTGGCGGATGATTAAAGAGAATCAGTTGATGATGATGGCCCACGGTGTCGCTTCGCCGCGGATCCCGGAAGCGCGTAATTTGTGGCTGATTTCGCTTAAACTCTGGAGTTGCGAAGGCGAGATTATTGATGAACAAAAATTTCGTCGTAGCTTCAGCGATCCGGCACTTAGCCATGCTCTTGACCGACGGGTATTCCACGAATTTTTCCAGCTGGCCGCAAAAGCGGTTGCCAGTAAAGGCATAAGCATCGCCCTCCCCCTTTCCGTTGCCGGTTTGAGTAGCGCCACGCTGGTGAATGATCTGCTTGAGCAGCTGGAAAATAGCCCTCTACCACCACGGTTATTACATCTGATTATTCCGGCAGACGCGATTTTAGATCACGCAGAAAGCGTGCAAAAACTGCGGCTGGCGGGATGTCGGATAGTGCTCAGCCAGGTGGGCCGCGATCTGCAAATCTTCAACTCGCTGAAAGCGAATATGGCAGATTACCTGCTACTTGATGGTGAGTTATGCGCCAACGTGCAGGGTAATTTGATGGATGAGATGCTGATTACGATTATTCAGGGGCACGCTCAGCGACTCGGGATGAAAACCATCGCCGGGCCAGTCGTTTTACCCTTAGTGATGGATACGCTTTCTGGCATCGGCGTCGATCTGATTTATGGTGATGTGATTGCCGATGCCCAGCCGCTGGATTTGCTGGTGAATAGCAGTTATTTCGCGATTAACTGAGGCGTGCTTCCCCATCGCCTGATACGACGTATCAGGCCTACAATTTGTCCGTTCCGTCTGGTTGCCAGCCTTCCGTATACCAGATATGCAACAGCGCATAAGAACGCCAGGGCTTCCAGCGCTCGGCATAACGGCGGATTTGTGCCGGTGTCATTCCCGGAAATCGCTGTTTAATCAGATAATCATCCGGCAGGAAAACATCTTTCGCCTGCCAGCCACGCAAGGCGAAATAATTCGCCGTCCAGCGCCCGATACCCGGAAAAGTTTGCAGCGTTTTCATCGCCTGCTCCACATCGCCCGGTATTGTCATTGGTAAGGTGCCCTCCAGCGCCGCATGTGCCAGATGAATCAGCGCCTCTGCCCGTTTCAACGGCATACCTAACGCTTTTAATGCCTGCGGGTCGGCTGCTGCCAGCCGCTGAGGCGTGGGGAAGCAGATATACTCCGGAAAATCATCCAGCCGTTCGCCATAAAGCTGTACCACTTTGGCAGTCAATTTTGCCGCCATCGCCACACTCACCAGTTGGCCTAAAATCGCCCGCACGCCCTGCTCAAAAGCATCAACACAGCCGGGTAAACGCAATCCGGGCCGCCCCGCGCCTAACTTGCCCAACGCACCGTTAACAATCTGCGGGTTACATTGCAGATCAAGCAGGCGGCTCATTTTCGCCAGACACTCAGCGGCAACGGGTTCTAAACCTGCACTTAAATTTATGTGCAGAGTATGGCGGGCTATATCCGGAATAGCAGTCACTACGCCGCGATATTCGCCCACCGCCAGACTACGGGCATAATAATCGTCAGCGACCGTTTCCACACCGCTCACCGCACGGGCGGCGAGAAATCCCAACATCCACGACCAGTCATACGGCGGCTGCCAGTTCAGGGGATACATCGCATCTCCTTATTCATCCGCTTTCAGCATAAACGTTATTCAGACGTTACGCTTTGCTTTCATATTCCGGTTGTCGCGACGGCAACATTTCGCTAAAGTCACGCCCCTTCTTCACCGGCATGGGGATTATTTCGTGTTTATTGGTTTTGATTACGGTACAGCAAACTGTTCAGTGGCGGTCATGCGTGACGGTAAACCGCACTTGCTAAAAATGGAAAACGACAGCACGCTGCTGCCTTCAATGCTTTGCGCGCCAACGCGTGAAGCGGTAAGCGAATGGCTGTACCGCCATCATGATGTTCCGGCAGACGACGATGAAACGCAGGCGCTGTTACGTCGGGCGATTCGTTATAACCGCGAAGAAGATATCGATGTTACGGCGAAAAGCGTGCAGTTCGGTCTTTCCTCACTGGCACAGTACATTGATGATCCAGAAGAAGTGTGGTTTGTGAAATCACCAAAATCGTTCCTCGGTGCCAGCGGCTTAAAACCGCAGCAGGTAGCGCTGTTTGAGGATCTGGTCTGCGCAATGATGTTGCACATTCGCCAGCAGGCGCAGGCGCAGCTGCCAGAAGCGATTACTCAGGCGGTGATTGGTCGCCCGATCAACTTCCAGGGGCTGGGCGGCGATGAAGCAAACGCCCAGGCGCAAGGGATTCTGGAACGCGCGGCGAAGCGTGCCGGATTCAGGGACGTGGTATTCCAGTACGAGCCGGTCGCGGCTGGGCTGGATTACGAAGCCACCTTGCAGGAAGAAAAACGGGTGCTGGTGGTGGATATCGGCGGTGGTACGACTGACTGTTCATTGCTGCTGATGGGGCCGCAGTGGCGTTCGCGTCTCGATCGTGAAGCCAGCCTGCTGGGTCACAGTGGTTGCCGTATTGGCGGTAACGATCTGGACATCGCACTGGCGTTTAAAAACCTGATGCCGTTACTGGGCATGGGTGGCGAAACCGAAAAAGGCATCGCCCTGCCGATTCTGCCGTGGTGGAATGCGGTTGCCATCAACGACGTACCTGCGCAGAGTGATTTCTACAGTAGTGCCAACGGTCGTCTGCTTAACGATCTGGTACGCGATGCCCGCGAACCGGAAAAAGTGGCCCTGCTACAGAAAGTCTGGCGTCAGCGTTTAAGCTATCGCCTGGTGCGTAGCGCAGAAGAGTGCAAAATTGCTCTTTCAAGCGTAGCGGAAACCCGCGCCTCACTGCCGTTTATCAGCGATGAACTGGCTACGCTGATTAGCCAGCAAGGGCTGGAAAGCGCCCTCAGCCAGCCACTGGCGCGGATTCTGGAACAGGTGCAACTGGCCCTGGATAACGCCCAGGAAAAACCGGACGTTATCTACCTGACCGGCGGTAGCGCCCGTTCGCCGCTGATTAAAAAAGCGCTGGCAGAACAGTTGCCGGGAATTCCGATTGCAGGCGGCGATGACTTTGGCTCCGTCACCGCCGGGCTGGCACGCTGGGCGGAAGTGGTGTTTCGTTAAAAGAAAATGGCTCAGCAGCGGCTTAAATCTGCCTGCGCCTGAGCCAGTTTTTCTGCCGCCTGACGTAAAGGTTCCATCAACGGCATGGTCCGTGCTGGAGCATGAAGGCGGAATCGCTGCAACTCTGTCGCGCCGACAGTCAACGTCGATTCCAGCCGATGTCGTTTGGCGGTCATTTTCGCCATTACCGCTTGTCTGTCTGCTGGCGTTATCGCTTCATTCGGCCTGAACACAAAACGGCGTTCACAGCTCGCTTTCCAGTCGATAACCGCCTGGGTCAGATGGTCGCCAAACCCTTTCACTTGCTTAACGCCACGACGGGTAACATCTGCGGCTGTTTCAATACCAAAAGACCGTAACGCCGCTTTACGCGCAGGGCCAACGCCGGGAATAGAGGCAACATCAATAAAAAATCCCTCCAGAAACTTCTGCTTCTGCCGTTCCCTTGCAGTGTCATGAAGTGCTGCCAGAGCGCGTTTCTCTTCTTCCGGTAACCCGAGAATTTCGTCCTTCATTTTTTCGAGCATCGCCCGTTTGGCGATAAAACCTTCCAGCCCGCCCAACTGTTGGATCTGGCTGACTAAATGCTCATAGTCCATTTTCGCGCGATTAAATGCCTCACGGCGTTGCTGGATTTCTGCTTTGTACGCTTTGCTTGTCAGACTGCCAATAATCCAGATAGCCGACAGCACAGGAACCAAAATAATATAACGCGGTTCTGCCTGAAGGCCGCAAAGCAACAGCGATAACGCTGACAGTGCGATCTCAATCAGAATGATGTATTCGCGCCGTAACAGGCCTAAAGGAAGCGGCCTGCCAGTCGGTTGGAAATGATCGGGTAATGGCAATTGCAATGCTGGCGGTGCTACTGACGCCATCACCATCGCCCAGACTTTCGCCAGCACAAAATCACCGCCGGTGGTAATGACCTCTTCGCCGAGATCAATAAAATAGATAACGCCTTGATTATCCAGCGCACACCACGGGCAGTCGGTCAAATGAGCGGGATAAACATGCATTGCCGAAACGGGACATTTCTTTAACTGTTGGCGCAGAGAATCAAGTGCCGCTACCCACGCTTTAGCCGTCGGACGCCCGGTTGCCACGCCACTTTCCGTGAATGCCTGCTGAAACATGGCTTCAACATCACTCGGTAACATCGATAGCGGAATCGATCGTGGCGGCGGTTTTAAACCACGTCGCTGATTATCTGACGCGTAGGCATAACGGAAATGGGTAATATCCGTCTCCAGCGCATTACCCGCATCAGAGATAAGCGGCACACCAGAATAAGGATGCCGGCCACCAAACAAGACGTGAAAAATCAGCAACGCAAGGCCAAAATTATCGTGATTTTCTGTGCGTTCAAAGCCGACAAATGACGACAAGGTTTGTAGCTCTGGCGGCGTAAAATGCGACACGCCGACTTCGCATAAATGCAGTGTGCCATTGGCGTTAATCTGAAAGGAGTCGCTATCAATCAGTACCACTTTGCTGTCGCGACCTACCATAAAACTGTTCTGGTTTACGTCACCCACGACGTGCCCGTGCTCGTGAACCGTAGCAAAAGATGAAGCAATATTGCGCGCAACATAGAGTAGAAAATCCCACGCACAATGAGGGTAACGTTGACGACGATGTGCCGGGCTATAGATCATATGAATCGGTTCTTTACCAGAAACTTTTGGCATCATAAAACCGATAACTTTTCCGCCTCGTCCACCGTGAAGCGTTGCCTGCGGCCAGGCGACATAATTCAACAATTGCGCGTCAGCTGTCGCAGCCATAAAGGCAAGTTTGTCCTGTTTTAAGGCGGGTGGCGGCGTGTGATAAATCTTGGCGACGCTATCGACAAACTCATTGATATCATAAACCGCGCCTTCACCGCCTTTGCCCAGTTCACGGCCTGGCGTAACGCACTCACCAGTAGCAGTATATAAAGTGGGTTTCATGGTAACCACAGCGCCAGTGCCAACGTTTTATCATCATCCGTACGCTCGTTTACCGCCGGGCTGGACAAAAACTGCTTTAACAATTCAGGTAATAAATCGAGTTGTTCCTGCGTTGCTGACGCCAGTCCATTGAAAAACGGGGTAAAGAAAGGTACATGAGGAGAATTATCCAGCATATTTAACGCCAGTCGCTGGATACCATCCGTAAATGCTGCAACTTTATGCACACGCTCAGTGCTGGTGAAAGTTTCCAGTCTGGAAACGGCATCTTCATCGGTAATGAAGTGCGTCATATTGGCATATTCACCCACCATCGGCGTAAGCGGCAATTGCAGACCGTGACCAAAATCCACCACCACGCCGCCATCGCCAATCTGCATAATCAAGGTGCCATTAGCCGATGAAATCAATCCCAGAAACGTGCAGGCAAAATCGCGAACTGCTAATTCTTTGGCCTCTGCCTCGGCAAAAAGTCGCTGACGAATAGTCAGCACAATATCCGTGGCGAGGATATCATTAAGCCCCAATTCCCCACCCTGCACTTTTTGCGACATATAAGCCATCGCTTCATTGACGGCGAGCATCGCGCCTTCGCCACCCTGCGAGACGCTGCCTGCACCATCAGCAAGAAACATCACCAGTAATGGTTGCTGATCGTTTAACCAGGCAACCTGCATCTGGCAGGCATCCTGACAAGGTAAATCAGCGCTAATGTGCGACGTTCCAACAGCGGATGCATAAACCAGACGCCAGCTCACACTGACGTCCAGCCTTTTGGCGCTTCCAGCACAACTTCCGTTCCCGGCGTGGAGCGGGAAACCGAACGCAGCGAACTGGATAACCAGCTAAACAGTTCACGGAATTGTAATCCTTGCAGAGGCAAAGGCTGACGAACGCTGATTTGTGCCAGCGTCTTCATATCCGCCCCCTGAACACCGATGGAAAAGAAGGCAAACTTCTTATCTTCTTCCCCCTGAAACACTTTGTTGGCGGCAGCCTGCCACTCATCGGTTGGAGCGCCATCGGTGATCAGGAAAATCCACGGGCGATAATACGAAATACCATTTGCGCGGTACTCACGTTTCCTCTCTTCAACCATATCCAGGGCTTTGGTAATGGCGGCCCCCATTGGCGTATCCCCCTGGGCAAACAGGATGGGCGGGAAAAAGTTAGCGGCGCTGGTAAAGGGTTGTTCCACATGCACCGGGCCGAACGTCACAATGCCGAGTTCCACTCTTTTTAAAGCCAGCGGATCGGCAAGCAGTTCATCACGAAAGGTCACCAATCCGGCGTTAAGTTCATTAATAGGTCTGCCGCTCATCGAGCCAGAAACATCCAGCAGCAGAATGCAGGGGCAACGTGGTTCCGGGTTACTGGCAAAATCGCTGGTGGCAAACGTGATTTGTTCGCTCATAAGAAATCCTTTCTTAGAGAATTATCGAGGTCCGGTATCATACCGACTGCAATAATGAAATAAGAGCAAACGAAGAAACTTTCAGAATTAGGCCCGGCGGCGCAGAAAATTTTGCTATTCGCCTCGCAAGAACGGAGAGCCGTCGATTGACACTAAGTGCGGAGTGACATAATTTCAGGAGTGAGGGTTAGGGAGAGGTTTCCCCCTCCCCCTGGTGTTCTTAGTAAGCCTGGAAGCTAATCACTAAGAGTATCACCAGTATGATGACGTGCTTCATCATAACCCTTTCCTTATTAAAAGCCCTCTTCTCCGGGAGAGGCTTTCCCGTTTCAGCGTCCCGCTGAAATCATCGGCTTACCTCCTTTCGCCCTGAATGCAGTCTATCGCTAACGCGTGAATAAAATAGTTTCCTCTGTGATTATTGCGTAACGACTCGCAAAGAATATTTGCTGGCAGGATCGCAGACTGCAAAGCCTGCGGATTGACAATCTTATCGTGAAGGCATACTTTCAGGAGTGAGGGTAGAGCGGGGTTTCCCCCGCCCTGGTAGTCTTAGTATGCTGGGTAGCTAATCACTAAGAGCACCACGATGATGAGTAGCTTCATCATGACCCTTTCCTTATTTAAGGCCCCTTCCTCGGGAGGGGCTTTCCCGTTTCAGCGTCCCGCTGAAATCGTCGGCTTACCTCCTTTCGCCATGCACTTAGTCTATCGCTGACTTGCAGATAAAATAGTTTCCAGTGTGATTATTGCGTAACGTCTCGCAAAGAATTTTTGCTGGCAGGATCGCAGACGGCAAAGCCTGCGGATTGACAATCTTATCGTGAAGGCATACTTTCAGGAGTGAGGGTAGAGCGGGGTTTCCCCCGCCCTGGTAGTCTTAGTATGCTGGGTAGCTAATCACTAAGAGCACCACGATGATGAGTAGCTTCATCATGACCCTTTCCTTATTTAAGGCCCCTTCCTCGGGAGGGGCTTTCCCGTTTCAGCATCCGGCTGAAATCTGCGGCTTACCTCCTTTCGCCCTGTATGCAGTCTATCGCTAACGCGTAGATAAAATAGTTTCCTGTGTTATTACTGGATGCGTGCTCGCAAATGTGCCCGCCATTCAGACGATTCCCGATAGTGTTTCATAATTCCTCCATTTTTCTCCCTTATTGGCTGGCTACACTAGTATCATTCCGCGAAACGTTTCAGGAAGAGAAACTCTTAACGATGAAAGGCAGTTATAAATCCCGTTGGGTAATCGTAATCGTGGTGGTTATCGCCGCCATCGCCGCATTCTGGTTCTGGCAAGGCCGCAATGACTCCCGGAGTGCAGCCCCAGGGGCGACGAAACAAGCGCAGCAATCGCCAGCGGGTGGTCGCCGTGGTATGCGTTCCGGCCCATTAGCCCCGGTTCAGGCGGCGACCGCCGTAGAACAGGCAGTTCCGCGTTACCTCACCGGGCTTGGCACCATTATCGCCGCTAATACTGTTACGGTGCGCAGCCGCGTGGACGGTCAACTGATGGCGTTACATTTCCAGGAAGGCCAGCAGGTCAAAGCAGGCGATTTACTGGCAGAAATTGACCCCAGCCAGTTCAAAGTTGCATTAGCACAAACCCAGGGCCAACTGGCAAAAGATAAAGCCACGCTTGCTAACGCCCGCCGTGATCTGGCGCGTTATCAGCAACTGGCAAAAACCAATCTCGTCTCCCGTCAGGAGCTGGATGCCCAACAGGCGCTGGTCAGTGAAACCGAAGGCACCATTAAGGCTGATGAAGCAAGCGTCGCCAGCGCGCAGTTGCAACTCGACTGGAGCCGCATCACCGCACCAGTCGATGGTCGCGTTGGTCTCAAGCAGGTTGATGTTGGTAACCAAATCTCCAGTGGTGATACCACCGGAATTGTGGTGATCACCCAGACGCATCCTATCGATTTAGTCTTTACCCTGCCGGAAAGCGATATCGCTACTGTAGTGCAGGCGCAAAAAGCCGGAAAACCGCTGGTGGTAGAAGCCTGGGATCGCACCAATTCGAAGAAATTAAGTGAAGGCACGCTGTTAAGCCTCGATAACCAAATCGATGCCACAACCGGTACGATTAAAGTGAAAGCACGCTTTAATAATCAGGATGATGCGCTGTTTCCCAATCAGTTTGTTAACGCGCGCATGTTAGTCGACACCGAACAAAACGCCGTAGTGATCCCAACAGCCGCCCTGCAAATGGGCAATGAAGGCCATTTTGTCTGGGTGCTGAATAGCGAAAACAAGGTCAGCAAACATCTGGTGACGCCGGGCATTCAGGACAGTCAGAAAGTGGTGATCCGTGCAGGTATTTCTGCGGGCGATCGCGTGGTGACAGACGGCATTGATCGCCTGACCGAAGGGGCGAAAGTGGAAGTGGTGGAAGCCCAGAGCGCCACCACTCCGGAAGAGAAAGCCACCAGCCGCGAATACGCGAAAAAAGGAGCACGCTCCTGATGCAGGTGTTACCCCCGAGCAGCACAGGCGGCCCGTCGCGCCTTTTTATTATGCGTCCTGTCGCCACCACGCTGCTGATGGTGGCGATCTTACTCGCCGGGATTATCGGTTATCGCGCCCTGCCCGTTTCGGCGCTGCCGGAAGTGGACTATCCGACCATTCAGGTGGTCACGCTCTACCCAGGTGCCAGCCCGGATGTCATGACCTCTGCCGTTACCGCGCCGCTAGAACGCCAGTTCGGGCAGATGTCTGGCCTGAAACAGATGTCGTCGCAAAGTTCCGGCGGTGCGTCAGTTATCACTTTGCAGTTCCAGCTAACATTACCGCTCGATGTCGCCGAGCAGGAAGTGCAGGCCGCGATTAACGCTGCGACCAACTTGTTGCCGAGCGATCTGCCTAACCCGCCGGTTTACAGCAAAGTGAACCCGGCAGATCCGCCGATCATGACGCTCGCCGTCACCTCAACCGCCATGCCGATGACGCAAGTGGAAGATATGGTGGAAACCCGCGTCGCGCAGAAAATCTCGCAGATTTCCGGTGTCGGACTGGTGACGCTTTCCGGCGGTCAGCGTCCGGCTGTTCGCGTCAAACTTAACGCTCAGGCGATTGCCGCCCTCGGCCTGACCAGCGAAACCGTGCGCACCGCCATTACCGGCGCTAACGTTAACTCGGCAAAAGGTAGCCTCGACGGCCCTTCCCGTGCGGTTACGCTTTCCGCTAACGACCAGATGCAATCCGCCGAAGAGTATCGCCAGCTAATCATCGCCTACCAGAACGGCGCGCCGATTCGTCTTGGCGATGTCGCAACCGTAGAGCAAGGTGCAGAAAACAGCTGGCTTGGCGCATGGGCGAACAAAGAACAGGCCATTGTGATGAATGTTCAGCGCCAGCCCGGTGCTAACATTATCTCCACCGCCGACAGCATCCGGCAGATGCTGCCACAGCTCACCGAGAGTCTGCCGAAATCGGTGAAGGTAACAGTGCTTTCCGATCGCACCACCAATATCCGCGCATCGGTCAACGATACCCAGTTTGAATTGATGATGGCTATCGCGCTGGTAGTCATGATTATCTACCTGTTTTTGCGCAATATTCCGGCGACCATCATTCCCGGCTTCGCAGTGCCGCTGTCGTTAATCGGCACCTTCGCGGTCATGGTGTTTCTCGATTTTTCAATCAATAACCTGACGCTGATGGCGTTAACTATCGCCACCGGGTTCGTGGTCGATGACGCCATCGTGGTGATCGAAAATATTTCCCGCTATATCGAAAAAGGCGAAAAACCGTTGGCGGCGGCGCTCAAGGGCGCAGGTGAAATCGGCTTTACCATTATCTCGCTGACCTTCTCGCTGATTGCGGTGTTGATCCCACTGCTGTTTATGGGCGATATCGTCGGGCGACTGTTCCGCGAATTTGCTATTACCCTGGCGGTAGCGATTTTGATCTCAGCGGTGGTGTCGCTGACCCTGACACCGATGATGTGCGCGCGGATGCTCAGCCAGGAGTCGTTGCGTAAACAGAACCGCTTCTCCCGTGCCTCGGAAAAAATGTTCGACAGGATAATCGCCGCCTATGGTCGTGGACTGGCGAAAGTGCTGAATCATCCGTGGCTGACCTTAAGCGTGGCACTCAGCACGCTGCTGCTTAGCGTGCTGCTGTGGGTGTTCATTCCGAAAGGTTTCTTCCCGGTACAGGACAACGGCATTATTCAGGGCACTTTGCAGGCACCGCAATCCAGCTCCTTTGCCAATATGGCCCAGCGGCAACGCCAGGTCGCGGACGTGATTTTGCAGGATCCGGCAGTGCAAAGTCTGACCTCATTTGTTGGCGTTGATGGCACTAACCCGTCGCTGAACAGTGCGCGTTTGCAGATCAACCTCAAACCGCTGGATGAACGTGATGATCGGGTGCAAAAAGTCATCGCCCGTCTGCAAACGGCGGTGGATAAAGTGCCGGGCGTCGATCTCTTCCTGCAACCAACGCAGGACCTGACCATCGATACTCAGGTCAGCCGCACCCAGTACCAGTTTACCTTGCAGGCCACCTCACTGGATGCGCTCAGTACCTGGGTGCCAGAGTTGATGGAAAAACTCCAGCAACTGCCACAGCTTTCTGATGTCTCCAGCGACTGGCAGGACAAAGGGCTGGTGGCGTATGTCAATGTTGATCGCGACAGCGCCAGCCGTCTGGGGATCAGCATGGCGGATGTCGATAACGCCCTGTACAACGCGTTTGGTCAGCGGCTGATTTCCACTATTTATACTCAGGCTAACCAGTATCGCGTGGTGCTGGAACACAACACCGAAAATACCCCAGGCCTCGCGGCGCTGGATACCATTCGCCTGACCAGCAGCGACGGTGGCGTGGTGCCGCTAAGCTCAATTGCCAAAATTGAGCAGCGTTTTGCGCCGCTCTCCATCAACCATCTGGATCAGTTCCCGGTAACGACCATCTCCTTTAACGTGCCGGATAACTATTCGCTGGGCGATGCGGTGCAGGCGATTATGGACACCGAAAAGACGCTGAATCTGCCGGTGGATATCACCACGCAGTTCCAGGGCAGCACCCTCGCCTTCCAGTCGGCGCTGGGCAGCACTGTCTGGCTGATTGTCGCGGCGGTGGTGGCGATGTATATCGTGCTCGGCATTCTGTACGAGAGCTTTATTCACCCGATCACCATTCTCTCGACGCTACCCACCGCAGGGGTTGGCGCACTGCTGGCGTTGCTGATTGCTGGTAGCGAACTGGATGTGATTGCGATTATCGGCATTATTTTGCTGATCGGTATCGTGAAGAAGAACGCCATCATGATGATCGACTTCGCGCTGGCTGCCGAGCGCGAGCAAGGCATGTCGCCGCGCGAGGCAATCTACCAGGCTTGTCTGTTGCGTTTTCGTCCGATCCTGATGACCACCCTGGCGGCTCTGCTTGGCGCGCTGCCGCTGATGTTGAGTACCGGGGTCGGCGCGGAACTGCGTCGTCCGTTAGGTATCGGCATGGTCGGCGGCCTGATTGTCAGCCAGGTGCTGACGCTGTTCACCACGCCGGTGATTTATCTGCTGTTCGACCGCCTGGCATTGTGGACCAAAAGCCGCTTTGCCCGTCATGAAGAGGAGGCGTAAGTGAAGTTTTTTGCCCTCTTCATTTACCGTCCGGTGGCGACGATTTTACTGTCGGTTGCCATTACCCTGTGCGGCATACTGGGCTTCCGTATGCTGCCGGTCGCCCCGCTGCCGCAGGTCGATTTTCCGGTGATTATGGTCAGCGCCTCGCTGCCCGGTGCGTCACCAGAAACAATGGCGTCTTCCGTTGCCACGCCGCTGGAGCGCTCACTTGGGCGCATTGCCGGAGTCAGTGAAATGACCTCCAGCAGTTCGCTCGGCAGCACGCGTATTATTTTGCAGTTTGATTTTGACCGGGATATCAACGGCGCAGCGCGTGATGTGCAGGCGGCGATCAACGCTGCACAAAGTTTGCTGCCCAGTGGGATGCCCAGCCGCCCGACCTATCGCAAAGCGAACCCGTCGGATGCGCCAATTATGATCCTCACGCTGACGTCCGATACTTATTCGCAGGGTGAACTGTACGATTTCGCCACGACGCAGCTGGCTCCGACGATTTCGCAAATCGACGGTGTTGGTGATGTCGATGTCGGAGGCAGCTCACTGCCCGCCGTACGCGTCGGGCTGAATCCGCAGGCGCTGTTTAATCAGGGCGTGTCGCTGGACGACGTACGCACCGCCGTCAGCAATGCCAACGTGCGTAAACCGCAGGGCGCGCTGGAAGATGGCACTCACCGCTGGCAGATCCAGACCAATGATGAGCTAAAAACCGCCGCTGAATATCAGCCGTTGATTATTCACTACAACAACGGCGGCGCGGTTCGTCTGGGCGATGTGGCGACGGTGACCGACTCAGTGCAGGATGTGCGCAACGCCGGGATGACCAACGCCAAACCGGCTATTTTACTGATGATCCGCAAACTGCCGGAAGCCAATATTATCCAGACGGTTGACAGCATCCGGGCAAAATTACCGGAGTTGCAGGAAACCATTCCGGCGGCGATTGATCTGCAAATTGCCCAGGATCGCTCCCCCACCATTCGCGCCTCGCTGGAAGAAGTCGAGCAAACGCTGATTATCTCGGTGGCGCTGGTGATTCTGGTGGTGTTTTTATTCCTGCGCTCGGGTCGCGCCACTATTATTCCCGCCGTTTCGGTGCCGGTTTCGCTGATTGGTACGTTTGCGGCGATGTACCTGTGCGGATTCAGTCTCAATAACCTTTCGTTAATGGCGCTCACCATCGCTACTGGTTTCGTGGTGGATGACGCCATCGTGGTGCTGGAAAACATTGCACGTCATCTGGAAGCGGGAATGAAACCGTTGCAAGCCGCACTGCAAGGTACTCGCGAAGTCGGTTTTACGGTGCTGTCGATGAGTCTGTCACTGGTGGCGGTGTTCCTGCCGCTGCTGTTGATGGGCGGATTGCCGGGCCGACTGTTACGCGAATTTGCCGTGACGCTTTCTGTCGCCATTGGTATATCGTTGCTGGTTTCTCTGACATTAACGCCAATGATGTGTGGCTGGATGCTGAAAGCCAGCAAGCCGCGCGAGCAAAAGCGACTGCGTGGTTTTGGTCGCATGTTGGTAGCCCTGCAACAAGGCTACGGCAAGTCACTGAAATGGGTGCTCAATCATACCCGTCTGGTGGGCGTGGTGCTGCTTGGCACCATTGCGCTGAATATCTGGCTATATATCTCGATCCCGAAAACCTTCTTCCCGGAGCAGGACACTGGCGTGTTGATGGGCGGGATACAGGCGGATCAGAGTATTTCGTTTCAGGCGATGCGCGGTAAGTTGCAGGATTTCATGAAAATTATCCGTGACGATCCGGCAGTGGATAATGTCACCGGATTTACCGGCGGTTCGCGAGTGAACAGCGGGATGATGTTTATCACCCTCAAGCCACGCGACGAACGCAGCGAAACGGCGCAGCAAATTATCGACCGTCTGCGCGTGAAGCTGGCGAAAGAACCGGGGGCGAATCTGTTCCTGATGGCGGTACAGGATATTCGCGTTGGCGGACGTCAGTCGAACGCCAGCTATCAGTACACGTTGTTATCCGACGACCTGGCGGCACTGCGCGAATGGGAGCCGAAAATCCGCAAAAAACTGGCGACGTTGCCGGAACTGGCGGACGTGAACTCCGATCAGCAGGATAACGGCGCGGAGATGAATCTGGTTTACGACCGCGACACCATGGCACGGCTGGGAATCGACGTACAAGCCGCCAACAGTCTGTTAAATAACGCCTTCGGTCAGCGGCAAATCTCGACCATTTACCAGCCGATGAACCAGTATAAAGTGGTGATGGAAGTGGATCCGCGCTATACCCAGGACATCAGTGCGCTGGAAAAAATGTTCGTTATCAATAACGAAGGCAAAGCGATCCCGCTGTCGTATTTCGCTAAATGGCAACCGGCGAATGCCCCACTATCGGTGAATCATCAGGGATTATCGGCGGCCTCGACCATTTCGTTTAACCTGCCGACCGGAAAATCGCTCTCGGACGCCAGTGCGGCGATCGATCGCGCAATGACCCAGCTTGGGGTGCCTTCGACGGTGCGCGGCAGTTTTGCCGGCACGGCGCAGGTGTTCCAGGAGACGATGAACTCGCAGGTGATCCTGATTATCGCCGCCATCGCCACGGTGTATATCGTGCTGGGTATCCTTTACGAGAGTTACGTACATCCGCTGACGATTCTCTCCACCCTGCCCTCGGCGGGCGTTGGAGCGCTGTTGGCGCTGGAGCTGTTCAATGCCCCGTTCAGCCTAATCGCCCTGATAGGGATCATGCTATTAATCGGCATCGTGAAGAAAAACGCCATTATGATGGTCGATTTTGCGCTTGAAGCCCAACGGCACGGTAACCTGACGCCGCAGGAAGCTATTTTCCAGGCCTGTCTGCTGCGTTTTCGCCCGATTATGATGACCACCCTGGCGGCGCTGTTTGGTGCGCTGCCGCTGGTATTGTCGGGCGGCGACGGCTCGGAGCTGCGGCAACCCCTGGGGATCACCATTGTCGGCGGACTGGTAATGAGCCAGCTCCTTACGCTGTATACCACGCCGGTGGTGTATCTCTTTTTCGACCGTCTGCGGCTGCGTTTTTCGCGTAAACCTAAACAAACGGTAACCGAGTAAATGACAGATCTTCCCGACAGCACCCGTTGGCAATTGTGGATTGTGGCTTTCGGCTTCTTTATGCAGTCGCTGGACACCACCATCGTAAACACCGCCCTTCCCTCAATGGCGCAAAGCCTCGGGGAAAGTCCGTTGCATATGCACATGGTCATTGTCTCTTATGTGCTGACCGTGGCGGTGATGCTGCCCGCCAGCGGCTGGCTGGCGGACAAAGTCGGCGTGCGCAATATTTTCTTTACCGCCATCGTGCTGTTTACTCTCGGTTCACTGTTTTGCGCGCTTTCCGGCACGCTGAACGAACTGTTGCTGGCACGCGCGTTACAGGGCGTTGGCGGCGCGATGATGGTGCCGGTCGGCAGATTGACGGTGATGAAAATCGTACCGCGCGAGCAATATATGGCGGCGATGACCTTTGTCACGTTACCCGGTCAGGTCGGTCCGCTGCTCGGTCCGGCGCTCGGCGGTCTGCTGGTGGAGTACGCGTCGTGGCACTGGATCTTTTTGATCAACATTCCGGTGGGGATTATCGGTGCGATCGCCACATTGATGTTAATGCCGAACTATACCATGCAGACGCGGCGCTTCGATCTCTCCGGCTTTTTATTGCTAGCGGTTGGCATGGCGGTATTAACCCTGGCGCTGGACGGCAGTAAAGGTACAGGTTTATCGCCGCTGACGATTGATGGCCTGGTCGCAGTTGGCGTGGTGGCACTGGTGCTTTATTTGCTGCACGCCAGAAATAACAACCGCGCTCTTTTCAGTCTGAAACTGTTCCGCACTCGTACCTTTTCGCTGGGCCTGGCGGGGAGCTTTGCCGGACGTATTGGCAGTGGCATGTTGCCCTTTATGACACCGGTTTTCCTGCAAATTGGCCTCGGTTTCTCGCCGTTTCATGCCGGACTGATGATGATCCCGATGGTGCTTGGCAGCATGGGAATGAAGCGAATTGTTGTACAGGTGGTGAATCGCTTTGGTTATCGTCGGGTACTGGTAGCGACCACGCTGGGTCTGTCGCTGGTCACCCTGTTGTTTATGACTACCGCTCTGCTGGGCTGGTACTACGTTTTGCCGTTCGTCCTGTTTTTACAAGGGATGGTCAACTCGACGCGTTTCTCCTCCATGAACACCCTGACGCTGAAAGATCTCCCGGACAATCTGGCGAGCAGCGGAAACAGCCTGCTGTCGATGATTATGCAATTGTCGATGAGTATCGGCGTCACCATCGCCGGGCTGTTGCTGGGACTTTTTGGTTCGCAGCATGTCAGCGTCGACAGCGGCACCACACAAACCGTCTTTATGTACACCTGGCTTAGCATGGCGTTTATCATCGCCCTTCCGGCGTTCATCTTTGCCAGAGTGCCGAACGATACGCATCAAAATGTAGCTATTTCGCGGCGAAAAAGGAGCGCGCAATGAAGTTCTGGCGACCTGGTATTACCGGCAAACTGTTTCTGGCGATTTTCGCCACCTGCATTGTCTTGCTGATCAGTATGCACTGGGCGGTGCGTATCAGTTTTGAGCGTGGCTTTATTGATTACATCAAGCATGGTAATGAACAGCGATTACAACTGTTAAGTGATGCGCTTGGCGAGCAGTATGCGCAGCATGGCAACTGGCGCTTCCTGCGCAACAATGATCGCTTTGTCTTTCAGATCCTGCGTTCATTTGAACACGATAATTCGGAAGATAAACCCGGCCCGGGTATGCCACCGCACGGCTGGCGTACCCAGTTCTGGGTGGTTGATCAAAACAACAAAGTGCTGGTTGGTCCGCGAGCGCCGATTCCACCTGACGGTACACGGCGACCCATTCTGGTCAACGGTGCGGAAGTTGGCGCGGTGATCGCCTCCCCCGTTGAGCGGTTAACGCGCAATACTGATATCAATTTCGATAAACAACAGCGGCAAACCAGCTGGTTGATTGTCGCCCTGGCAACGTTACTCGCGGCACTTGCCACTTTTCTGCTGGCGCGCGGTTTACTGGCACCGGTAAAACGACTTGTCGATGGCACGCACAAACTGGCGGCGGGCGATTTCACTACCCGCGTAACGCCCACCAGTGAAGATGAACTGGGCAAACTGGCGCAAGACTTCAACCAGCTTGCCAGCACACTGGAGAAAAACCAGCAAATGCGGCGCGATTTTATGGCCGATATTTCTCACGAACTGCGTACGCCATTAGCGGTGCTGCGCGGTGAACTGGAAGCCATTCAGGATGGCGTGCGTAAATTCACGCCGGAGACGGTGGCGTCTTTACAGGCGGAGGTCGGTACACTGACCAAACTGGTTGACGATCTCCATCAGTTGTCGATGTCTGATGAAGGCGCTCTCGCCTATCAAAAAGCACCGGTAGATTTGATCCCACTGCTGGAAGTGGCGGGCGGCGCATTTCGCGAACGATTCGCCAGTCGTGGCCTGAAACTGCAATTTTCCCTGCCAGACAGTATTACCGTATTTGGCGATCGCGACCGTTTAATGCAGTTATTCAATAACTTACTGGAAAACAGCCTGCGCTACACTGACAGCGGCGGCAGCCTGCAAATCTCTGCCGGGCAGCGCGACAAAACGGTGCGCCTGACCTTTGCCGACAGTGCGCCAGGTGTCAGTGACGATCAGCTACAAAAATTGTTTGAACGTTTTTATCGCACCGAAGGTTCCCGCAACCGTGCCAGCGGCGGTTCCGGGCTGGGGCTGGCGATTTGCCTGAACATTGTTGAAGCACATAATGGTCGCATTATTGCTGCCCATTCGCCTTTTGGCGGGGTAAGCATTACAGTAGAGTTACCGCTGGAACGGGATTTACAGAGAGAAGTATGACCGAGTTACCAATCGACGAAAACACACCGCGTATTTTGATCGTGGAAGATGAACCGAAGCTGGGGCAGTTGCTCATTGATTATCTGCGTGCTGCGAGCTATGCGCCGACGCTTATCAGCCACGGCGATCAGGTACTGCCGTATGTGCGCCAGACACCACCGGATCTGATCCTGTTGGATCTGATGCTCCCTGGCATCGATGGCTTGACGCTGTGCCGGGAAATTCGTCGTTTTTCTGACATTCCTATCGTGATGGTGACGGCAAAAATCGAAGAGATCGACCGCCTGCTCGGACTGGAGATTGGCGCAGATGACTACATCTGCAAGCCGTACAGCCCACGGGAAGTGGTAGCGCGCGTCAAAACCATTTTGCGCCGTTGCAAACCGCAGCGCGAGTTGCAGCAACAGGATGCTGAAAGCCCGTTGATTATCGACGAAGGTCGTTTTCAGGCTTCATGGCGCGGTAAAATGCTTGACCTGACACCTGCGGAATTTCGTCTGCTGAAAACGCTCTCTCATGAACCAGGAAAAGTGTTCTCCCGCGAGCATTTGCTCAATCATCTTTATGACGACTACCGCGTAGTAACCGACCGCACCATCGACAGCCACATTAAAAACCTGCGCCGCAAGCTGGAATCTCTCGACGCCGAACAGTCATTTATCCGCGCCGTTTACGGCGTCGGTTACCGCTGGGAAGCCGACGCCTGCCGCATCGTTTAGTTTTAGCGACATGACTTTGTTAGCCGGAGATGGCGTTCAGACCAGATCCGGCAACATTATCCCACGCATGGTCAGCAAACTGACATTATCTCTCCGCCCTGGCAGGCATCAGAAAATCGCTCATACTTTAATCGGTAAACAGCACCTTTAGATGCTGTTTTCGATACGCAATTTCAATCAAGGAGTCATTATGGCTGGTTGGTTTGAACTCAGTAAGAGCAGTGATAATCAGTTCCGGTTTGTGCTAAAAGCGGGCAATGGTGAGACTATCCTCACCAGCGAGCTGTATACCTCAAAAGCCTCTGCGGAAAAGGGCATCGCGTCGGTGCGTAGCAACAGCCCGCAAGAAGAACGCTATGAGAAAAAAACGGCAAGTAACGGCAAATTCTATTTCAATCTGAAAGCCGCTAATCATCAAATTATCGGCTCCAGCCAGATGTACGCCACCGCGCAATCTCGTGAAACCGGAATTGCCTCCGTTAAAGCCAATGGCACAAGCCAGACGGTGAAAGACAATACGTAATTACGATGCCGGGCGTGGGTTGTTGGCGTCCGGCTTTATATCCAAATAACGCTTAGTTATTAATAATTAAGAGTAACCGCCGCCATTAAAATAGTGGGCACTGACGAGCACTCGTTGTGCTTTCTTTGTTTACCATCCCATACTTATCCTCCTGAACATGTTCATGTGCCAAAATATCTTCTAATACTTTCGTGACGCTATCCGGTTTATGACATACACTGATGTAAGATTTTTACTTACAGGCGGGCGTAAAATGGCCAGAACGATGACGGTTGATCTCGGCGATGAGTTGCGTGAATTTATCGAGTCCTTAATTGAATCCGGCGACTATCGCACCCAAAGCGAAGTGATCCGTGAGTCACTGCGATTACTTCGAGAAAAGCAAGCAGAGTCTCGCCTGCAAGCGTTACGTGACATGCTCGCAGAAGGGTTGAGTAGTGGTGAAGCTCAGCCGTGGGAAAAGGACGCGTTCTTACGGAAGGTGAAAGCAGGGATAAGGAAATAATGTGCGTATTATTAAACTCATGCCAAAAGCCAATGAGGATTTAGAAGGCATCTGGTATTACAGCTATCACCATTTCGGCGAACCACAAGCCGACAGATATGTGGAACATCTTTCAGACGTTCTCCAGATTCTGAGTAACAATAATATAGGTACGCCCAGACCTGAATTAGGCGAAGGTATTTTTGTTCTTCCTTTTGAACGCCACGTCATTTATTTCCTGCAATCACCAGGGGAAATTATCGTCATTCGTATCCTTAACCAAAACCAGGACGCCACCAGACATTTACACTGGAGCTAAACCCGCCGATTGCGCTACAATGCCCGCCCTTAAAGTGGGGGCACTCCCCTAACCGCTTCATCAGGTGAAGCGGATCTGACCTGTCATCAGAACGAGAGAATTATGTTTAAACCGGAACTCCTTTCCCCGGCGGGAACGCTGAAAAATATGCGTTACGCTTTCGCTTATGGCGCAGATGCTGTTTATGCGGGCCAGCCGCGTTATTCCCTGCGTGTGCGCAACAACGAATTCAACCACGAAAATCTTCAGCTCGGCATCAATGAAGCCCACGCGCTGGGGAAAAAGTTTTATGTCGTGGTCAACATTGCACCGCACAACGCCAAGCTGAAAACCTTTATCCGTGACCTGAAACCGGTGGTGGAAATGGGGCCGGATGCGCTGATTATGTCCGATCCAGGGCTGATTATGCTGGTGCGTGAGCACTTCCCTGAAATGCCGATCCACCTTTCGGTGCAGGCTAACGCCGTGAACTGGGCGACGGTGAAATTCTGGCAGCAAATGGGCCTGACCCGCGTGATCCTCTCTCGCGAGCTGTCGCTGGAAGAGATTGAAGAGATCCGCAATCAGGTGCCGGATATGGAGATCGAGATCTTCGTTCACGGCGCGCTGTGCATGGCCTACTCCGGTCGCTGCCTGCTCTCTGGCTATATCAACAAGCGCGACCCGAACCAGGGCACCTGCACCAACGCCTGCCGCTGGGAGTACAACGTCCAGGAAGGGAAAGAAGATGATGTTGGCAACATCGTACACAAGTACGAGCCGATTCCGGTGCAAAATGTTGAGCCGACGCTGGGTATCGGCGCACCAACCGACAAAGTGTTTATGATCGAAGAGGCCCAGCGTCCGGGCGAGTATATGACCGCGTTTGAAGATGAGCACGGCACTTACATCATGAACTCGAAAGATCTGCGCGCCATCGCCCATGTAGAACGCCTGACCAAAATGGGCGTGCATTCGCTGAAAATCGAAGGTCGTACCAAATCTTTCTACTATTGTGCACGCACCGCACAGGTTTACCGCAAAGCTATCGATGACGCCGCTGCGGGAAAACCGTTCGATACCAGCCTGCTGGAAACTCTGGAAGGTCTGGCGCATCGTGGCTATACTGAAGGTTTCCTGCGTCGTCATACTCACGACGATTATCAGAACTACGAATACGGTTATTCAGTTTCTGACCGCCAGCAGTTTGTTGGTGAGTTTACCGGTGAGCGCAAGGGGGACCTCGCGGCGGTAGCGGTGAAAAATAAATTCTCCGTTGGCGACAGCCTTGAGCTGATGACGCCGCAAGGCAACATTAATTTTACCCTTGAGCACATGGAAAACGCCAAAGGCGAAGCTATGCCGATAGCACCAGGCGATGGTTATACTGTGTGGCTCCCGGTCCCGCAGGATCTTGAGCTCAATTACGCGCTGCTGATGCGTAATTTCTCCGGGGAAACCACGCGTAATCCCCACGGTAAGTGATTAATTTCGATTATTTTTCCCGGATGGAAAATTCTTAGAAACCGATCACATACAGCTGTATTTATTAAGGTTATCATCCGTTTCGCTGAAAAACATAACCCATAAAATGCTAGCTGTACCAGGAACCACCTCCTTAGCCTGTGTAATCTCCCTTACACGGGCTTATTTTTTATGCATAAGCCCTATCCCTGGTCACCGTCTTCCATTGACCACATCGATAGAATCTCCCTTCATAGCACGATGCCTTTCACGTAACGGCATCGTGCTCGCACAGGTTCCGGCTAAGCACAACCAGAACGCGCATGTTTGACGCTTACCAAAAAATATTCTCACTCTCCACATTTGAATGTCAGACGAGCGACGCCATGTAATCCTGCACCTTCTGTCTTCAGGTCAACTATCTGCATTTTTTTGCCCTGAGTAACACAGAAATGGGCTGCATCATTTTTTACTATATTTTCTGCACCAGATATTCTGCCCCTGGCTAAAGAAGCTTCGGCTTCGGTGTAGTATTGGTTATCGAGTTTACGCTGAATATTACTTTTATATGCAAGACCAAATTTACCGATACTTGTCTCATCATTATGCACAGCACAACCAGACATAATAAAAATACTAATTAATGATATAGCAGCTATCTTTTTCATCTCACCTTCCCCCATTAAATACCAACGACACTCTCTAGTGTTTAAATATAATAATGGCATGATTATTATAATTGAATAGGATTATAATAAATGTTCTGTACAACATTTCCTACATAAGTAGGAATTACGGACATTGAGGCCCTTCAGGGTAACTCCATGGGGGCTTTAATATATTTGGAATAGTATATTTAAGATGCCACTGTTTGGTTGAATATTAGGCATATGCTCTTTTTTGAAATTTATCGGTGGCAGCCGTTAGTATTCGCTGTCCCCATTGCAAGCTCCTGGTGGTAACCACTGAATCCTCCATACTTGAACTGACTTTTTATCCTCCGACTTTCATCCTGTTCTGACTCCACCTTTTGTTTTCTGCTCTACACTATCTACAGACCAATCATAAAGGCACATACGATCATGGCAGAATTTCCCGCCAGCTTACTGATTCTTAATGGCAAAAGTACTGACAATCTACCCTTGCGCGAAGCAATTATGCTGTTGCGTGAGGAAGGAATGACGATCCATGTGCGGGTCACCTGGGAGAAAGGCGATGCCGCACGATATGTAGAGGAGGCCCGGAAGTTGGGCGTCGCAACGGTGATTGCCGGTGGTGGCGATGGCACCATTAATGAAGTTTCTACGGCGTTGATTCAGTGTGAGGGGGATGACATACCCGCGCTGGGAATTTTGCCATTAGGAACCGCCAATGATTTTGCCACCAGTGTAGGGATTCCTGAGGCACTGGATAAGGCGCTGAAACTGGCAATTGCCGGTAACGCCATTGCGATAGATATGGCGCAGGTCAACAAACAAACCTGTTTTATTAATATGGCGACAGGCGGATTTGGGACGCGTATTACCACAGAAACGCCGGAAAAATTAAAAGCCGCGCTGGGTGGCGTCTCTTACATCATTCATGGCTTAATGCGCATGGATACTCTGCAACCGGACCGTTGTGAAATCCGCGGTGAAAACTTTCACTGGCAAGGTGACGCCCTGGTCATTGGTATTGGTAACGGGCGTCAGGCCGGTGGCGGTCAGCAATTGTGTCCGAACGCGTTAATTAACGATGGCTTGCTGCAACTGCGCATTTTTACCGGCGATGAAATTCTTCCGGCTCTCGTATCAACCTTAAAATCTGACGAAGATAACCCGAATATTATCGAAGGCGCTTCGTCGTGGTTTGATAT
>OATH01000064.1_pt1 | contig 102448 bp, 80 predicted proteins | sample 1494971 | NCBI WGS metagenome assembly OATH01 (sample SAMEA2579949, study PRJEB22360) | human gut metagenome
TATCCTCTTGCTAAAGAGGTATTTATCATGCAACCATTACGGACGCACTCATGGCTATGTACACCGAAATTGCACCGACAATTGCCACTATACCGGCCAGGGCGTAGCACAGGTTGACGACGTAGGGCACGTACTTTACCAGCTCGGAGGCGACTTCCTCCAAGGCACTGGTACCTGCATCATAGCCTGTTCCCGCCAGTTCCTGAGCGAAGGCTCCGGCTGGGGCAAGGGCTGCAACGACGGCTCCCATGGCCATCAGCTTGGCACGATGGCTTGCGTTTGACACTCTGGTCTTCACAGAAGTGCAGACCTGAAAAAACTTTTTCTTCATTGGCTTTCCAATTTTTCTTGTTTTACATTCGGTTCTTTTGTTTCTATCTTGTCGCGATTAAATAGTCTAGAATATGAAGTTCATGTCCTGATAGCCGAAAAGGGCTGGCATGACGACGGAGGCTCCTATCATGAAGAGGATGCCACCGAAGAGGATCATGACACTCTTGGTGATGTCGTGCTCGTGGTAGTTCATCTTGATGTATATCTGCAAGGCTGAGATAACGACCATGATTCCTGCCACGGCATACAGTATCTCCACCACATAGATCATCACCGTCCCCACGAAGGTGGTGGCCTCGGCAAGTCCGTCAGCACCCCAGGTGTAGTCCACTGAACCGCACCGTGCATAGGCACTTTGTATGCCTATGGCCATCAGCAACGCTGGCAGCAATAGCCTGTATGTGTTAACACTTGGTGTACTCATCTTTATATGCGATATTGCCTTCTTCACGCTTGCCGCGCATCATCGCTGCAAGCTGGGCGGGTTCCATGAAATTTCCATTGGGGATGTTGTCAATCAACTTGGTGTTGACGCTGTTCAGCGTTTCTTCAACCTTTGTGTCGGTAGGCTGGCCTACGATGGACGTGACTCCGAACTTCGGCAGCGCCAGGTCGGGGTCAAAGGCTTTGCTGATGTCGTCATCCTGCTCTGCTGTGTCGGTCAGGGTGAGGGTGTCGCTGAATGGTACGGTGGTGATGCCGTTTTCTTCGTCATCATCATCGGTGTCATTATCATTGTCTTCTTCACCTTCTTCTACATCGTCTTCGCTCGCTTCGTCTGCTTCTGACTGGGATGCAGAATCTGTATTGCCTGTTTGCTCGGAGCTTTCGGTCTGTCCGGTTTCTTCCTGTCCTGCCTCTTCGATGCCTTGCTGCGCTTCGGACGCTGATGCCTGTTCGGCTTCCGTTCCTTCTTCTGCAGAGGGGTCAATAGCTGGTGCCACTTCCCCACCATCGTCATCACTCATGCCGCCTTCGGGATTTTCATCTTCATTTCCCTCCGTTTGGCCTTCTCGGTTGTCAGAGGTTGCATCTTCGGGGGCTTCCTCGGCTGGACGCACGAGTTCGGTGGCTTCAGCGATATTGAAATTACCGGTGAACGGGTCTTCGGTAACGGTCTTGGGCATGATGGCGGTCTCTTGCGACTCTTGGTCGTTATCCATGCTGATGGTCTCAGTCTGGTTCTCCGCATCCTTGGGTTTGGCGTGCATGTCCATGGTGATTATCGTCGCATAATAGAGGATGTATGCGATGTTCAGGACGATGGCGTAAATTATGAATGGACTCATTGTCATTTTGCTTTTTTGGATGAAACTTCGTGATTTGCAGACACAAAATTACCCTGGCAGAATGGCAATATTTATAAATGTAGGTGGATAACAGCCTTTTGGATAGCTGGTTGGGGCGATTGGTTCTAACTGCAATATCGGTTAGAACCAAGGATGTGTGTTTTTCATCATTTTCTCGGGGGCTGAATACAAAAACGGCAGGGTGTTTCACAACAGCCTGCCGCCACGACATAATTATTGAGTTGCTAAACACAATTCATTATGAGAATGTCGCTTCATATAGTGTGTAACCAGTTGTCTTTTCTGTTTAGAAGAGGTCTTTGAGGTTCTTCTTGGAGTCTTCTTCTATCTTTCCATGCTTGCGCTCATAAGCCGTGATGGCCTTGCCGAAGGCTGCTTCTACCACATCTTTGATCTGCAAGCCTTCCCGCTTGGCGATGATGCGCAGCTTCTTCATCTGCTCGGTCTTGACGATGGTGCAGAAACGCTCTACCTGCTTTTCTGTCTCAAACTTCTTCTGCTTGGCTCTGGCATTGCCGGCCTTGGTCTTCTTTGCGGGGGTGCTTGGGGTATTGGCTGATGTCTCTTGCTGTATCGGTTGTTTGTCCTCTGCCTCATTGGTGCGTGTGAGTCCTGAGAACAGTGCGTCCAGACGATTGTTGTCCATATCGTTTCCTCCTTTCTTTATTGTATGCGGGCCAGAAACTCTTCCGTGAACTGGATATAGTCCTTGGCTCCGTTGCTGCTCTTGTCATAGTCCACGATATTTCTATTCTCCAACGGGGCTTCTGCCAGTCGGATGTTCTTGCGGATCTTGGTGTTGAAGACCTGTTCGCCCAAGGTTTCGCGCAGTTTCTCCTCGATGCCTTTCGACAGTTTGCTGCCTTCCCATCGGGTGATGAGTATGCCGCTGACCTTCACCAACGGATTGAGCTTGCGCTTTACCATATTGATGAAATCGGTGATCATGGTCAGTCCCTTGAAGGGCAAGACCTCTGAAACGAGAGGGATGATGATGTCGGTGGAGGCGGTGAAGGCATTGAGGGTGATGAGACCCAGAGAGGGCGGGCAGTCCAAAAGGATGTAGTCGTAATGGTCGCTTACCTGCGCCTTCTCAAGGACATCCTTCAAGATGCTCTCCCTGGCAATGGCGGTGGATAACTCCACATCTATCATGGCCAATGTCAATGAGGCGGGGACGAGGTGAAAATTGTCGGTGATGGCGACAGTCGGCAAGGTGTCTGTCCTGCCGGTCAGGGCTTCGTAAATAGTGGCTCCCTCAAAACTTGGAACCAACGAGGTGGTGAGATTGGACTGGGCATCCAAGTCTACAACTAATACTCGATAGCCTTTCTGAGAAAGGATGCTGCCTAAACTGGCAACGGTGGTGGTCTTGCCGACGCCTCCCTTATGGTTAGCGACAGCGATGATTTTTGTGTTCATATAGCTCAATTGATTGTTATTATGTCGATTTTTTGATTGGGCATTCCTTTGTTGGCAACTTGACTTGGCAAACTCCGTAATAAAAAATTACTTTACCCCATTTTGTGGGGCAATTTTCCGGGAATTATACCATTCTGCGACCTGCTGGTTGGTGGTTTCAACAACCCTTGGTCTCGGGAAAAGGGACGCAAGGGCCTTCTTGCCTTCCTTGGTATTCGGGAACGAGAGAGCGGGGATGCCACCAAGATAGGTAATCGGACAGTCGTCTTTCTTGGCCGCAGTCTCGACTTCTGCACCATAGACCTCAATGGTGTCGGTATCAACGAAACGCAAGCAGGTGACGGAGCCGTCCTGGACATTGCCTCCGCAGAAATGGAGATAGGCCAGCTTGGCTTCGGCCATGTTGTCCTTCATCGCATTATCTACTGGCTGATAGGCATTTTTAGACACTGCCTCGACATGGAACATCACGGGATGCTCGTTGGTCATGGCGTCCAGATGGAGCAACTGGCCGATACGGCTGTGTATCTTGTCATCGGTAACGACTTCCTTGCGGAAGGCGGGTTCCTGGGCACTGCCGGCCTCTTCCTTTGCGGAAAGGATATAGCCATTGCGCACCCGTTCAAGGGTGAAGATCAATGGGAAGATTGTATTCTGTGCTGCCATAAGCGTCAATATTAGGGTTCGTCGGGTTTGAGTTGTTCGCCTTCTTCGGACAATACCAACAGGTTGATGTCATAGTTATTGCAAACGGACTGATAGTCAAAGGCAAGGGCTCGCTCCTGGTCGAAGAGCAGGGTGGAGTTGCCGCCCTCGGTGGCGCGCCGTGTGGGTTTGCCGGTCTCGTCCATGACGTAGAACTTCAAAGGCGAGGTGGTCTTGCCGAAATAGTCGGAGGTGGAGATGAGATAGGACAGCAACGACTCGTCGGAGATGAGTATCTTGCCCTCTCGCCTGGCTTGCATATTGGCCTTGGCGATGCATATCTTCTCTCTGACAAAGAGGATATTACGGGGTGCCTCAAAGTCCAAGGTCTTGCGCTCCTTGTTCTTGGTGGAGATTTTCAGCTTGCTCAACTGGCAGACCTTATAGTCCTGGCCCTCCTTAATCTCACCCAACTGGCGCGACTTGGAGAACATAGACCAGAAGATGGCTATCTCGTCGGTGCTGTTGCACAGGCTGTGCTGGTACTTCAAGCCCTCAATGCAGATGTCGTGGACTTGCTGCTCGGTGAAGGTAAGCTCCTCTGCAACAGGATGCAAGCAGTAGTAGGTGGCCAGCATCATCGCCCAGTTGTTGATGAAACGCTCACCGATAGTGCAGTAATCGACCTCGCTCTTGATCTCTTCCAAGGCCCGCTTCCATGCGCTCATCCATCCGGCATTGAAATTGTCGCGATACCGCATCATGCCTACGGTAATATTGGTGGGGCACATATTTCTCAGCTTCATGAACTGCTGATACCTGTCGGTCTCTTCCTTGGTGCGCTCACTACGCTGGGACTCCAGGAATATCAGCCTGCTGAAGAGGGCGATGTCGATGGTGGGCATCTCCTGACCGGTAAGGACAACACCGCAGGCGATATTGGTGGACTCACGACGCTCGCCATCGGCGGAACGCTTGGTGCGTCCTGCACTGTCGTAGATGCCTTTCAGGAAGTCTATATGCTTCTTGCTCAGTGAGTTTTTGTATTCGTCGAAGTGGACAATCATATTGCTGACCTCGGCACACTTGTCCCCCATGGCATAATAGGTGGTGCTCTCCAGATTGGTGACCTCGGGATTGCGCTGGAACAGACTGACCAAAGACAATGCGAACTCGGTCTTGCCTGTGCCTTTCTTGCCGTAGATATTCAGCATGGGGAAAGAGCGGGTACTGTCGGTGATGATGTCCCTGAACAGGGTGGCAAGATAGAAGCAGATGGCCACAATGCCGTTGTTGCCATACAGCTCATGAAGCAGGGTAAAGTACTCTTCGGCAGAGACTTCCCTCTTGGGCGCATGGATGAAACGGCGCTCGTTGACAAAGGCGGTCTTGTTGCGCTTGTGGATCTTCGACAAGGCGGGAAGGTAGAAGTTCTCGTTATCGAGACGGATCATGCCGTACTCGTCAACGGGTTTCCACTTGCCTTCATAGACGATGCCATTGCAGAAGGCATAGAAGCCTCGCTCGCCGGTGTTGTTCCAGCCCAACTGGGTGACGCGCTGCGCCTCCTCGGTCTTGCCATAGATATAGGCTTTCAGCAGTTCGTATTTCTCTTGTTTCTCGAAGAAACGGAAATCGCCCTTGCCCTCTATCTTCTCCTTAAAGCGGTCGAGCTTGGTGACATCGGCCTGTTGCAGCTCGATGGTTCTCTTGGTGCGTGACTCGTTCTCCAGCTCGAAGATACGGCTGGGCTTCTCGTCGTCGGCAATGAGGAACAACGGTCTGATAATGAAGTTGGTCCAGTCCCGTTCACGGCCTTGCGGATCAACGTCGTAGTAGTGGAAGCCCTTGCGGTAGAAGTGGTAGCCTTCCAGCTCTTCGGACTTCTTGTTGGCCTGGCGGCGTTTCTGCTCCTGCCGTCTTCTAGCGGCATCGGCCAGGGCTCCTTTCCAGACGGAGGCTTTGCGGTACTTGCCTTTGAGGTCTGAGAGCAAGGAGGCCTGGAGGACGTCGGACTGGATATTGACCAGGAGGTCACAGACATCGCAGATGACCTTCAGCTGGTCATCATTGGTGCTGTCGGCATCATAATGCTTGTCGGCATACCACAGGATGAAGTCCTTCTCGGTCAGCGTCTCCCAGCGTTGGAGGCTGGTGATATAGGAGTCGGCATCTTCTTTCTTGTTCCCTTCCTTAGGAATTTCTCTGACAGATACTTGGAAGCCCATCTCGGTGGCCAGCCGGCCATTGGCGAACACGAACTGCTCTCCTCGTCCGAACTGTTCTCCATCCTTGGGCGTGTCGCAGTCGGGGATAAAGCACAGGGTGCAGCTAAACTTGCTGAAATATGAGAGTTGCTCCTTGCTCCAGACACCGCCGAGCGTGGCGACGACATTGGCGATGCCAAGCGACTGGAGGCGCATCACATCGGGGGCTCCTTCGACAAGATAGACCTTGCCGATCTGTCTGGCTGCCTTCATAGCCACATCAATGCCAAAGATAGAGGTGCTCTTCTTGTAAATCAGGCTGTCACGGCCATTGAGGTACTTGACAGAGGCCTGCGGGTTAATGCTTCTGGCAGTGAATGTCTGCACGCGTCCCCAGCGGTCTCTTTGGGGGATCATCAGACGGCCACGGTAGAAGTCATAGTAGTGGCCGGGACGTGTGTCGTCCTCACCCAACAGTCCCATTTCGGCAAGGATCTGCAGGTTCAAGCCTTTCGACTTGGCATACTGGAGGAACTTGTTGCCATTCATCGGACTATAGCCCAATCCGAATGTACGGCAGAATTCCTTGTCCCAACGGCCTGTGCCGCTGTCGGAAAGCTCAGCGTAACGGCGGCAGGCGGCAGCTTCCTCACTCTCTGCTTCATACTGGCTGCGGAAGAAGTCTTGCGCGTACTTATTATACATATACATGGTTTCCGCACGGCGGTCTTTCTCCTCCTGCTCCGCAGAACGTTGCTCAAAGAGGTCGTTGGCATCTACATCAGGACAGTAGGTGTCAAGCAACCAGCGTACCGCATCGACGAAGCCAAGTCCCTGGCACTCTTGTACAAAGGAGATGACATCGCCACCTTTGCCGCAGCCGAAACACTTATAACGGTTCAAGGACAGGTCGAGCATCAGGGATGGGGTGCGCTCCTCGTGGAAGACACAGCAGCACTTCCTGCGATGCGTGCCGGATGACTTCAAGACCGTGCCTGGACTCAGATCAACAACGAGTTGCGCGATGTCCACCCTCGACTTGACCATGTCGATGTATTTGTCTTTCAATTTGTTCATTCTCAATTCATCGATTTAGTTGATGACTATCCACGCCATGTTCCCTTCTGGATGATATTGCATATCTCCTTGGAAACAATCGGCGACAATGGCTTGCCGGTGACGTTCCGCGCCCATCCGAGTATCTTCTGTTGCCAGGTGTGCGGGGCACCTCCGAGGTGGATGCTGAGAAACGCTGTGAAGCGTCCTTTCTCGCCATTGGAGAGCGACGAGTAGTAATTGGCGATTTCTGCTTTATCCATATTACCCAATATATTATAGTTAAATACATTCAAAATACTTTGGCGGTTCAGATATAATTGTCTAATTTTGCATGCAAATTTATATCCAATTTTTGGAAGGGCAAAATTCCAGCCCAACGAAATGGGTTTAATTAGATAATATTAACAATCAAACAAAAAGAAGACTATGCTCGACGTAGAACTCATTGAGAACCTCTATAACGGTTTGGACAAGGAACAGAAAGAACTGTTGATGACGCAGGTATTCAAGAAAAGCAAGCAGGGTATCACCTACTTCCGCCGCACCAACGACATTACATTGTCGAAGTTGGAGATCATTGCCGACTTCTTCCACTTGCCTCTTGATTATTTCCGCCAGGGTCATTCGTTTAAGACGCAAAACTTTAATGGCAACAATAGTCAGTGCGGCAATGTGAACATCAATACTAATCTCATGGCAGAAAACCAAGGTCTGGCAAAGGAGCTTGCTGCTGTGAGAGAGACATTGGCCAAGACAGAAGAAATGGTGAAATCGAAGGAAGAAACCATCAAGACTAAAGATGAACTTATTACTATGCTCAAAATGCAGTTGCATCCTTCGGTAATCGCTTCCAGTCAGATGGCGACAGAATGACGCTCCTGCTAATTTAGCTTAATTGATTGGGCAAACAGTGTTTTTCGCTATGTGTGATTCAAACCTGATAGAACGACAGTATCTGTTGAAACAGTGCAGATACTACAACGGTGAGAGCGAACCGCCAAGTTCGCTTCCTGATGGTTGTGCGTCTATGTGGTATTATGAACAGCACTGGGTGGATTGGTCACTCAAGAGCGATCCCATGATGAAGACGTTTCAAAGAATGATAGAGGAATTTCATCTGGAAAGCAAAGATGGCGACAAGACACCACTCACCATGAAGGCCCTGCTTCTGAATCGCTATCTTCATTGGGGTGGTGGATATGTTCCTATAGAAGAGGAGTTGAATAACTTCGAGGAATGGTATGAGGAACACTACCTGATATGGCCTACCAATGAAGAGCGGAAAGCATATGCAAGTCCCATCTTTGGCATCAGCCGTCACCGCATGGGGGTGGACGGCAAGGGTGTGACAACGCTCGTGACGTTTATGGGCTGTCCGCTGAAATGCCGCTATTGCCTGAACGACATGTGCCATGAGCCCATCTATCAGGAAGACGGCCAGACGCTCCGACGTGGCATACAGATGATTACTCCCCAGCAACTCTATGACATCGTAAAGCAGGACAATATCTATTTCCAAGCAACTGGTGGCGGCATCTGCTTCGGTGGCGGTGAACCAACAATGCAAGCTCCCTTCATCATAGAGTTCGCGAAGCTATGCCCGAAGAACTGGAAGATAACGCTGGAGACCTCACTGCGCTGCTCGTACAACACCGTCAAGGCTTTGGCACCATACGTGGATGAATGGATAGTGGACATCAAGACCATGAACGCCGACATATATAATAGGTACACGGGCGTAAGGTCGGCAGTACTGCAGCATCTGGAATGTGCGAGGCGGTTGTTGTCACCCGATAAAGTGACTATCAAGGTGCCGCATATACCTGATTTTACTGCCGATGAAGATGTGCAGGAAAGCATCAGGGAGTTACGAGCCTTGGGCTTTACCAATATCGTGGAATGTGATTATGTGAAACGGATTACCCGTATTACCGAGTAATATAATATTGATGATATGGACAAGGGAAAAGAAAAGTGTGAAATACTGAAAGCCATCCGCGCTTATGTTGCTGAGAAATATGGCTTGGAGTATACCGCCACAGAGTGTACTCACAAGGGCGACTGCCCAGGCACTTGCCCCAAGTGCGATGATGAATTGGCAGACCTTCAGCGTCAGTTGGAGGAACATGGTATTACTGATATTACTCAAGACCAGACGCTGAGCGAAATGGTGGAGAACTACATCAACGTCATACGTCAGGAGAATGAACCGCCACTACTGGGTGGCATACCTGCAAATCCTAATGATGATTTATATGTGACAGAGGGGTTGCCTGCTCCGCCTGAGCATCTTGAAGGAGACGTTATGTCTCCAGCCATCGACCCCGAACCTATATACGAGCGGAAGCTTATCCTGGAGTGTCCTGTGGCAGGCATAGGTTTTCATGACATCGAGGAGATTTGGCATGAACTCTTTGTGGGCGCCAAAATAGCTTTGGTGCGCGAGGCCAAGAACAAGCACGACAAGAATGCTGTGGCAGTGGCACTACCTGGAGACTATGATGGCGATCCCGAGAACTTTGATTTTGACTTCATCCTTGGATATATCCCGCGCAAGTGCAACGCCACCCTTGCTGCCATGCTCGACATGGGTTGGCAAGATATGCTTGAAGCGGAAATCACTGAGTTGAACGACCACGCTCCATACAACGACAGACTGCACATCGCCGTCTATATCCGCAGCAAAGAACCAATCCTGCAGAAAGACAATCGTCTTCGCATTAAGGCTTTTGAAGAGGATGAAGAATGGGAGACCTTCACGGATGAATTGTGGCAGAAAGGCGTAAGCTTTTTCCGCTGGGGTGGATTTCCGCCATGGCAACTCGATCTGCCCGAAAAAAGTGACAAGGTTGTGTTCCTCCACAAAGGAGAAACAGACACTGCCATGTATCTCATGATGGTGATTGCCGTTGGTGATGACTGCGCACCATTCTTAGATGACCCAGAGGTGCTCGACATGGTTGATGATTGTGCTGGATATGTTCTGACCGTAGTCAAAGGCCCTATATCTGTCAAGAACGAGGAACTTGCATTTCTTGAAGGACAGCCAGCAGACAGGTGGCAACCCGACTTCAAGCTGGAGAAAGAAGTATCAGACAGACTATTGAAATTATTGTAATCGCGTAAAGAATAACAAGGCATGAAGCAGTTTTCTACAACAGAGGAGCTATATGCGGCTATGCGCAATCCCGCGCAGAAGGAGTTGGAAAACATAGCCATAAATTTGATACGTAATTTCTGTATCATAAAGAATGAGGCGGATAGTTACGGAGTTCGTCAGGTGCGTTACAATATAGTGGAACTTGAAGTTTATTTCTACAACAAAGAGAATGATGACTGGCCAACTTACAACAGGGATTGTGTCGCTGGACAATGGCATTTCCATAGAAGCGGTGTAGATATAGCGTTTCAAACTCTGCACGAAGGGACAGAACTTACGCAGTTTGGTGGTGTGCTCATTCGTGGCTTGGAACGTATCGTAGATGGCAAAGTCGAAGGTTATATTGGTGGCCCCCAGCGTTGTCAGTTTGAGATATTCAACTCATCGACAACTATGCCGTCAATAGAAGCCTCAGATGCACTTGAGAACATTGCGATTTGTAAGCATCGCCGAGTGAACATTCCCCTTGATTCCGAAACGGGCAATATGTTCAGGTACTTCCGTTTTGTCAATATATCAGATTGGGATAAACCTCAAAAGACTATATTCACAGACAAACTTATTGTGAAGAAAGAACACAAGGCCCAAAAGTATAAAGATGCACCATATCATGGCATGGGGGAAGTTCAAGTCTATCCCATGGCTACCGATATTGTATGCTTTTCCGAGTATATTAAATCATATAAATGTTGGGCAGATATTGAAACTGTCCTTAGAACGAACAATATACCTTATCAGCTGCTGCCTGAGACGAAAGATCTATGGGCCAGGGACTTTATGCCTATCCAAAGGCCTGACGGAACGTTTGTCAACTACATATACAATCCGGATTACTTGCAAAAATACCAAGACTGGATCACCAGCGATGTTCGCAAATGTTTTGATTTCACGAGTAAGAAGATAACAGACCTTGACATCGTTATGGATGGCGGCAACGTAATCATGGCTGGAGAAAAGGTTATAATGACAGACAAAGTGCTCAGTGAGAATAAGGACAAGTCTGAGGAGAAAATCAGACGGGCTATCGAACAAGCCCTTGGCTGTGAACTTGTAATTATTCCATGGGATAAAGGAGAGAAGTATGGACATGCGGATGGAATGGTGCGCTATGTAGAGCCTAACCATGTGCTGATCAACTACTACTCAGACATAGACGAGCCCCTTCGTGAGAAAATCCTCAAGGCATTAAAGCCGCATTTCGCAAAAATCTCTGAACTCAAATACGGAAAGAACGCCAGAGTGAACAGCTGGGCGCACATCAACTTCCTCCAAATTGGCCAGTTTATCTTTGTCCCTCAATTGGACATAGCAAGTGACGCAATGGCTTTGGAGCAAATCTCGGCAATATATAAATATCATCACATTGTTCCAGTGAGAACGGATGGCATTGTCCGCAATGATGGTGCTTTGAATTGTGTAAGTTGGAACGTTAGAATTTGAAGACTATGACAAAGAACATTAAGATAATCGTGGGTGACATCACTACGCTGAAGGTAGATGCCATCGTCAATGCAGCCAACCGCTCATTGCTTGGTGGTGGTGGCGTGGATGGAGCCATCCATCGGGCTGCCGGCCCCGGGCTCCTGCAGGAGTGCAAGACCTTGGGAGGCTGTGAAACTGGACTGAGTAAGATAACGGGCGCATATAATTTGCCCTGCAAATATATCATTCACACGGTTGGCCCCGTTTATTATGGTAGAGGCGATGAGCCAAGGATGCTCGCCTCCTGCTATAAGACTGCTCTGCAGATAGCCAAGGAACGAGGCATACAAAGCATTGCCTTCCCCTGCATAAGCACAGGAGTCTATGGGTATCCGAAAGCCGAAGCAGCCCAGGTTGCCATGAAAGCCATCAACGACAGCGACTACGATGGAGAAGTCATCATCTGCTGTTTCTGTGATGCAGATGCCACCTATTATAATATATAAGACTATGACAATAGACGACATAAAAGATCTCATCAAGATAGATGAAACGCGCACGGTCGAGCTGAAGAAGACGACCGGCGAGTTGAAGGATGGCATGCATTCGTTGTGTGCCATGCTCAATAGTGACGGCGGTTATGTGATATTTGGCATCGCGCCAAAGACGCTAAAAATCATTGGTCAGATGGTGTCAGACAAAACACGTCAGGAAATCGCATGGGAACTCCGTAAGATCGAGCCTTGTGTGAACATTGCCGTTGAGTACGTAACCGTTCCCGATACAGACGGCCAACAGGTCGTGGTACTTCATGCAGACAAAGAAAAGTTCAACAATGCCCCATACGTCTATGATGGCAGACCATATTATAAGTTGGAAAGTACCACTATGCTGATGCCGCAACAGATGTATGACGATATGCTTCGTGAGCGTAGTGCAGACAAATACCGTTGGGATGATATGGTGGCAGACGATATGACCATAGAAGACCTTGACGAGAAATGCATACGTATTGCTGTAAACTTGGGCGTAAGAAACGGCAGGTTGAATCCAGAAGCGGCAGCGGAGAGCATCCCGAATATTCTGTCAAAAATGGAATTGATCAAGAACGGAAAGCCCACCCATGCAGCCGTTATGCTGTTTGCCAAAGACACGAGAGACTATCCTACAATGGAATTGAAGATGGGATACTTCAGAGGCAAAGACCGAATGGTGTTCGTTGACAACAAAATGGAGAGAGGAAATTTCTTTGAGCTGCACAATGCAGGAATGTCTTTCCTCTTCCGTAATCTTCGACTCAGTGGCGAAGTCAAGGGCCTGTTACGAGAGGAGAAACTCGAGATTCCTGTTGAAGCACTTCGCGAGGCATTGACAAATGCCCTCTGTCATCGCCAATATGAGCGCACTGACGGTAGTGTCAGTCTTGCCATCTATGACGACAGAGTGGAGATTGTAAATCCTGGTAAGTTCCCTCCACAACTCAATGCAGAGAACATCAAGCAGCCGCATGAATCATATCCTCACAACAAGTCTATCGCCCAAGTGCTCTATCTCTCTACATTCCTTGAGAAATGGGGAACCGGCGCCAAACGTATGGTGGAACTTTGCCGAGAACAAGGCGTAGCGGAACCTGAATGGGTAGTTCAGAACGGAACCGTCACCATAATCTTCAAACGTCCGCCCGTATATGGACCAGATGGCGAAATCCTTCAAAATGGCGGTCAAAATGGCGGTCAAAATGGCGGTCAAAATGGCGGTCAAAGTGGCGGTCAAAAATCGAATCTTAATGATCGACAGAAACGAATTAGACTTATCATAGATGACAATCCTACGATAAGCGCAGCTAAAATCTCAGAAATAATAGACACACCTCTTCGAACCGTCCAGCGCGATCTTAAAAACATGGGAATACGTTGGGACGGCCATCCTAAGACAGGTCATTGGGTCATAGACAAGGAATAGCACATCATGATGGAACATCAAAAGAAAGATAAACGAAAACACCTCGTTCTCCAATGTAGATATTACAAAGGAGAAGAGGTGTGCCCATTTATTTGGCCATTCGGAATCCGCTTCTGGTCATGGGAAAAAGAATGGGTAGATGCTTTGGTAGAAAGTTGGGATAACAAGAAGAAAATCGCCAATGACTATCTATATCTTCCCGAACTGAAACCTTTTACCATGAAGGATCTTGACTGTGTAAGAGAAAAAGCACATTCTATGAAAATGCCATTCACCCTATATCTATTCTTTGCTGTTCGCTTTGCACAAGAATATGGAGGGGGCTTCAAGCATGAAATGGAAGAAAACTTTGATTTTACCATAGTCGATTACCTAAAGCATCGAACAGAATAAAACTGCCGCCAAATTCATATAGAGTAATAGAATATGGTAGTCTGAATCTGAGTTCTCATAGGACTCAGATTTTTCTTTATCGTGCCTCCGACAAGCTAAAATCGCTCTTTTTTGAAGAAAAATCGAAAATATTTTTCGTTACGCAAAAAGGCTGCATAAGCCCTATCTACCTTTGCATCGTCAAACAAAAGGAAGTATGGGCGAGTGGTCTAAACCAGCACACTGCTAACGTGCCGAACCGCAAGGTTCCGAAGGTTCGAATCCTTCTGCTTCCGCAACTTGGCGAGGTAGCTCAATTGGATTAGAGCGGTTGTCTACGAAGCATCAGGTTATGGGTTCGAGTCCCATCCTCGTCACGACTAGGAGGTTTGGCAGAGTTGGTCGATTACATCGGTCTTGAAAACCGACAGACGGAAACGTCTCAAAGGTTCAAATCCTTTAGCCTCCGCCAACTTATGGAACTTTGGCAGACTTGGTGTATGCGCAGGACTGAAAATCCTGAGAACGTGGTTCGACTCCACGAGGTTCCACTACATATTGGGGCGTTCTCCAGCGGCAACGAGAGCAGACTGTAAATCTGCCGTCATTTGACTTCGTAGGTTCGAGTCCTACCGCCCCAACTTACATGGAGTCTGTAGCTCAGCAGGTAGAGCGCCAGATTGTGGCTCTGGAGGTCATGGGTTCGAATCCCATCTTTCTCCCAATAGAAAAGGCTTTCGATTACTATCAGATGATAGCATCGGAAGCCTTTTGATTTCTTGGTATCAAAGGAGGAATATCAGCTTTCCCTTCAACTTCGATAAAACGGTCTTCAATTCCTTGACTGTATTGTCTTCGGGCATCTCTCCGATAAGGCAGACGGCCTTTTCAACCAGCGCATAGTCCTCGGCATTCAGCGGGTTCTCATTGATAGAGTATTCAGGATCTGCGTATCTGTAGAACTTGTTGTCATATACCTCGATGGGGGCATTGTAACCTAGTTTGTCAGACCTCATAATCTGAATATCTCCCTGGACTGTTCTCATGGAAACGCCCTTGGCGATACCCTCCATATCGTAGAGCGCATCGGAGCAGGCATCAACCAGATCCTCTATAGTCCATCTTCTGTACCTGTTTCTCAGGCATTTGTCTATTGTCTTGTAGCGTATCAACGCATTCTTGTTTGCTGGCATGGCTGTGATAGTAATCTTCTTTGTTCATTTGATAATTTTGTTTGAAGTGCCATGCCAGTGATAAAGGAAGCTGCGCTGGAAAGGCACTAAAAAAATCGGAAAGCTTTGTATGGGCCTTCCGACTGTCCTTTATCTCTGTGAAATATTGTCAGGGTAATACGTGACTCTATCTGCTGGAGAATGAATATCCATAACTTCGGAATGATCCCATAAGCGCACGATGATATGAGCTGCTAAACTGAGAAGTAAAGCAACTATGACCAAAGCGTCGAAAACTCTGGTGTTGTGAGCCTATGTGGATGTTCACGTTGGTATTCATTGTCTCTTCAGATATAATCTTTCTGTTTTCGGGTGCAAAGTTACTCATTTTTAGCGAGAAGCCATCATTCTTGGCGGCATTTCCGCTATTTCGGCGGCAAAATTACGACGTCGCTATGCAGTCTTTTTGCGTAGCAGAATTTATTCTGCCAGAAAACTACATTGTGCCGTTTCTTAATGATGGCCTGGGACAATGTATTCATAGCGCATACTTCCGGAGACTCATCAGAAATTCTATGCAAAGGTATTTGTTATGCCTTACCTGCTGCAAGGTCGGGGCTTCGCTTTGCTGCAAAATCTCCACGCCTGCGGGTTGTATTTTGCAGTCAAAACCTTGCGCCGATGTGCATAACACCTTTTGAAGGCATATAATTTCTAACAAGTCCCGGAAGTAGTTTAACTACGAAAGGGAAGTAAAACAAAGTTTGATGCGTATGACAACGATTGAAAGCATTTTAGACCGACTGACCCAGGCGGTGAGCGGCACAGACAAGGAGCTCTTCACTAAAGAGGAGCGAGAGAAGTTCGCAACCTTCTATTGCGATAAGTGGGATGAGAACACGAGTGAGGATGTGATAGCCGAGTCGTTTGTGGACTATTGGTGGGACACCGAGCGCACCTGCCGACGTTGCTCTGAATGCGGTAGGCTGATGCGTGCTGGATATTGCGCCGACATGGGTGTTGCCTACTACTGCAGCGAGGATTGCTTGCACACCGACTTCACCGATGCGGAGTGGGCGGCAGAGTGCGAGAGCAACGACCAGAGTTATTACACGGAATGGTAAACTTCAAAATCATAACATTATGGCAAATCAAGCAACAACGACCTACAAGGTCACAGGGACAAGAAAGGCAGTAAACGCCCTTTGGGCAATCCTTCAGAAACTGGAGGTGAACAGCCGGAACGTATGGCTGGACGACTTAGCGAAGGAGTTTGGCATCGACTATGACAAAAAGCACATCTGCGTGAGAGGTCACATCTTTTGGGCAGAATATAAGGAGGACAATGACACCTGTCTTCTGTCGTTCGAGACCGAGACGGCATGGGATGCTTGCAACGACCTCTTCTTTGAGATTAACCGGCTTTTGGGCGATGAACTGAGCATCTCCTACAGATGCTGTGAATGTGGATGCGATGTCTATTCCGTCCACGATGAAGGTAACTACTTCCCCGAGGAGTGTTGCGTCTGTTCCGACGGCGAACCATTCGGCGAGGCATTTGATGATGTCTATGACACCATCGAGGATGCCATCCAGGAATGGGTGAACAAGACCGGAATAAAGCAAGGAGAGCGCACCAACGAGCAGATGATAGAGTTCATCAACGGATGCCAGTACGACAACGAGGAGACTTACTTCTACATCCACCCATTCACGTTTGAATAGCCTGGAAAGGGAGGGTTCGGTTCGCAAACGGAACCGAACCCTCACCGCCTGGTCCCGTGAAAGCTAAAATATCCTTTATAATCAACCTCTTACACGGAAGATATAGCGGAGATACGCGGATTTGAACCCTCCCTTTTGCCTATGCTTGTACCAGACTTGTCTCGCACTGGCGCAGAAATGGCGCAAGAAATTGCCATTGATACCAAAGTCAATCCGCTGACTACCAATATTCTTGGAGAATAAATAGGAATAGAAAATACGGAGAGAGAAGTGTTTTTTGTCGCTACAAATTCTTTATTCTAAAGGAAATATACTAATTTTGTATCCGAATTCGGATAAACCGCTACATCGTGCTACGCGCAGATACACCGATGCTACAAGAATACGGGGTGTTAAGTGATACGTAAATGGTTGATAATCAGCAATGCTACATTGCGATACAACTTTTAGAGCACCATTTCGCCTATAGGATTTCAAACATCGTGAGAGGTAAATGAACGTTTGTACGAGTATGGGATGACAATTCGGATGATAATCTGTACGCCACTTCAGGGCTTGAAAAAGCCTCCATGAGCGGGCATCAGAACCGTCTGGTGAAGGCCTGGAAATGTACAATAACTGGACCCAAATTCGGACGCGAAAACCCGGTTTTCGGGCATGACAGCGGTCATAGATTTCTTAAAATATGTAAATTCGTTTAATAAACTCTCTGAGTTTCAGTGATTTGGGGCGTTTTGTCGCGCGCCAGTTCTGCGCCATAACAGGGCGAAAAAGATGAAATTTTGAGACGTACACGAATTGAGAATCAACGAGTTACGGAGGTTGGTGAGTCGATATCGTCTCCCTCTCTCTCCGCAATAAACATTGAAAATCAATAGTTTACAAGAATTACACCCAGTTTTACACCCTACAATGTAAAATTGGGTGTTTTTAGTTTATTTAAGTTCTCTGTATTGTTTCGGCTTAGTTATAAACCGCAAAACGAAATGAAGTACTGAGCGTGTATCAAGGAAATGCAAAATGCGAATAAAAAATTGCTTTTTATTCGTCGACTAAAAAATATTTGTGTAGTTTTGCTTTAAATGATAAAGGCATATGTATGTATTGGGGGTAACATAATAATTAATCGATTTATGATATGAAAACAAAGGGACTGTTAAGGATAGTAGTATTATTCTTTTGTGTGATAGGATTTTCCGGGTGTAATGACGATGAATCTGAATTTTCATCTACTGAGATTCAACAAGCACTTTTTGATATGAAAGGCACGTACAAGGGTGCCGTGGAAGTTTCATATTATAGAGGTAAGGAAATTGCAACCTTTCCCGATGGAATAGCAGTGTCAAAAGATTCTCTAATATTTAAATTGCCTTTATCGCCTATTGCAGAGATGATTAAAGATGAGAACATATCACGGCACTTAAGGGAAATAGGTGATGTTGAAGTAAAAGCAGGATATGAATTCCATCAGATGGATCAAGGTGTCATGAACTTTGTCCTGCACCCTGAAAATATAGTCATTTTAGGCGGATATGGTGCTCCATTGTCAGTGAGAATAGAATTCTCTCAAAATTTTGGAGGTGATGCAGAAATATATAGCCAGTTTATGATGTTTAATATTTCACCGACAGAATTGTGGATAGACAATGAAAGATCAGAAGATTTTTCGCAGCTTGTTTATCATTTCAGGGGTAGTTATGAATGAGGTTTCACATAGAGTTTTCATGAGTAGAAGGTTTATCTTTTAAAAACACTCAAGGTCTTTTAGTTTTGTGAGTGCCGATAGTCATTCGGTGTACAGCCTGTCACCTTTTTAAAGATGAAACTAAAATATTGTACGTTGGGGTAACCCAACTGTTTAGCTACGGCAATAGGGCTATTGTCGTTTTTCTGTAATAAATGCTTGGCTTTCTCCAGTTGCTTGAATTGAACGTATTCTTCCCATGTCTTGCCTGTCTCGAATTTCAGCAGGTCATTAAAATAGGCTGCCGAGAGATGAAGCTTTCCTGCAATATGGTAGGGTGTGGGGATCTTGCCGCTTTGTAGTCTACCGGAAGCAATGTAATCGTCGAGTATCTTTTCTGCTGTTTTTAAAATAGCTTTGTTTTTGTTTTCCCTTGTAATGAACTGACGTTCGTAGTAGCGTGTGCAATAGTCCAGAAAGAGCTCAATGTGTTTTGAGAGGATGGTGTTGCTGTGTGTGTCGATTGGATGATGTAACTCGTCCTCTATATTTTCGAGGCAACAGGTTATCTTTGATGTTTCGCGTTGGGAGAGATGGAGTGCTTCTTCTTTCCGGTATTGGAAAAAGGTATAGTTTTGGATATGGCTTTTCAATGAAGTCTGAGATAGTAGATTGGGATGAAAGGCTAATAGATACCCTTTGTCGGGAAGTGTGTTCTCTTCACTCATGCGAAATATCTCACCGGGCATGAGGAATACCATTGTCGTATTGGAAAAGTCGTAATACTTACGGCCGCAACAGCAGCTGTTGGGACATTCCTCAATGAGCAGGATGGTATAGAAATCAAACTTCACGGCTTCCTGTTTCAAATTGAGATTTTCCAAATTGATGATGCTTACTTGCGGATGCCATGTCTTGCAACCTAAGTTTCGATTGCACTCGCATACAGTCTTGAAGTCTAAAATCTTTTTCATTGTTCGGTTTCTGTTTCTTGCTCTGCAAAAGTAAATAATCATTCAGGCTTTCCTATTACCCGGATTACTGATTATATGACCTGATTTACAGCTTATAATGAGTAAGGTTGAAACTCATAGGTTAAGAAAACTGTAATTGAGGTTGGAATATCAGTAATTGAGGTACAATGAAATATGATGTAAACTGCTACTTTTGCTACAGTAAGAATTAATAATGAAACAGCATGAAAAAGTCATTAAGAAGTTTATGCGCAATAACGACGATAAGTCTTTGTGCCATGGGAAACCTGTTTGCGGTAGATAATAATTATTTTAATAGTGTTTATATGATAGATCAAAAACAAAGTTTAGTCCAGGAGTGGGATAAAGTATTCCCACAAAGTGATAAAGTGCATCACATGAAAGTGACTTTTCGTAATCGTTATGGTATCATCCTTGCTGCTGATATGTATATCCCTCGCAATGCTGAAGGAAAGCTGCCTGCTATTGCTGTAAGCGGTCCTTTCGGTGCGGTGAAGGAACAGGCGTCGGGGTTATATGCACAGGCCTTGGCGGAGCGTGGTTTTCTGACGATTGCCTTCGATCCTTCGTATACCGGAGAAAGTGATGGAGAACCCCGTTATGTGGCTTCGCCCGATATTAACACGGAAGATTTTTGTGCAGCAGTGGATTTTCTGTCCATTCGTGACGATGTGGATGCAGAGCGTATTGGTATTTTGGGTATTTGCGGATGGGGTGGTATGGCACTCAATGCAGCGGCTATCGATACCCGAATCAAGGCAACGGTTACGGTAACCATGTATGATATGAGCCGTGTGAATGCCAATGGCTATTTTGACTCAATGAATGCCGATGCACGTTACGAATTGCGTAAGCAGCTCAATGCTCAGCGCACGGAAGATGCGAGGAACGGTTCGTATGCTTTGGCCGGGGGAGTGGTGGACCCGTTGCCTGTGGATGCTCCCCAATTCTTGAAGGATTATCATAGTTATTATAAGACAGAACGTGGTTATCACAAGCGTTCGCTTAACTCTAACAATGGGTGGAACAAGACTTCTTCACTTTCTTTCATTAATATGCCTATACTTTCGTATAGTGATGAGATTCGGAGTGCTGTGCTGATGCTTCATGGAGAAAAAGCTCATTCGCGTTATTTCAGTGAAGATGCTTTCAAGAAGTTGAAAGGCGGGAACAAGGAGTTGCTAATCATTCCCGATGCCAGTCACGTGGATTTGTATGATAATCTAAACGTAATTCCGTTTGACAGAATAGAACGGTTCTTCCGTGAATATCTTAAATGAAAAATATTAGTCGGTTCATAGTGGTGGGTTTGTCGTTTCGTGAATTATAAGAGGATGGCTGTCTAAATAGGATGCTTCAATGGAGTGGACATGAATATAATGTATTTGCGGGATTTTCGTGTTTTTAATATAAGAAAAATGTGCTGTAAAGGAAATAGTTGGTGATAAAATGTTTGCCATCTTATTATAATTGTTACCTTTGTGGGTTTTATAATATGAAAAACAATGAAAATAACAATTCTACAAAGAAATATAGAATGGGCGAATCCTCAAGCAAATGTAGAGAGAGCTGATGAGGCTATTAATCGTTTGCCGGATGCCGATTTGTTTGTCTTACCCGAAATGTTCTCCACTGGTTTTTGTACCAAGCCGGAGGGTGTGGCCGAGAGTGCAGACAGTGAAACTTTGCATTGGATGCAGCGTAAAGCGGTCGAGCGTAACTGTGCTGTTGCCGGAAGTGTGGCAGTGCAGGAAAATGGAAAATATTATAACCGTTTCTATTTTGTACATCCTGACGGCTCGGTGCAGCATTATGATAAAAAGCATTTATTTACTTATGGAGGAGAGGATAAGCGGTTTACTGCCGGAACGCAAAGGGTGGTGGTAAACTATCGGGGTGTGCGTATTTTGTTGGAAGTATGTTACGATCTCCGCTTCCCGGTGTGGTCTCGTAATTTGGGCGACTATGATATGATACTTTATGTGGCCAGTTGGCCTACTCCCCGTGTAGATGCATGGAGTGCTTTGCTCCGTGCCCGTGCCATAGAAAATCAATGCTATGTGGCAGGAGTTAATCGGATGGGGACTGACCCGGCTTGTGAATATTCGGGTGGGAGCGCCATCATAGATCCATACGGAAAGACAATGGCCGAATGTCCGTGGAGTTGTGAAAGTGAAGTCACTGCAGAGATAGATATGGAGAAATTAGCAGCATTCCGTGAGAAATTTCCGGTGCTGAATGATGCCGATTCTTTTAGCTTGCTATAAAAAAGAACGGATAGAATCGAATAATAACTAATAAAATAAATAGATAATGGCAGAAAAAAGATTATTGTTGGGCGATGAAGCGATTGCCTTGGGAGCGATACATGCCGGAATATCGGGTGTGTATGCTTATCCGGGAACACCGTCTACAGAAATTACGGAATTCATTCAAAATAATAAGCTGGCACAGGAAAGAAATTTGCATAGTACGTGGTGTACGAATGAGAAGACGGCAATGGAGGCTGCCTTGGGCATGTCTTATGCAGGCAAGCGTGCTTTGGTCTGCATGAAGCATGTAGGTATGAATGTGGCTGCCGATGCTTTTGTCAATTCGGCTATTACGGGAGTGAACGGCGGACTGGTGGTGTTGGCTGCTGATGATCCTTCCATGCATTCTTCACAAAATGAGCAGGACTCCCGTTTTTATGGAAAGTTTGCGATGCTTCCCATTTTGGAACCGTCAAACCAACAAGAAGCTTATGATATGATGCATGATGCCTATACACTTTCGGAAGAATTGAAGTTGCCGGTATTGATGCGTGTCGTTACTCGTTTGGCACATTCACGTGCCGGTGTGAAAGTGGGGGAAGTAGGGGAAGAAAACCAACTGAATCCTGACAGTGAGCGTACCCATTGGGTGCTATTGCCGGCCATTGCGCGCAATCAATATGCTGCTTTGATAAAGAAGCAAGAACAGCTGGAAAAGGTTTCAAGAAAGTCGCCATACAATGGTTTGGAAAATTTCAATCCTGACAGCTCTTATGAGTTTGGTATTATAGCTTGCGGTATCGGATATAATTATGTGAAAGAATGTGACACAGACGATTCACCTGTTCCTGTATTAAAAGTATCACAATATCCTTTACCGGCAGAAGAGATTCAGAAGATGGCTGATTGTTGCAAATATATTCTGGTTGTAGAAGATGGACAGCCTTTTGTCGAAGAACAGGTGAAAGCTCTTCTTTCTAGCGATTATACAGTGAAAGGTCGTTTGACCGGTGATCTTCCCCGTACGGGTGAATTGACTCCTGACAATGTGGGTAATGCTATCGGTTGGGCTACCAAATCTCCTTTTGTCACTCCGCAGGTGGTGATGCCTCGTCCTCCGGCTTTATGTCAGGGATGCGGACACCGTGATGTGTATGATGCTTTGAATAAGGTTGCTGCAGAATATCCCGGTGCACGTATCTTTGGTGATATCGGTTGTTATACTTTGGGGGCATTACCTCCGTTCCGTGCTATCGACAGTTGTGTGGATATGGGGGCTTCTATTACTATGGCAAAAGGTGCTGCGGATGCAGGCGTTTTTCCTGCTATTTCTGTTATCGGTGACTCTACTTTTACTCATTCGGGCATGACCGGATTGTTGGATGCCGTCAATGATAAAGCGAATATCACGATTATTATTTCCGACAACCTGACCACAGCCATGACCGGCGGACAGGATTCGGCAGGTACAAATAAGTTTGAAGCTATTTGTCTGGGATTGGGGGTAGAACCCGAACATGTACGAGTGGTGGTTCCGTTGCCTAAGAATATGGAGGAAATAACTCGTATCATTCGTGAAGAAATAGAATATAAAGGAGTGTCTGTTATCATTCCGCGCCGTGAATGTGTGCAGACTTTAAATCGTAAATTGAGACAGAAAAGAGTAGAAAAGGCATGAGAAAAGATATTATACTTTCAGGGGTAGGAGGACAGGGTATCCTCACTATCGCTACTATTATAGGCGAAGCCGCAACTGTTGCAGGTCTTAACTTGAAGCAGGCCGAAGTGCACGGTATGAGTCAGCGGGGAGGTGATGTGCAGTCTAATCTCCGTCTTTCGGACGAAACAATCCATTCAGATCTCATTTCATTGGGGGAAGCGGATTTGATTATTTCTATGGAGCCTATGGAGGCTTTGCGCTATTTGCCTTATTTGGAAAAAGAAGGATGGGTGGTTACTTCTGCAAATACGTTTAAGAATATTCCCAATTATCCCGATGAGGAAGAATTGATGAAGACGCTGAATAGTCTTCCGCGTGTAGCCAAACTGGAAATAGAAGATATAGCGAAGGAAAATAATATGCCGAAATGTGCGAATGTCATCTTGTTGGGCATGGCTGCTAAATTTATTGGAATTCTGTCACCTGAACAACTGCGCGAAAGTATCGGTCGGGTGTTCGCTTCTAAAGGTGAGAAGATAGTGGAAATGAATAAGCGGGCTTTTGATATAGGTTTGGAAGCGGCAAAGAATCGGTAGGATGCTATGAAAATATTTAGTGAAGAATTGGTAGAAAGAGCTGTGTCGGAACTGCATATTGCCGACCTCTCACAGGCAACTATCGGCGATGTGCTGTTGGTTGCTCAATATTTGGAGAAAGAAACCGGTATTCCTTTTATTCGGATGGATCAAGGCTCTCCGGGGCTTCCTGCCAATCAAATAGGTATAGAGGCCGAGAAAGCAGCGCTCGACCGGGGGGTCGGTTCACAATATCCGGCCGCTGCGGGTGTGGCTGAATTAAAGAATGAAGCTTCTCGTTTTGTAAAGGCATTTATGAATGTAGAAATTTCTCCGCGTGCCTGTGTGCCGACTACGGGTTCGGTTGCAGGTTCGTTTGGTTCGTTTATTGCTTGTACGCAGCGCATTTCCGGAAAAAATAAAGTATTGTTTATCGATCCCGGATTTCCGATTCAGAAATCCCAGCTTCGCATTATAGGGGTGCAGTGGGAAGAATTTGATATTTATGCTTATCGGGGGGCTGCTTTGCATGATAAATTGGAAAGCATGTTGAGCACGGGCGAAATTGCTGCTATCGTATACTCCAATCCGAATAATCCGGCATGGATTTGTCTGGAAGAGGAAGAATTGGCTATTATCGGTGAACTGGCAACAAAATATGATGTGATTGTGATGGAGGACTTGGCTTATTTCTGCATGGATTTCCGTCGTGATTTGGGACATCCGTTTGAGCCGCCTTATCCTCCTACAGTAGCGCATTATACGGATAATTATATTCTGATGTTGTCTTCTTCCAAGATTTTCAGTTATGCGGGTCAGCGTATGGCATTGACATGTATTAGTGATAAGTTGTTCGACCGACAGTATCCGGCATTGGCAGAACGCTATAAAGATGCAGGTGTCTTCGGACCTACTTTGATAGCTTCCATTCTTTATATGATAACTTCAGGTTGTACGGCATCTACTCAATATGCTTATGCAGAGATGCTCCGTTTGTCTACCGAAGGTAAGATTAATTTTGTGGAGGATACGCGTGAGTATGCCCGTCGTGCCGAACGCATGAAGAAGATATTTACCGACAACGGTTTCCACATTGTTTATGATTATGATGCGACTCAGGTGGTTGGAGACGGATTTTTCTTCACTATCGGTTATGGCAAGATGAAAGGTGGTGAGTTGCTGCGTGAATTGTTGTATTATGGTGTGAGCAGTATTTCTCTTTCCACTACCGGAAGTGAGCAGGAAGGTGTGCGGGCTTGCACATCAAGAATGAGAGAGGAGCTGTATCCTGTCATGGAAGAACGTATGAAAGCTTTCCATGAAGACCATCCATGATAGATGAAAGACTAACACAAATAAAATCAATCTATTACTATGATTTGGAACAAAAATAAAGAATGTATGAGTCGGGATGAGATGCATGCGCTTCAAAGTAAGCGTTTGCAGAAATTGGTTGCACTGGTCTATCATAATGTCCCGTTCTATCGTAATAAGATGCAGGAGATGGATTTGTCTCCCGATGATATCCGTAGCATTGATGATATCGTGAAACTTCCTTTTACTACCAAACAGGATTTGCGGGATAATTATCCTTATGGGCTTCAAGCTGCTCCTGCTTCTGAAATAGTGCGTGTACATGCCTCTTCGGGCACTACCGGAAATCCTACTATTGTAGGTTATACCCGTCGTGACTTATCTGTGTGGTCGGAAGTAATGTCTCGTTGTCTTGCCGCTTATGGGGTGACCCGGGAAGATACGTTCTCGGTGAGTTATGGCTATGGCTTGTTTACCGGTGGTTTGGGTGCTCATTATGGTGTGGAAAATTTAGGTGCAACGGTTATTCCGGCGTCTACGGGAAATACTGAAAAGCATGTGCGTCTGATTCGTGATTTAGGTATAACCGGTATCGCTTGTACTCCATCATACGCCCTTTATCTGGCAGAAACGGTGGAACGAATGGGGCTTACCAAAGATGATATAAAATTGCGTATCGGTGCTTTTGGTGCAGAACCTTGGACAGACAATATGCGTAAGGAAATAGAAGAGCGGTTGGGCTTGAAAGGTTATAATCTGTATGGATTGAGCGAAATCATGGGGCCGGGCGTTTCCTTCGAGTGCCAGGAGCAAAATGGCTCTCATATCAATGAAGACCATTTCTACCCTGAAATAATCAATCCTGAAACATTGGAACAACTTCCCAGCGGGCAGCAGGGTGAATTGGTATTCACTACGCTCACCAAAGAGGGAATGCCGTTGTTGCGTTACCGCACAAAGGATTTATGTTCGTTGATGGAGGGTACTTGCGCTTGTGGTCGTACCAGTGTTCGTATGAGCCGCATCATGGGACGTAGTGATGATATGTTGATTATTCGTGGCATCAATGTCTTTCCTTCACAAGTGGAAAGTGTTATTTTGGGAATGCCTGAATTTGAACCTCAGTATATGCTGGTTGTCGACAGGCAAAATAATCTTGATATTCTTCAGGTTCAGGTGGAGGTTCGTCGTGACTTCTTCTCAGATGATTTAGGACGTATGCTTGCCATGAAAAAGACATTGAGTGACAAATTAAAGAGTGTGCTTTCTATCAGTGCGGATATTAAACTGATGGAGCCGAACAGTATCAGTCGTAGTGAAGGAAAGAGCAAGCACGTGATAGATAAACGAGTATTAAAATAAAAACTTTACGCAATATGACAATTAAGCAATTATCTGTTTTTCTGGAAAATAAAACCGGAAGAATTAATGATGTAGCAAAGACGTTGGCGAAGTATGACATTAATATGCACGCGTTCAGCATGGCTGAGTCTACAGATTTTGGAATCCTTCGTCTGATTGTTTCTGATGTCGATAAAGCAGTGGAAGTGCTCCGTGCAGAAAACTTTGCTGTAATGCTGACCGATGTGGTATGTATCAGTTGCCCGAATGTAGCAGGTTCGTTGTCGGCAATCCTGGAATGTCTGGCTGTCGAACAAATCTTTATTGAATACATGTATGCTTTTGCTCAGGGTGATACGGCAAATGTGGTTATACGTCCTAATGATTTGAAGAAATGCGTGCAAGTATTGGAGAAATGTCAATGTGATATTTTGAATAAAAATAATCTGTAAGATTTCCGCATATTCGTTTGGGAAAAGAAAAAGAGGCAGTCTCGCTGTGTAGGGACTGCCTCTTTTTTGCAGAGTAGGTTATTATTGATTATTCAGCAATACAAATAGAAACACGGTTTTCTTCAGCTGTTGAGAACGGCTGAACTGTGTCACCTTTGTAATCTACATTAATTCTGTTTTCAGTGATACCTTTAGCTTTCAAAGCTTCTGCAACGGCGTTGGCACGTTTTTGCGAGATAGTTTTGTTGTAAGCGGCAGTACCGGTTTGAACGTCTGCATAACCGGTGATAGTTACTTTAGCATTAGGATATTTATTCAAATAGTCCACGATGCTGTTTACTTTACCCAGTTCGGCTTCTTTAATTTTAGAAGAGTTGATAACGAAGAAGATGTTTTCTGTCAATGCTTCAACTTTTACAGGTTTGGGCTCTTCCTTTACAACCGGTTGCGGTTTAGGCTCTTCTTTTTTAGGAGCAGGAGCTGGAGCCGGTTCATAATAAACAGGTTCTGTCTTCTTGTAAGTCTTGCCAAACTTGAATGTGAAACCTACCAATCCGTTGAATTGCCAGTCTGCATTACCTGCTTTCTTTGAATTGTATTTATCGGATAACGCATTGGCATTTACTTCTAAGTTGACGAATACATGGTCGCTCAAACGAATGTTTGCGCCTAAACCTCCGCGTCCTACAATAAAGTTTTTGCTGTCATTCCATAAATATCTTAACTCATGTCCCTGTGCGTTGATAGCCACAGCTTCGTCATTGTCAAATGCATGGTTGAAACCTACTCCTAAGAAACCATAAGCATTGAATACACGTTTGGGATTGAATTTGCAGAATAAAGCACTTAAGTCCAACATAGCATCTACGTTGCCCTGTACAAATTTATATTTATACACGGTGGAAGGAGAAGCCCATGCTCCTTTAGCTTCCCAAGCACTTACTCCGGCACGCAGACCAAATAACGGGCTGAATTGGTAACCCCCTGTAACTTGTGCAGCTGGTGATATCAAATCCGAGAAACTAGCTTCACCCAAAGTATGGCTGGCACCGCCTTGAATTTGCATAAACCAATGAGGGTTGAACACCACTTTACCTTCTTCTTTCACTTCCTGAGCAAAAGAACTAACTGTGCAAAGAGAGAATGCACAGATTAAGAATTTCTTTGTTAAATTTGATAGTCCCATTTTTAAAAATATTTTGGTGATTCTGCAAAGGTATAAAAAAATAATATATCAACACGTTTTTTCACAAAAATATGTTGATATACTAATAAAACCGGAATTTAAGCTTACCAAATGAGACTGTAATCGGTTTAGAACAAACTCCAGGCTACGGTTAATCCTGCCATAACGATGGCTACCATACTCATTAATTTAATAAGTATATTCAGGCTTGGACCGGATGTATCTTTAAACGGATCTCCTACTGTGTCTCCGGTGACAGTCGCTTTGTGTACTTCACTGCCTTTGCCGCCAAAATTGCCTTCTTCCACATATTTCTTGGCGTTATCCCATGCACCGCCCGAATTTGCCATGAAAATGGCGAGAACAAAACCGGATGACAAACCGCCAATCAGCAGTCCGATTACTCCCGGAACACCAAATAAGAGTCCGGTGGCAATGGGAGCAATAATAGCCAGCAGAGATGGGAATACCATTTCTCGTTGTGCACCTTTGGTTGAAATTTGTACACATCGTGCGTAGTCGGGTTCGGCTTCACCGGTCAGAATCCCTTTTATTTCCCGGAATTGTCTGCGTACTTCTTCCACCATGTGGGCAGCTGCACGTCCTACTGCGTTCATTGTCAGTCCGCAGAATAAAAATGCCATCATGCTACCGATAAAAATTCCCGAAAGAACTTTCGGATTCATCAGTGTTACATCATAGTACAGCATATAATCGGTGAAACTTGCATTGTGTACTTCAACAGTAATGCCGTTGGGCAGTTCTAAAATTGTTTGTCCCAATCGAGTCAGTCCGATACGTATTTCTTCTATGTATGATGCCAGCAGTGCCAGACCTGTGAGCGCTGCAGAACCGATGGCAAATCCTTTTCCGGTTGCGGCTGTCGTATTACCCAACGAATCGAGGGCGTCTGTGCGCTTGCGCACTTCTTCACCCAATCCACTCATTTCTGCATTGCCTCCGGCATTGTCGGCTATCGGACCGTAAGCATCAGTAGCAAGAGTGATGCCCAAGGTGGAAAGCATTCCTACAGCGGCAATTCCGATACCATACAGTCCCATGGAAATATTGGCAAAATCAAAACCTGATGCGAGCCAATAAGAAAGGATAATTCCAACTACTACCGCCAAGACGGGGATAGTGGTAGATACCATACCCAGCCCGATACCTGAGATGATTACGGTGGCCGGACCGGTCTTTCCGCTTTCGGCCAAACGTTGTGTTGGTTTATATGATTGAGAAGTGTAATATTCGGTAGAACGCCCGATGATAATTCCTACTATCAATCCGACAACTACGGCAAATGAGATATTTACCCAATTTTGTAAATTCAGTATCCAAAGGATAAGGAAAGTTGCAACGACTATTAAAGCAGAACTTAAGTTTGTTCCGACAGCCAGTGAGCCTAATAACTCTTTCATGCCTGCATTTTCTTTTGTTCTGACAGAGAAGATTCCTATAATGGAAAGGAGAATGCCTACAGCAGCAATCAACATTGGTGCGATAACAGCTTTAAATTGCATGGTTGTATCGTTTGTACCTATATAGGCAGCAGCCCCCAATGCAGCAGTGGCGAGAATCGAGCCGCAATAGCTTTCGTACAAGTCTGCCCCCATACCGGCTACATCGCCAACATTATCACCTACATTGTCGGCAATGGTTGCCGGATTGCGTGGGTCGTCTTCGGGGATGCCGGCTTCTACTTTGCCTACAAGGTCGGCACCCACATCGGCTGCTTTGGTATAAATTCCTCCTCCGACACGTGCAAATAAAGCCTGTGTGCTGGCTCCCATACCGAATGTCAGCATGGTGGTGGTAATGATACACAATTTGGCAGATGGATTCATGACGTCTGCCGGAATACATTTATCCAGCAATAGATACCAGAACGAAATATCAAACAGGCCGAGTCCTACCACCACCAGTCCCATGACTGCTCCGCTTCGGAAAGCGATACGCAGACCTTTGTTTAAAGAGCTACGGGCTGCATTGGCGGTACGTGCTGAAGCATACGTTGCGGTCTTCATTCCCAAAAAACCGGAAAGCCCGGAGAAGAAACCGCCGGTAAGGAAGGCAACGGGCACCCAGGCGTTTTGCAGATGGAAGCCGTAAGCCATAACGGAGAATAGAATAACCAGCCCCAGGAATACCATTCCCACTACCTTGTATTGCTGTTTGAGATAGGACATGGCGCCTTGACGTACATACAGAGCGATTTTCTCCATTGTAGGAGTTCCTTCGCTTTCACGCATCATTTGTTTGTAGAAATACCAAGCGAGTACCAACGCCAATAAAGAGGCGATGGGTACAATCCAGAAAAGATAGGTTTCCATACGCAGTATTGATTTAGAAGTTACTTCCCAAAGATAAAAAAAATAAGTGATATTCAAAGGTATAGGAGCACTTTTTTATTTGTTAAGGGAAAAAGAGAACCAGTTGGAATATTGTGGGTTATCAGGTTTATGGAATATGCCGGAGGTGCCTGAGGGAGGCTTTTCGGGTAGCGGAAGAATTTTACCGTTTCAAGCGATAAAGTTACCCGGATTCATCTAAGTATCCGGATGATAAAATAATAAATTGTATGGGAATAGTTATTTCCCATACAATTTATCTATCAAGTCACTGCGGCCTATCTTGCGTAATTCATTGATGATAGCACGGCGTTCTTCGGGTTTATACCAGAAAAAGAACATTCGTTGCGCCAATTTTTCCTTTTGCGTCTTGGCAGAAAAGACCGGTTGCAAAGTATAGGGATGATAGCCTGTATACCAAGCTTCGGTAGCAATGGTCATGGGAGTGGGAGTGAAGTCCTGTACCTGTTCCAGATGGAAGTCCAACCTTTTGGTGATAACTGCCAGCTCTGCCATATCTTCTTCTGTGCATCCGGGATGGCTGCTTATAAAATAAGGAATGATTTGCTGTTTCAGATTCAGCTCCCTGTTCACCTTATCGAATGTTTTCTTGAATTCATAGAATTGTGCGAACGAAGGCTTCCGCATGATATGCAATACTTGATCGCTGGTATGTTCGGGGGCAACTTTCAGTCGTCCGCTCACATGTTTGGATATCAGCTCGCGTGTATATTCGGCTGTGCTTCGGTTTATCGCCGGGTCTTTACTTTGGTATTGCAACAGGTCATAACGTACACCGCTTCCGATAAAGCTTTTCTTTATTCCCGGTATGGCATCTACCGAGCGATAGATGTCGAGCAGCGGGCGATGGTCGGTATTCAGATTCGGACATACTTTGGGATGGATGCAGGACGGGCGTTTGCAACGGCGGCATTTGTTTTCATCCATTCCGTGCATGGCATACATATTGGCACTCGGTCCTCCCAAATCGCTCAGATAACCTTTGAAATCAGGCATTTCTGTAATCTCTTTCACTTCTTTCAGGATGCTTTCCTTGCTTCGGCTGACTATGAACTTTCCCTGGTGGGCAGAAATGGTACAGAAAGCACATCCGCCGAAACATCCCCGGTGGAGATTGACGGAGAATTTAATCATATCATAAGCCGGGATGCGTTTCCCTTTGTATTTGGGATGGGGCAGCCGGGTGTATGGCAAGTCGAAAGACATATCCAGTTCGCCCTGTGTCATGGGAGGGTAGGGAGGATTGACCACTACGGTCTTGTTTCCCACATCCTGCAGGATGCGGGAAGCTTCGTATTTATTGCTTTCCTCTTCGATGAAGCGGAAGTTTTCGGCTTGTTTCTTCTTATCTTTCAGACACTCTTCATGAGAGTGGAGGATGATATCCGGTTTTTCTTTACTGTGCTCGGATGATGTGCTGATGTTTTGGAGCGGACACACGGGGTCTCCCTTACGGATTATGTAGGCTGTTTGTAAGATATCATGTGGAACAGGAAGACCGGCTGCTATAGGAGCAGACCCGTGTGTCTGTCCGGCAGCAGCCGTCAGTGCTTTCATCCTTCTGCAAAGTTCTGTAATCGGCTTTTCCCCCATTCCATAAATGAGCAAATCTGCTCCCGAATCTATTAAAATAGACTTCTGCACACAATCCTGCCAATAGTCATAATGGGTGACGCGGCGTAAGGAAGCCTCTATACCTCCCAAGATGACAGGCACATCCGGGTATAGTTTTTTAAGAATCTGTGTATATACAATGCTGGGATATTCGGGACGCATATCGTGACGACCGTCCGGTGTATAAGCATCTTCACTGCGTAAACGTTTATTGGCTGTGTACTTATTCACCATGCTGTCCATACATCCGGCAGATACACCGAAAAAAAGACGTGGTCGTCCCAGCTTTTTGAAATCGCGCAAGTCATCACGCCAATTGGGTTGAGGCACGATGGCTACTCTTAGTCCCTGTGCCTCTAATAATCTTCCGATAACGGCCGGTCCGAAAGAAGGATGGTCTACATACGCATCTCCGCTAAATAAGATAACATCCAGGTCATCCCATCCACGCAGTTCAACTTCTTTCTTTGTTGTCGGCAGCCAATCTGTAAGTTTATGTTCTTTCAAATCCTTTTTATTCTTCTTTTTGGCCTCCTTCTTCATCATCCTGATTCTTTTCTTTTTCCCAGCGGATGTAGAGCAAAATCAATTGATGAAGCCCGAAGGCTTTCATGTTATTATGATAAATTACATCTATGCAAAGGTCGAGCAACTCTTTGTTGTTTCCCTCTTCACTGGTAATCAGTGAGCGTATATTCAGTTTTAATTTTTCCAGTACAGACTCATCTACAATGCCGTTACTGTCTATTAAGTGCTGAAATAGAGCGTATTTCTCGATTGTTTGCAGGTTTTCTTCCGAAATTTCCATGCAACGTGTGCCTGAGGCATTTGTTTGTATAGTGTACATAGTCCTTATTTTAATGGTTTATACGGACAAAGTTAGGTGTTTTTATGAAATAACCTCTAATTTGCTTCTTTATTTTCATAGAAAATCCTTATTTGCTTCCGAAGAAACCTAATATGGCACTCATTATCCGTGTCCGTTGCTGCACTCCTTCGATGCTTTCGAAAGGGAAGCCCAATACGAAAGTGCGGTAATTGCCTTTGTAGGCAATGCCGGCACTGTAATTGCCGGGAGTGTATATAAATGTGGAATAAGCCGGTGCGACAGGAGTCAGGCAGTCGGGGGCAGGTACGGCATACGTTTTTTCATTCACGGTGCAGGGAATTGTAAAATGGGTGTTGGCACCGTAAATAGTGCCTGATGTTTTTCCGCCCATGCTTCCGCCAAAACTGTATTTCAGTATGTTCTCGGTAAAGCCGAGTGCCGAAGGACTGTTCATGTTGCTGCCGATATAAGAACCGCTGACCAATATGTTTCCACCACGGCGGCAATAATCCGTGATAAGTTGTTGCATGATAGGGGAGAATGCCTGTTTCTCCGCACCCATAATGAGGTCTGTGACCGGATAGTCTGTCAGTCGGACGAATCCGTTTTCCACTGCTTCGTCGCTGCATGAGACAAAGGAATATCCTCCGGCGGATTGTATGGCTTTGCCGTGTATGAAAGGATAATCAAACGTGTTTCCGGCTATCAGCATTCCTTCCAGCTCACTGCCACTGTATCCCAGTCCGTCTTTTGTTTCCCGTCCGATGCGGCTTCGGTCAAAACTTTGTTGTGCACCGCAATAGGCCGGTGTGCTTATATAAGGTATTCCCGGGTCTGTCTTTAAGTCAAATCCTTGTATAAAATTCGATTCTATGGTAGCGGGACCGCTTAGGCGATCGAATGCATTTACTATTAAAACAGTTCCTTTGCTCTTTTTGGCTTTATAGGCCGACAGAATTTCGGAAGGGAAACTTTCTCCTCCACGGTTGACGGCTGTGACTTTGAAGCTGTATACCAGTCCCGGTTCGGCTTCGAAAGTATATTTCGTATCGCGAACCAACGTACCATTGTCGAATCCACCATGTCCCAAACGGGTGTACACAATGTATTCCCGGGCCTTTGCCGTAGGTTCCAGCGGGTCGTCTACTGCCTGCCAGCTCAGACGGAATGTGTTCTTCTTGCTTCCTTCGGCTATTGAAAAATTGCTCACCGGCAATGGTTGTACCACATAGTCAGTGCCATGCATAGTGGCTGTATACTTTAGGATTGATTTGTAAACCGAACGTGCAACCGTGAATTTAAACCGGGGATTGTGTCCCAGTTTAAGGTCGGCAAAGTTCTGATGGGAAAGCAGTTCCAGAATCATGGATGGAACACCCGGCAGGCGTGTCTCGCTGTAATTGCGGTTCCACAGGCTGCGGCGCGGCCACTGAATACCAAATCCGGCAGAGATATCCCGTTGCAGTCCGGTCAGCACCATGTCTGCCAGGTCGCGGGAAGCATAGCGGGAGATTCCGGCGTTTAATTTCCCATTATTGCTGCCGGTGGTATAAATGCCCAATGTCCCGATTAGCTCATCTTCTTTGGAGAAGCCGGCATCGCTGTGCAGTCCGAAAGTCATTTCAAACGGCACTCCCAAACCTTGTTCCTGCGGATTGTAAACAGAACCGCCACTCATGTAATTGATAACCCGGCTGCGGCTGTTGATGTCGTCGGTATAATCATTTTTCCCTTCGGCGGGACTATATATACCGTAGGGCATTCCCGCCCATTGTGCTGCATAACGTGCTCCTTCCAGGTAGCGTGGAAGACCGCTGATGCTTCCTCCTCTCGAAATATTTCCCATGCCTCCTCCAAAGCGGACGGCATCGGCGCACACTACTCCTTTTTGTTTGCTCTCATTACTTAATACTACCATTCCGTAGTCGTTGGTTCCTTTGTCGAATTCAAAAGTGCCCAGATAAACCCATGTACCTCCGCCCATTTGCTGGTTGACTTTGAATTCGGTCACTCCGCCTTTATGGAAAACCAAATATTTGGCATCGCTTACACTTCCCGGCAATGTCTGATAAGAAACGTATACGGCATATTTCCCTGTTTCGGGAATATCGGGAATCCATTGTGCAAAAGCCTTTTCAGGCTTTTTTTCCGTTGCGGCGAAGCGTGCCGTGCCGTCCCGGAAAGGATTCTGTCCGTCTGTATAAACAGAACGTTTTCGGGCGAATCCTGGCAAAGGAGATGTTTTCCATTTTCCTTTCCGGCTTTTCTCTTCTAGATAAATGCTTTTTCCCGTAACTGTGTTGTTGTCCACTATAACTTCGTTGCGCTGCCGGTCTCGTTCGCGTGGCGTATAGACGACGGCACCGGCGTTTTCCAGCATGGGGATGATATAAGGAACGACGAAAGACTGTGTGAAGAGGTCTTCTGTGGTGCAGAATAAGCGCGGACGTTGCCATTCCCAACTTCCTTTGTTGTTTTTATAATATTTTCCATGGCTTTGCCACAATGCGATGTGTCTGCCCTCCAATCCTTTAGAGGCAAGATAAGGACGTGACATATTTTGTACCCAAGGAGCACCTTTATAGTCGATGCGTTGCCACAGCCTGCTTTTATCCTGTTTCTTTTGTAATATATTGGGGATTAATTCTTCAATCGGCTTTCCATCTGCATAAATGGTAATGTCGTAGTAATTGACGGGACCGGGAAGACTTTGTTTCAGTAACCTGTAAATGGCTTCTGTATTTTCGGGCGTGAAAGGTTGATAACCAAAGTTCGCATTGGCATAAACATGCAGCGCTTTTTTACTGTGATTCAGTTCGTAGCGGTCCAGTCTGCACTTGCCGATATTGGCGTATGATGTTTCGAAATTAGTAAAAAAGTCTTTTAAGCGTTGTTCCACATTCCGGTCCGGTTCTTGTGCCGATATCCAGAAGGTACTTACCGCCAGAAACAGAAAAGACGTTATTATTTTCTTTGCCGGCTTAATAAACATAATTGCTTCTATTTGATGATGCGAAGTTAGAAATATTTGTCCGTATTCCCGTATCGGCTCATCTAAATGAAATGAATTATCTTTAATTTTTGCTTTACATTAGCTGTTATGCTTCTGTTTTGTTTTCTTTTTCCTTTTCTTGCAGGTTTGTGCTTGCCGCAAGCTTAGGGAAGAATAAGTGTTTTCTTCCTTTGGGTTAAGTCTTTTTCTACGTCCGGTTATTACGTCCTACTGCGGCAGGACGTACGTTCCATGGCAGTAGGACGTACGTCCCACTGTAGCAGGACGTATATCCCATTGTTGTGGGACGTAATAATCTGCCGCATGAAAAGTCTTAATCTGAAGGACGAAAATGCTTGGCCTGTCTTATGGAATATTTAAAAGGAGGTGTGTCAAAATAAAAATGGTCTATCAAATCTTAACAGTAGGGGCAGGGTTTACCTGCCCGAACCAACAGTCACTAATACACAAAGCAAACTGTTTTTTGGAAGAGGAAACCTCACCCCTGCCGGCAAAATGATAGCATCATCAACGTTTAGACACACCCCTTTTGCTGTTTTATTTTAAAAAGAAAGATTATTGAATATTCCCGATAGTAAATAGTTCAGGATGCTTTCCTTTGAAATCTTTATAATACAATTTAATTTCACGCATATCTTTCTCTATATCCCCGCTAGGGTGAATCACCTTTTCGGCAGTGATACATTTTTTTTCGTAGTCTATAGCTACTAATATGATGGGCAGACCGGCTCCTTGGGCAATATAGTAAAACCCTTTTTTCCAATTCGAATTTGCTTTGCGCGTACCTTCGGGAGTAATGGCCAAATGAAATTTTTTGCTCGACTTGGCAATGTTTATCATCTGGTCTACCAATGAACTCTTGCGGCTGCGGTCTACCGGAATACCTCCCATCCAGCGGAAGATAGGTCCCAAAGGCCAGAAGAACCAGTCTTTTTTCATCATGAAGCCGGTTTCACGGCCAATAGCCCCCATAAACAGTTTACCGATAAACAAATCCCAATTGGTGGTATGCGGAGCTGCACAAATAATATATTTGTCATAATCGGGAACGGAGACTTTGGTCTTCCATCCCAACAGTTTGTAGTAGATAAAACTACAAATAGCTTTCTTCATTCTTTAAATCCGTGTTATGCTTTTGATGCTTTTTCCATTTCGTCTGCCACTATTTTTATTTCTTTGTCCAGGTCTTCATGCAATCTCTTATAGAAGCCTTTTACATTGCCCGGCTCGGTGTGGCTGATACGCGGAATCAATGCCAACACGTTATGTATTGCGTGAATAACTGCTTCACGGTTAACACCTTCCATCAAGGTAGCAAAAAATAAATCGCTTGCTATATAGGTTATTTTTTTCTTTAAATTTCTTCTACTTGCCATAATTGTAATGTTTTTAAGTTAATACAAAAATCTAATTTCGCGGTAAAGTTAGCATTTTTATTTGTATACGTTTTCATATTTGCGAAAAAAGAGCGAAATTTGCACGTGATTTCTAAATGAGTTTATACACCTTTAAATAGAATAATAGAATATGACTAAAAGTGCATTACAAATTGCCAGAGCTGCTTATCAGCCCAAACTTCCTAAAGCGTTGAAAGGCGCAGTTAAAGTTAAGGAAGGTGAACCTACACAGTCTGTAGCTGACCAGGAAGCTATCAAAGCATTGTTCCCTAACACATACGGAATGCCGTTGATACAGTTCGTTGAAGGCGAAGCTGTTAATTTGCCTGCTATCAATGTAGGTGTAATTCTGTCCGGTGGACAGGCTCCCGGCGGACACAATGTGATTTCAGGTTTGTTCGACGGTATCAAGGCGCTGAACAAAGACAGCAAATTGTTTGGTTTCATTCTGGGCCCCGGTGGTTTGGTTGACCATAACTATATGGAGCTTACTGCTGATATCATTGACGAATACCGCAATACGGGTGGTTTCGATATCATCGGTTCGGGACGTACCAAACTGGAAAAAGAAGAACAGTTTGATAAAGGTTTGGAAATCATCAAAGAACTGGGCATCAAGGCATTGGTAATCATCGGTGGTGATGACTCTAACACCAACGCTTGCGTATTGGCAGAATATTATGCAGCCAAGAATTGTGGCGTACAGGTAATCGGTTGTCCGAAGACTATCGATGGTGACTTGAAGAACGAAATGATTGAAACTTCTTTCGGTTTCGATACTGCTTGTAAGACTTATGCCGAAGTTATCGGTAATATCCAGCGTGACTGTAACTCTGCACGTAAATACTGGCACTTCATTAAATTGATGGGACGTTCTGCTTCTCATATTGCTTTGGAATGTGCTTTGCAGGTTCAGCCTAACGTATGTATCATTTCTGAAGAAGTTGAAGCTAAAGATATGTCTTTGGATGATGTAGTAACTTACATCGCTCAGATTGTAGCCGACCGTGCTGCTCAGGGTAACAACTTCGGTACAGTATTGATTCCTGAAGGTTTGGTAGAGTTTATTCCTGCCATGAAGAGATTGATTGCTGAATTGAACGACTTCCTGGCTGCTAATGCTGCGGAATTTGCTTTGATTAAGAAATCTCATCAACGTGAATATATCATTTCTAAGTTGTCTAAAGAAAACTCGGCTATCTATGCTTCACTGCCCGAAGGTGTAGCCCGCCAGTTGTCATTAGACCGTGACCCGCACGGAAACGTACAGGTATCATTGATTGAAACAGAAAAACTGTTGTCTGAAATGGTAGCTACCAAATTGGCACAATGGAAAGAAGAAGGCAAGTATGTTGGTAAGTTTGCTGCTCAGCACCACTTCTTCGGTTACGAAGGACGTTGCGCTGCTCCGTCAAACTTCGATGCCGACTATTGTTATTCATTGGGCTACACAGCATCTATGTTGATTGCTAACGGCAAGACCGGTTATATGTCTTCAGTTCGCAATACGACAGCTCCTGCTGCAGAATGGATTGCCGGTGGTGTGCCTATCACAATGATGATGAATATGGAACGTCGTCACGGCGAAATGAAACCGGTTATCCAGAAAGCATTGGTGAAACTGGACGGTGCTCCTTTCAAGAAGTTCGCTTCACTGCGTGACAAGTGGGCTACTGAAACAGATTATGTATATCCGGGTCCTATCCAGTACTTCGGTCCTACAGAAGTTTGTGACGAGCCGACTAAGACTTTGCAGTTGGAACAAGGTAAATAATTCTGAATAGAAATATTAATATTGTAGGGGCGAGTTGTTTTCGTCCGGATGCACTTCATGTTGTGTTTTCGGGGGATTCAGTTCGCCCCTGCTTTGAATAATTCGGTATATATCAGCACTAAATGAGTAAGCAACCGCCCATATCGGTGGTAAATAAGCCACGTAAGACAACTTCCCGAAAATCTTCTTCCTCTCCGCGCAAATCGCGGAAGAAAGATGCTTCGCCTCATAAAAAGAAGGTAGTCAAGAAATGGGAAATACCGACGGGGCTTTATTATATCCTGATGGGAGCAATCACCGTTGTGTTTTTAAGTGCTTTCTTCTATTTCTTCATTCGTCCTTATTCTTATCGTTGGAAACCTTGTTATGGGCTGAAGGCATACGGTGTATGCATGCCGGCGGGTTTTCATATTCATGGTATTGATGTTTCCCATTATCAGGGAAATATTGACTGGCAACGACTGACTCAGACCCGTCAAAGTCAATTCCCTATCCATTTCATCTTCATGAAAGCCTCCGAGGGCGGAGATTATGGTGATCGTGTTTTTCAGGCAAATTTTGATTCAGCCAAGGCTTATGGATTTATTCGCGGAGCTTACCATTTCTATAATCCGAAAACAGACCCGGTTCGTCAGGCTGATTTCTTTATCAATTCCGTAAAGTTGGACACAGGTGATTTACCTCCCGTACTCGATATCGAAAAGCGTGGAGATGATGCCCGGACTCTTCGTCGGGATTTAAAAATATGGCTGGATAAAATAGAGAGACATTATAAAGTAAAGCCTATTCTTTATACTTCTTATAAGTTCAAGACCCGCTATCTTAATGATTCTATATTTGATTCTTATCCTTATTGGATTGCTCATTATTATGTTGATTCGGTGGAATATAAAGGCAACTGGAAATTCTGGCAGCACACTGATGTGGGTACACTTCCCGGCATTAGGGAAAAAGTGGATTTGAACATATTCAATGGCTCATTGGAGGAATTGAAATGCATGACTATCCGTTGAGGCATTTCATAAAAAAACAGACTATCTGTTCGGTTTTAGGTGAAGTGTTCGTTTTCGGACATTGGATTTGTTTTTTATTGGTTTGATTATCAATATGATATGACTTTGGCATATACTTTGTGTTTGAGAATAAAGAAACAAAGTATGTGTATATTATGATAAGAACGTATTTTAATCAAGCTTTTTATTTAATCAGGCAGAATCCATTGTTCAGTGGTTTCTATATACTTGGAACCGGATTGGCCATATCGATGGTTATGTTATTGGTTGTTATTTATTATATAAAGGTAGCAGGAATTTATCCGGAGACTAATCGTGCGCGGATGATGGTTATATCGGATGTGCACATGCAGAGTGTTGATAATTCCAATTCTAATTCGACGGGTCTGATAGCCTACAATATAGTGAAAGACCTTTTTTACAATCTGGAAGGTACAGAAGCGGTTTCTGCTATAGGAACTTATGTGGCAGGAGATGGTTATGCTCAGTTGCCTTCTTCAAAACATCGCATACCGGTAGTTCAAAAAGCAGTGGATGTTGCCTTCTGGAAAGTTTTCGATTTTGACTTTGTAGATGGAGCTCCCTTTAGCGAATCCGATTTTGCCAGTGGCATTCATCACATTGTCATTTCAGAGGAAGTGGCGCAACGGATTTTTAATACTTCGAAGGTGGTGGGCAAGGATCTTACGATAGATTTTGTGGAGTATAAAATATGTGGAGTTGTCAAAACCCCCAGTTATGCCACGGAACTGAGCTATGCACAAGTATGGATTCCATATACTTGTTTTCCGGGGTATGATAAGTATAATCAATACGATGCGCTAGGTGCCTATGAAGTAGTCATATTGGCACGTTCCTCTTCCGATTTTGACAGCATAAAAGCTCAGGTAGATGAATTTACCCGAAAGTTTAATGCTATTTCTCATGATGGCTATAAACTGCTTTGGCATGGACAGCCTTATGCTTACTGGAAAACATTATTCCGTGTGGACTCTATGACGGACTTGGATTTTATGAAGATTTTCCGTCAGATAGGAGCTGTTTTGCTGATGCTGTTGTTAGTGCCGGCATTGAATTTATCGGGCATGATATCGGGACGAATGGAAAAACGTTTGCCCGAGATAGGAGTGAGAAAAGCATTTGGAGCAACGTCTTGTGTCTTATTTTCACAAATAATCTGGGAGAACCTGATTTTGACTGTTATTGGCGGTTGTCTGGGTTTGATTATATCTTATGGAATGGTGTTATTATCTAAAAATTGGCTGCTTACTTTGCTGGACGACAATGTAACGGCGTTACCTGATGGGGTAGGTGTGAGTATAACTCCTCAAATGCTGTTCAGTCCTGTTCTGTTTATGGCTGCCTTCCTGATATGTGTGGTGATAAATTTGTTCTCAGCCGTTATTCCGGCATATCTTTCTCTGCGAAAAGATATTGTGTATTCCATTAATAAACAAAAATAAGAGGTTATGTTGCATCATATATTTAGAAACCTTTGGAATTCGCGTAAGCGTAATGTGTGGATATTGTTGGAGTTGATTGTTATTGCCATTGTATGTTGGATGGTAATCGATCCCTTATTTGTTATTTTCTATAATAAGTCGATTCCGGATGGCTATGAGGCAGATGGGTTGTACAGGCTTCAGCTTTCTGTGGTTCCTTCTGATGAAGAAATTCGCCCGGAAGATTTCCGGAAATTGATGGAACGGCTTCGAAGTCATGAGCAAATCGAATCGGCTACTTATGTAGTCAATAACCACTATCCTTGTTCGCGTGGAAACAGTTTTAATAATCTTACTTTGGACACAATGAGTGTTCGTGTTGCTTTTATGGATTTTGTTCCGCACACCGATTTCTTTCAAACCTGGCGAATACGTTCGGTCAAAGACGGTACTTGGGAAAGCCTCGAAAATGCCGAATATACGGTGAATAGTATTTTGATGACTTCGGATGCTGCTGCTTGTCTTTCGCCCGATAAAGATTTGACCGGAGGTGTGGTTTATGCAAGAGATAGTGTTCCTCTGAAGGTAACGGCGTTGATTCAACCGGTCAAAATGAAGAGTTGTATGCAGCCTTATTATCTTCGTCTCAATGCACGTACTGACGGCATTCCGTCATGGGCCTATGAGGGAGGTTTGACTGTCTTTGCCCGTACAAAACCCGGAGTTGCGGAAACTCGCTTCATTGAGGATTTTATTCCTTGGATGGAAGAGTATTTGGCAGTGGGGAGGTTGTTTATCAGCAAGATTGAACCTTTCAGTAAAGTACGTGAGCAAAGTGATTTAAAAGAAGGAGCTACCAGTGAGATTCGTATTAAATATGCCCTTTGCTATTTCTTTCTGGTGAATTTGTTTTTAGGAGTCAGCGGGACATTTTGGTTGAGTACCCGTACACGTCGGGAGGAAATGGGAGTGAGATTGTCTTATGGGGCGTCTCCCGGACATATTCGTCTTTTATTATTGGGTGAAGCCGGTATGTTGACTACCATAGCAGTATTGATAGGTTGTCTTGTTTATTTTCAGTGGGTGCTGAAAGATGGATTTTATGTGTTGTCGGGTATGACGCCCGGTGATAATATGCGTTATATTACTAATCATTTTACAGTTCATTTTCTGATAGTGTCGTTGATTGTATATCTTATCATGATGATAGTAACATGGATTGGAGTATGGATACCGGCTTATAATATCAGTAAAATATCTCCTGTAGAAGCCCTGAAAGACGAATAATGTTTTTATATTTGCCGTATGAATATAGTAATGAATATATTGTGGATTGTTTTGGGCGGACTGTTTATTTGCATAGAATACATTATAGCGAGCCTGTTGTTGATGGTCACCATCATTGGAATTCCTTTTGGTCTGCAGACATTGAAGCTGTCAGTTTTGGCACTTTGTCCGTTTGGTATGCAGGTGCGCAGTTGCCCCGGCGGTGAGGGTTGCTTGAGTGTTTTGATGAATATACTTTGGATATTGGTAGGAGGTATTTGGATAAGTTTGTCTCATTTAGCTTTTGGTTTGTTATTATGCATCACTATTATCGGTATTCCATTTGGTTTACAACATTTCAAGTTGGCTGGACTGGCACTTACTCCTTTCGGGAAAGAGATAGTTTAAGTCGTGCTGTCATAGAAAAAGAGTGTGTCAAAACGTGAATAATACTGTCGTTCAGTTCGTAGGGGCGAGGTTCGCTCGCCCGAAAACAGTTTGCTTTGTGTCTTCGGGCAGGCAAACCCTGCCCCTACAGCTACGATGGGATAGGCCGGTTTAGTTTTGGCACACTCCCTTTTTCTATGAATGTTATTTTTCTCTGTTATGATAGATTAATATCCGGGATTCTGTTTGATGTTCGGATTCTTATCAAGTACGTCCGTTTGAGAGAATGGCAAATAACGGTTCTTCGGAGCAAACTTACGTGTTTCAATTGTTGCTGTGCCGGTAACTTCTGCACGTTTGTACGGATCGGTTTCACTGTAATTGATAGCACCGGTAATACGTTTTAAATCACCGCTCATTAAAGTTTCTGCCAACATCTTGCCACCGGCGTCTTTCCAACGCAGGATATCTGCACGGCGTAAACCTTCACCTGCAAATTCTACGCAACGTTCACGACGAATCAATTCACGTAATTTATCCTGAGTATCATATTTAGTTCTGACTACTTTAGGCATACCTACGCGTTCACGAATCTGGTCGATATAGTTGTACACTTGATCTGATGGACCGTTTAATTCGTTTTCGGCTTCTGCCCAACTTAACAGTACTTCTGCATAACGGAATATGATAACACAGGCAGCTGTATTCCAAATATTAGAATACTGTTCGTATGGATCTAGATATTTGGCCCATGTTAAAGCTGTTTTTGAGGCATTGTCTGTATAAGTAGGAAAGTTCTTGTTTTTTGAACCGTCTGCCAGCTTCTCATCCAGTGTATTCAATATCTTTCCTCTCCATTCTTGTCCGGGATAAAGAATAGTCATATCCATGCGCGGGTCACGATTGGCAAAAGGATGTTTGGCATCATAATAGCCTGTAGCTTCTTCTTTAGTCAAACCATTGTCCATTTCATACATGTCTACCAAATTTTGAGTAGGAACAATTGAAGACCATCCTGCATCATCATTATTATACATTTGACCGATAACGCCCAGTCCGAAGACACTTTCGAGGCGTTGATCTGCCAATATGATTTCTTTAGAATCTATGCCTGACAGTTTGAATAAGTTTTCATAATCAGAATCCAGTTCGTATTGTTTTAAATCGATGATAGCCTGAGCTGCATCTTTTGCTTTCTGCCAGTCACCGTAATATAGTGCTTCGCGCATTTTGGTAGCCAAAACTGCTCCTTTGGCAATACGTCCGCGTGCTGCCGGAGTGGTGTTGATGGCTGTAAGTGCATCGTCCAAGTCCTGTGCAATCTGTTCGCGTACTTCCGCTTCCGTATTACGCGGTACCTGTGCTTCTTCGGCCGTAGTATAAGAACCGATGATAGGTACACCGCCATACCACCAGTTCATAATGAAATATCTATAGGCACGGATGGCTTTGGCTTCTGCTATCAGTTCTTCTTTCTTACCTGCAGTAGTGAATTCTACATTGTCGATGTTTTCTAACACTGTATTACAACGGCGGATAATGGCAAAATCATAGAATGAAGCACCTGTGTTACCGCTGGATAAGGAACCGTCTCCCCAAGGACGCCATCCTTCCCATGAAAAATTATTGTAACCTATGTCGGAACCGCAATCTAAATAAAGAATGGACGATGGATCTAATAATCCATTGTAGCAACCTACTACAAAACTCTCGGCATCAGTTTCTGTTTTCCAGGTTGTTGCAGGAGAAAGGGCATCTTTCGGAGCTGTATCCAGAAAATCTGAACATGAAGCAGACAGCAATGCGATACCTGCTAATAAATATGTTGATAAACGTTTCATATTATTCTGTATTAATTAAGTGATTATAAAAAGTTTAGAATGTAATGTTGACTCCGAATGAATGTGTTTTATTCAAAGGGTAACTAGACAAACGTTCACTGACTGTTTCCGGGTCTACATTAATTGGCATATCGTCAAATGTCAGTAGGTTTTCTGCTGAATAGTATACACGCAGATTCTGAATACCCCATTTCTCTATCCAATTTTTAGGAAGAGTATAGCCTAATTGTATGGTTTTCATACGGAGATAGCTTGTGTCCATAATCCAGAAATCGGAAAGTACATTCGAAGCTTCACTTGGAGATACACGTGCTTCTGCTATGCGTGGCATGCTTGCATTTTTGTTTTCGGGTGTCCAGCTATCCAACCAGGCAGTTGACGGATGTCCTGCGCTACCGGAGAATTCACCGAATGCTTCCTTGGTAAATGCATATCCTACACCGGCAGCACCATTGAAGTTCATTGACAAGTCTACGTTCTTATAACCGACATTAATATTGAAGCCAAATGTGAATTTCGGATCTTTGGTTCTATAAAGCTCGCGGTCATCAGCCGATATTTTACCGTCACCGTTTGCATCTACATAGCGTAAGTCACCTGCCTTGAAATCTTGTCCGAAAGGATATCCGTCCATTGCAGAGTATTTGGCTTGCCATGCAGCAGCTTCTTCATCAGACTGGAAAAATCCGTCTGTGCGATATACGAACCATGAATTGATAGGAGAACCTACTTCACGCATGAAGCTGCCATCGGCCATACGGTCTACTCCACCCAAGTTTTCAATGGTATTCTTGTTGTAGGCAAAGTTTCCCGAAACACCGAAGGTCCAATCGTTCCATGTATCGTTGTAGGCCAACTGAACTTCAATACCACTATTCTTCATTGCACCTACATTATCTTTGTATGCACCCAAGGCAAATTCTTTAGGTACGGAGACATTCATGATGATATCTGTGGTCTTTCTGTTGTAGTAGTCAATAGAACCGGTCAGCTTATTGAATAAAGTGAAGTCTATACCGATACCCCAAGTGGTAGCTTTTTCCCAAGAAAGAGAAGCCATTTTGTATGAACCTTGATAGTATCCTGTCACTAACGAACCTCCGAACGGATAGTTGGCGCCGAGGTTGTATGTATTCATCCATGGATAGTAGTCTCCTCCGGTCGGAGTACCGTTTCCCAAAGCATCCTGGTTTCCCAGCTGACCCCAAGAACCGCGAATCTTAAGGCTTGACAACCAACTGTCTCTTAAGGTTTCCATAAATGATTCTTCACTGATACGCCATGCACCGGAGAATGAAGGGAAGTATCCCCAACGGTTGCCCGGAGCAAAACGAGAAGATGCATCGGCACGGAAGTTAGCTTCGAATAAATATTTTCCTTTATAATCGTAGTTGATACGACCAAAGTATGACAACATATTCAATTCTCGTGTAAAACCACTATTGGTTTGAGTAGCAGTTGCACCTGCATTCATATCGTCCAATTCATTGTTTGGGAAATTTTCACGGTACATATCATTGTAGCGTACATCGTATGCTTCTGCATGATAACCTAACATTGCTTTTAAGTTGTGATCACCAAATTGCTTGTCGAAATTCAACAAAGCATCAAAGTTATACCGGGTCCAGTTTGTAAATGACTCAGTTAAGCTGTTAGGACGTGCGGCCTGTGCCGGGTCATTATTGATTTTCTTTACGAAAGCCTTGTAGTGTTGGTCATCATTAACATAAGCTCCCGATACGGTTGCTGTAAGGCAATCCAAAATTTTGTAATCAACAGACAACATACCGGTAAAGTTCTGGTTATATTTGTCTACTGTAGATTTTGAATCCAACCATGCAATCGGGTTACCGTCATTAGTTGAACCATAAGTTCCATCTTCATTCTTGATAGGAATCATCGGGCTTAGGATGTTGAGCTGACGGATAATCTGGTCTGAAGAACCGCCACCATAGTTTGAGTTAGGGTCTTTATAATCATTCTTGATATAGGACAAATTCATACGCACATGCCATTTCTTGGTTATATCTACGTCTAAATTCATACGTCCGTTGAATTGGCTTCGCTCTGAATTCGGAAGGATACCGGTCTGTCCCAAATAACCGACAGAGGCCATATATCTTGCATTCTCTGTACCACCGTTGATGCTTACATTGTGCTTATGCAGAACACCTGTTTTATAGGCAGCATCATTCCAATCGGTATTAGGATGTCCGTATGGGTCGGAACCATTCTCGAATAAACGGATGTCTTCGTCCGAATAACGATGTGGGTTATTATTATCATCATCAATGCGATTGTACAGTCTGGCATAATCGGCAGAGCTTACACGGTCAATGGTTGCCGTTGCATTTTGAATACCGACATATCCATTGTACGAGATACGGGGAGCACCGGTTTTTCCGCGTTTGGTGGTAATCAAAATTACACCGTTAGATGCTTTAGAACCATAGATAGCTGCAGAAGAAGCGTCTTTCAATACGGAGATACTTTCAATATCATTCGGGTCAAGGTCGTTCATGGAACCACTTTCTACACCGTCAATCAAGATATAGGGAGATGCATTATTCAACGTTCCTACACCGCGGATTCTGATATTACTTCCGTCTTCACCGGGACGTCCCTGACCTGCAGTAATTGTTACACCCGGCATCAAGCCTTGCAAACCGCTTGATACATTCGAAATAGGGCGATTGGTTAACTCATCGCTGTTTACTTGTGCAACGGCACCGGAGAGGTTAGCCTTTTTCTGTATACCGTAACCTACAACAACAACTTCACTCAGGACTTCTGTGTCATCTTTCAACACTACATTGAGAGTCCCACCATTCCATTTGATTTCTTGTTTTTGATACCCTACATAGGAGATTACGATGATATCTCCTTTCTTCACGTTAGTTAAGGCGAAATTACCTTCAAAGTCGGTAATTGCTCCGTTGGTGGTTCCTTTCACTATTACAGAAGCACCAATAATGGATTCTCCCGTGGCGTCTTTCACAATACCTTTACATGTTTCATTTTGTTGTACGATAGCAGAAGCGTTAACTTCGGAAGCTGTAACAGCAGAAATGGTTCCTGTAGAGAATGTTCCCAAGAACAATAACATGCTAACTGATTTCAGTCGTTTTAACATAATATTGAATTTTAAAGTGTTTGATTGAAATTCAAAGTTCTAAAAGGATAAGTTCTTCTAGAACTATTCCTTTTTATAATCTGCTGATAATCAATACTTGTATTAAATAGATCCTTGGATTATTTATACTGTAAATCACAATAAATGAGGAAAAAAGATAATATTTCTACCGATATTCTATTCGTTTTTATTAATCCCCTTTTCATTATACTATTGTTTATAACGGCTTTACATGGGAACTCATATATAAATTGTGAGTAAAAAAGAGTTTTATGTATTATCATTATATTACTAAAATTCTACCAACTAAATAGTTAAGTCTTTTTAGGGTAACCCTTTAATTAGATATTTTTATAGTTTAATTGTTAAATTGCAGAGAAAAACAAAGATAGTTTTCAAAAATGATTGGTCTTTTTTAAAAATATTATATATTTGCGCCATTAATCTAAATCATATTGAAAAAACATAGTTCTAGAAGAACTACGTTGATAGTAACTTATTTATTATCTTTAAATTAATACTTTATGTTAAAGAGAGTCAAGTCGGTCAGTATGCTGCTATTTCTTATGGCTGCATCTACAGGAAGCATGAATGCTGTTTCAGCTCCTGCAATAGCAAGTTCAAATGCTATTGAGCAACAGACCGAAACCTGTAAAGGAGTTGTAAAGGATGCCATGGGTGAAACAGTCATCGGTGCGTCCGTAGTAGTAAAAGGTACAACCAATGGTACAATTACCGGTATCGATGGTGATTTTACCTTGAGTGGAGTTTCCGAAGGAAGTATTCTTGTTATTTCCTATGTAGGTTATGTTACCCAGGAAGTAAAATTCAACGGTCAACCACTTAATGTAATCCTGAAAGAGGACAGTCAAACATTGGAAGAAGTTGTCGTAGTAGGTTATGGTGTACAAAAGAAAGCTAATTTAACAGGAGCAGTTGCAACTGTAAATGCAAAAGCATTGGAAAGCCGTCCCGTGTCAAGTGTTTCTGCAGCTATAGCAGGACAAATGCCTGGTGTAACAGCTATTCAGAGTTCAGGTGCTCCGGGTAGTCAAGCTGCTGATATTACTATTCGTGGTAAGAACTCTATCAATGCAGCCAGTCCATTGGTTATTGTAGATGGAGTACCGGGTAGCATGAATACAATTGACCCAAATGATATTGAAACATTTACAGTTTTGAAAGATGCTGCTTCTGCTGCTATCTATGGTGTACAGGCTGCTAACGGTGTAATCTTGATTACTACGAAACAGGGTAAAAAAGGAGAAAAGACACGCGTAACTTATTCCGGTAATGTATCTTGGTCTTCTCCGGTAGCAAAACGTGAATTAGTGAATGCTTATGAATATGCTGTTTTATATAATGAAGCAACTTTAAATGAGAATCCTAATGCTACATTGATGTTCTCTCCGGAAGAAATAGAAGACTATCGTACCGGAGCATTACCCAGCACAGACTGGTATGAAGCTGCTATTAAAAAGAGTGCTATAGAAACAATGCATAATGTTTCTATCAGCGGTGGTACTGAAAAAACAACATACAATGCTTCATTAGGTTATATTTATCAGGATGGTTTGACTGCCGATAATGATTATTCTCGATTCAATGCCCGTATGAATTTGAATTCGGAAATCAGTAAATATATAAAGGTAGGTATCAATGCATCCGGTTATAGAGGTGTCTCTAATGATGCATGGAATGGCTTTGTGTCTGTTTATCAAGGTGTGACTCGCGAAAAGCCGACTAATAAAGTTTATAACGAAGATGGTTCTTATACTTATTCCGGTGTAGATAACCCGGTTGCCATACAAGGAGACAAGTCAGGTTTCAGACGTAATACACAGCAGGAAATAAATCTTACGGGTCATGCTACTATACAGATTTTACCTGAATTGAGTATTAAAGGTGTGTATTCAGTACGTAATTATACCAGTAACCAAGATGGTTTTAAAAAGCATTTCACTTATGGTAGCGGAAGCAATGCGTATGATTCCGGTTTGCGTGAAGGCTATGATAAATATTATAACCACAACTATTACACAGGACAAGTCTTGATTAACTTCAACAAGAGTTTTGGCAAGCATAATATCAGTGCATTAGCAGGTTTTGAATCTTATGAACATATTTATAAGTATACAGAAGCTACTCGTCAAGGTGGCGGTAGTGATGAGTTGCCTGAATCTCTGAATACATTAGACCAGTCTTCACAAAAAAATAAAGACGGAGGTTATGAAATGGCTCGTTTGTCTTATTTCGGACGTATCCAATATGATTATGCAGGTAAGTATCTGTTTGAAGCTAATTTACGTAGTGATGCCTCTTCACGTTTCCCGAAAGATAATCGTTGGGGAGTATTCCCCGCATTCTCTGCAGGATGGAGAATTTCTGAAGAAGCATTTATTAAAGACAATGTAGACTGGCTGAGCAATTTGAAGTTACGTCTTGGTTGGGGTAAAACCGGTAATGAGGAATTGAAATCCGATGATATTTATCCGGCAGTACCAACATATACATATAATATAGCTGACAATGCTACTAAATATTTATTCAACAATACTTTGTACTCAGCTATATATGAAGCTCGTTATGTGAACAATAATTTGAAATGGGCAACGGTTACTAACTATGAATTAGGTTTGGAAGCCGGTTTCTTAAACAACATGATTAATTTTGAATTATCTGTTTATAAGAAGAAAACCAATGATATGTTGCTGTATCTTCCTATTCAGGGAGTTATCGGTATGAATGCTCCGGCACAGAATATTGGTAGTGTGCAGAATACCGGTTTTGATTTCTTGATTAACCATAACAAGCAAATTAATAAGGACTGGAACTATTCTGTATCATTGAATGTATCTTATGTAAAGAATGAGATTACGAATATGGCAGGTACAGAAGGTCCGACAAGCAACGACAAGATTTGGAATTTGGAAGGATATCCTATCGGTTCTTACTACGGTTATGTAGCCGACGGCTTCTTTAATACAGAAGAAGACCTTCTTAACTGTCCGAAACGTTTGGCTGCCGGTCAGGAAAAATTAGGTGATATCAAGTACAAAGATTTGGATGGTGATAAGAAAATTACAGAAAAAGACCGTACTGTTATAGGTAAGAATTTCCCAAGTTGGACCGGAGGTTTGAATCTGAGTGTAGGTTATAAGAATTTTGATCTTTCTGCTTTATTCCAAGGAGCATTTGATGTAGACGGATACTACACTTCTGAAGCTGCTTATGCATTTTATAATGGTGCAACTGCTTTGAAAAGACATTTGGATCGTTGGACTCCGGATAATCACAATGCTTCTTATCCTCGTGTTACACGTTCTAGTCAAACAAACTTTGTAACATCTTCTTTCTGGCTTCAAGATGCATCATACGTTCGTTTGAAAAACCTTACCTTAGGCTATACATTACCTCAAGCATGGTTAACTAAAGCCGGTATTTCTAATGCAAAAGTATTCTTAACCGGTGAAAACTTATTTACCCTTACAGGTTTGGACGGTGGTATCGACCCGGAAGAAAGCAGTGAACGAGGATGGTCTTACAGTAACGTTAAAAAGCTGTCTGTCGGAGTAAAACTTTCATTCTAATATTTCAAATAAAACAGTATAAATAACATGAAAACAAAATTTTTACATATAGCAACGGCCTTATTATTTGTAGGATTCACTTCTTCATGTAGTGATTTCTTAGACCGTTATCCATTGGATGAGCTATCTGATAGCAGTTTCTGGAAAACAGAGAATGATGCGATGATGGCCGTAACTGATATTTATGGCTGCCTGCCTACATGGGATCAAGACGAAGATATCAATTCAGATAATGCAGTTCATGGCATTAAATGGGCTGCCGGTAACATATCAAAAGGTGTTTACGATCCGATGGACCAAAGCTGGGCGGGTAGTTATACTCCGATTCGTCAATGTAACTTGGTATTGGAAAAAGTAAAAGATATCGAAATGAGTGACGAATCGCGTAAAAAAATTGAAGGACAGGCTTATTTCTTCCGTGCATTTGTATACTTCAATTTAATCCGTTCTTTTGGTGATGTTCCTTATATTGATAAACCATTGAACTTAACGGATGTAGAAGATATCACTCGTACTCCACGCGAAGAAGTGTATGCAAAGGTTATGGCGGACTTTGACAAGGCAATTGAATATTTGCCTGAAGAATGGGATGCCGCAAATACTCCTCGTGTTACCAAAGGAGCTGCCTTGGCTATGAAAGCTAGAGCTGCTTTGTACTATAATAACTGGCAAGTTGCAGCAGATGCTTCTAAGGCTGTAATGGATTTAGGTAAATATGAACTTTATGATGCCGGAAATACCGGTAAATATCAGGAGTTGTTTTGGGAAAAATCAGATGGATGTGATGAAAATATCTTGTATGTACAATTCAACTACCCTGATAAAACTCACTACTTGATTGGTTGGGAATGTTTCCCTACTTTAGGTTGGGGAGGTATGAATCCTACTCAGAGCTTGGTTGACGCATTCGAAGATAAAGACGGTGCTCCTATCAGTAAATCTACAATTTATAATGAAAAGGATCCGTTTAAAAATCGCGACCCTCGTTTGGAAGTCAATGTACTTCATGACGGAGAAGAAATGTATGGTGTTACAATTAAAGTCAAACCGCTGAAATCAAGTGGAAAAACCGGTATTGAACAGCACGGTGATGCTACAGCAACCGGATATTATCAGCAAAAATGGTTAGACCCAAGTATTGATCCTCAAAGCGAAGGTTGGAATATGGGTAAAGACTGGGTGGTTATTCGTTATGCCGAAGTTCTGCTGACTTATGCAGAAGCGATGAATGAGCTTCATCCGTTGAGCGCAGAATCATTTGATGCTGTCAATCAAGTTCGTAGACGTGTAGGTATGCCTGATTTACAAAATACAGACCCAAGCAAACCGACATATTGTGCTACTCAAGATGAACTTCGTAAACGTATTCAAAACGAATGGCGTGTAGAGTTTGCACTCGAAGGCGGTAAACGTATGTGGGATATTCGTCGTTGGGGCATTGCCAAAGAAGTTTTGAATGCACCGTTCTTGGGATTGAAGATGAAACCTGTAGAAGGAGTAGTAGATGGCAAACCGGCAATTGTGGATTATATTCTTTATGAAGGTGAAAATATAAAATTGGCGGGTAGTCATTATGAAGATCATAACTACTTACTCCCTGTTCCTCAGACAGAAATCGATTTGAATCCTAAACTGACTCAGAACCCGGGATATTAATAACATTATAATATCTACAAGCAATAATTTAAGTGAGGGCATTGTCTTATAGTAAGTGTCCTCACTTACTTTATTAAATAAATATATAAGATGAAACGACTGGTCTATACCCTATTTGGAGCTTTGTTTATCCTTTATTATATATGTTACCAAGGAGTGTTGTCGCATGTGCTTTACTATCACGAACAACATCATCTTTTCCTTTTTTCTAAATCTTATTTTCTGCAATGTGTTCAATCTGAGGGTTGGCTAAACTATATCACTAACTTTATTATTCAATTTTTCTATTATCCTATTTTAGGAAGTACTATTTTGGCATTCTTGTTGGCATCAGTCTATTGGTTGACAAATAGCATTATAAAAATAATAACCGGAAAGAATGATCTGTTGCAATTGTCCATTATTCCTTCCCTTATTCTTTTTTTCTATACAATGGAAGCGAATCATTCTCTTTCTATATTACCAGGAAGTCTGCTATGCCTGTTGATGCTCTATTTGCTTCTTTTGTTTATTCAACGTTACCGAAACGTATTTCCCCTCTTTCGTCTGCCTGGCATATCAAATAAAAAAATACGTATTTTATTAACTTCTCTTTTTTTACTAGGATATACAGGATATGGTTTTCACTATTTTTTTAATAACTACAATAGGAATGAGCGTATAATGTTAAAAGCCGAACAGTTTGTAAAAAGCAAAGACTGGAGAAGCGTGCTGGAGTATACAAAAAAATATTTAGATACCGGACGTTATAATCAGCTCATTTCTTATTTTCATCATTTGGCACTTTATCATACAGGACAGCTTCCTTATCATTTATTGGATTATCCACAAAAACAGGGAGTCAAGGGACTTTACTTTCCGTGGAACAGTGACAGTCGTGAGAGTGAATACGGACATATTCTTTATGAAGAACTTGGGTATATCAATGAGGCACAACGCTGGGAGTTTGAGTCAATGGTAGTATGGGGAGAAACAGCACCTCACCTTATAAATTTGGCACAATATAACATTGTAAACCACCGCCCGTTAGTGGCACAACGCTTTATTAATAAGCTAAAACAGTCTCTTTTCTATCGAGAGAAAGCTTTGCTACTTGAAAAAATTGTAAATGAAGGCAAAGTTCCCGGACTAAGAAATGCATTGGATGGAAAGGTGGATACTCCGGCACGGTTTGCCAATGTCTTGAATATAGGGCCTGAATTGCAATACTTATGTGAGAATGACAGCACCAACAAAATGGCTTTTGAGTATTTAATGAGTAACTTATTACTGAGTAACCATGTGGTTCGTTTTGTGAATAACTTGAAATTCATGTCATCTTTTTCTTATACAAAACTTCCTCGTATTTATGAAGAAGCTCTTTATATTTATAAATTAGGTGTTGGCGAAGAAGAGTTTTCAAAGGTAGGAATAAAAATAAGTCCGGCAACGGAAGAACGGTTTAAACGATATTATAGTCTTGTACAGAGCAAACAGTTAGGCACTTTGCAAAAGGAGTTCGGAAATACGTATTGGTTTTATTTGAATTATATCAGTCCTTATGGTAATAAGGTGATAGCTAATTAATGGGAAATTATATGAAAATACAAAATCTGCTTTACTATACATTAATTATTTTTTTGTCAGGATGTACGCAATATCATCAGGCAGAAAGTATGAGTGACCGATTACCGTTAATTTATCCGGATTATACGGATGTGACTTTCCCTATCAATATTGCACCTCCTAATTTTAGAATTCAGGAGGAAGGAGAGGCTTTCCAGACAGAATTAGGATGCGGAGAGGAAAATTATGACATTCTTATTCAGGATGACGAACCAATAGTCCGTATACCGGAAAGCGAGTGGAAGGTACTGTTGGAGAAAGCTGCCGGCAAAAAAATATATGTCAGAATTACTATTAAGCAGCATGGCAAATGGGTACGTTATTCTGATATTCAGGATAGTATATCCGTTCATGCGATAGATCCTTTTTTAGCGTACCGTCTGCTTTATCCCGGATATGAACTTTGGAATGAAATGGGAATTTATCAACGTGACCTGACAACGTATGAGCAGACTCCTATCGCTGAAAATAGAAATTTTGGGAAGCAATGCATTAACTGTCATACGTTTAACCGAAATTCACCCGATACGATGATGGTTCATGTGCGTGGTAAACAGGGGGGTACTTTAATTTCCCTTAATGGTGAGATGGAAAAAGTCGACCCTAAGCCTGAAGAATACAGGCATGGAGCCACTTATCCTGCCTGGCATCCTTCCGGCAGATATATTGCATTTTCTGCCAATGAGATACAGCAGTTCTTCCATTCCTCAGGACAAAAGCCCATAGAAGTATCTGATTTGGCTGCCGATTTAATGATTTATGATGTACAGACTCACGAAACATTTACTGATTCGTTAGTTTATGGTGAACAATATATGGAAACTTTTCCAACATGGAGTCCTGATGGAAAACAGATTTATTTCTGTCGTGCTGAAGGATATCGTCAAGGAATGTCTTTGGACAGTATCCGGTATGATTTATATCGTATACATTTTGACGCAGAACATTCCAAACTGCATACATTGGAATGTGTCTATAAAGCATCAGCCCTTCGTAAGACTGTCTCTTTTCCGAGAATTTCACCGGATGGCAGGTTCCTTTTATTTACTCAGTCTGATTACGGCAATTTCTCCATCTGGCATCCTGAAAGTGATTTATATCTGCTTAATTTGGCTACAGGTAATATACGAAATATCGCGGAAATAAACAGTGACAATGTGGATAGTTTTCATACCTGGTCTTCAACAGGAAGATGGCTGGTCTTCAGCAGCAAACGTCTGGATGGGTTGTGGGCTCGTCCGTTTTTTGCGCATTTTGATCCCGAGACAGGACATTTTAGTAAGCCTTTCCTATTACCTCAGAAGGAGCCCGATTTTTATGATACCTTTACATATACCTATAACTTGCCGGAATTAATCAAGGCGCCTGTAAAGACTGGCAAAAAATTGTTGGAAACAATAGAAGAACCTATACATCGGGCTAAAGTCAAAAATTAACAGTTCTATTTGAAGAAAGCATATAAAATATTATCTTAATAAGAGTATGGGTTGGTTAATATTGCGCTAATGAAAACAAATGGCTAATAATCAACCTATTACTGTTGATTTAGAGCATCCGAACGAGTAATGTACATAAAGTACAGAGCATGGAAAAACAAATAAAAAAAGCAGTCGGGACAAGCTACAGGAGACTATCCCTGCATTCGGTATGCAGAAATATTGTTGATATATGCCGAAGCGCATACGCATACTGCCGGATTTGATTCTCAGACACAGGCAGCTCTTAATGAATTGCGTGATCGTTGTGGTATGCCTGATGTTCCGACCAGCTTAAGCAAGGAAGAAGGGTTGGAGCTGATTGCAAACGAACGTCGTATTGAGTTGGCGGCAGAAGGGTTCCGCAGTGACGATATGTATCGTTACAGTGATGAATATTGGAATAAACATATCAACAATGTAGAAATTGCAGCTCCTGATGGTGATAATATTATCACTATGAGTTGGAATCCCCGTATGCACTTGAGACCTATTCCTCAAACTGCAATCGACTTGAATCCGCTTTTGGCTGATGACCAAAATCCCGGTTATTAAAATCCTATAAACGTTTTATATAATAGGGTTGATTATATAAATAAGAAAGCCGGCTGAATGATGAGAAATTCAGTCGGCTTTTTAATTTTATCGGTATGTGCTGACTTTTATAGCATGATGAATTTCACAGCCGCCCAATTATTCTTTTCCCGGTAATGAATAAATTTCATTCCCAGGTTTTCCGCTTTCTCCCGGATGACAGGAATATCCTGTACATAGAATCCGCTCATGTAAAGCTCGGAACCGGCATGCATACAAGCTGCATATTGAGGCATATCCGCCAATAATATATTGCGGTTGATATTGGCGATAATGACATCAAAGGGCTTGCGTCCTTTTAATAAGGAGGCATCTCCCAATTCTACCGTAATATTATTAATCTGATTCAGAATAATATTGTCTTTGGAATTGTTTACACACCAGTCGTCAATGTCGATGGCGGTAACGGGATTGGCTCCGCGCATGGATGCCAGGATAGCGAGGATAGAGGTACCGCATCCCATATCCAGTACAGATTTGTCTTTTAAATCGGCGTCCAGCAGTTCGCTGATGATGGAACTTGTCGTTTCGTGATGTCCTGTTCCGAAAGCCATTTGAGGGTTAATCAATATTTCGTACTCTGTTTTCGGAGTATCCTTGTGAAAAGTACTGTGAATGCAACAACGGTCACCGATAACGATAGGTTGGAAGAAATTCTTTTCCCATTCTTCATTCCAGTTTTTATCTTCGGCCTCTTTTACGGTATATTCTACTTTTGCGTTAGGGATGGGAAATTCCGAAATCATTTCATCCAGTACTTCTTTATTGAACAAGGCTTGTTGGATGTAGGCTTGTATACCGCCTTCACATTCCACAAAACTCTCAAATCCGATATCTCCTGCCAGTGCAGATACTACATCATTTACTGTTTCATTGCAGGGGTGAGTGGTAAAGGTTACTTCTAAATATTTCATATGTCTTTGTTTATTCGATTACTTTACGGAGTAATGCTTCCATTTCATTTTTGAAAATTCCGGCTTCGTGTACTTTCACACCATCCACATAGAAAGTCGGGACATAGTAATAGTCGTATTGGTCGGCTATATCAGGATGTTGTGTTTCCTCTATCATTTCTATTTCTATCGGTTGGAATTCAGGGTACTCTTCTTTCAGCTCTTCGATGTAACGCAATGCCTTTTTGCAAAACGGACATCTTTCCTGATAAAATAATTTCACTGCTTTCATGTGGTTGTTTGTTTTAAGTTTATATACCCTTAAAAAGGGTAGTGGCAAAGATAGGGAGAAAAAATGAGAATAAGAGTAGAATAGGTGTTAATTGCTTTTCTCCTTATACTGTTCGGCATCTATTTATCTTCTTCATTCCGGTCGGATATCAACAGGTAAACTTTGTTCCATGATACAGATTCCTCCGATATTGGTTTTTAGGGGAATATCCGGTTTATTGGAGAATATCTTCGAGTCAATTTGTTGTTTTCCGTCTTTTCTTTCACTATCTTTGTATGTTTGCAAATGCTTAACCACGAAGGTGGTTAAGTCTGACCACAAGGGTGGTTAAAGTTAGTCACGTCCGTGGTGAAAGTTAACCACCTTCGTGGTTAAGGAATAATTGACTTTAACTAATAAAAGAAGAACAGTATGGCAATACTATTTGATTGGTATGAGAATCCCCAAAGCTCTGAACAACAGGGAGAAGAGAATGCGTTGCATCCGCGTCTCCGGCTGAATGGGAAGATGAGCACGGCCCAACTCCGTGCCCGTATTCAGAAACGTTGTACGCTGACGGAGACGGACGTGATAGCTGTGCTTGATGCGCTGTCACACGCCATGGGCGAGGAATTGGCAGACGGCAAGCAGGTGCATTTGGACGGCATCGGGTTTTTTCGTCCCAACCTGGTGAGCACCGAGCCGGTGACGGAAAAGACGAAGTACAAGAATACGAAGGTAAAACTGAAGGGGATTGTCTACCGACCCGATCAAGCTTTGTTGGATGAGGTGGGGAGGATAAAGGTGCAACGCACCAAGTTCCCTTTTCATTCGGCCAGACTGACGGTTGGGGAAATAGATGCACTGCTGACGGAGTATTTCGTGACCCATGATTTTGTGCTGCGGAAGAGTTTCCAACTTCTTTGTGGTATGACACAAACCACGGCCAACCGCCATTTACATCGCTTGTGCGAGGAGGGAAAGTTGGAAAATGCGGGACTTCCCAAACAACCGGTTTATAAGCCTGTGAATGGACATTATGTTGTGAATGACTGATTCTTTGTATATTCATTATATTATAAGTATTTAATCGGTTTTTTAAGAAACGATTCCATGTTCTGCTGACAAAGGTAAAATAGGGAAATCCCTACCAACTAATAGGGATTTTCTTTGTTATGGAGTAAAACCTCTGATTATCTTTGTACCGGAAAAGGTAGATAAAATAACAAATAAACAAGTGACGAGTATGAAAAAGATTGTATTGACTTCGCTTATGATGGTGTGCTTGCCTTTCCTGGCAGTGGCACAAAGCGTAGAAGACGACCTTTATTTCATCCCGAAAAAGAAAGCCGAAAAGAAGGAAGAGGTTAAGCAGGAGGTAAAGGTAGCAGTTCCGCAGAAGCAGAACAATACCACTGTCTATGCAGCTCCCGGTTCTACGGTTGTTGTGAAGGATGTAAAAGGCAATATGCGTGATGTGGATGAGTATAACCGTCGTTATACTTCACGGGATAATACGTTCTCGATGGAGAATGATACTTTATATATCGAGGAAAAACCTTTGAATGAGAGAGGCGAATGGGTAAATGGTTTCGAAGGTTCTCAAGATGATTATGAATACGCTATGCGTATCGTTCGCTTCAGAAATCCCCGATATGCTATCCCTGTGAGCAGCCCGTTGTATTGGGATGTGGTTTACGGACTTCCCTCTTGGGATTGGAATGTGTATGATGACGGATTGTATGCATACGTTTTCCCCACTTATACAAATAGATTATGGTGGGATTGGCGCTTTAACTATCTTTACGGACCCGGATGGAGCTTCAGCTGGGGATGGACTTCACCGTGGTATTATAGCAGTTGGTATCCCAATTATTGGTATGGCGGTTACTGGGGTGGCGGCTATTGGGGACACCATGCTTGGCATCATCACCATCATTATCCCGGCTATGGCTGGGGCGGCGGTTATTGGGGCGGCGGACATGGATGGTATGGTTCAAGTGCTCACCGTCCGGGCATTCATGCCGGCAGATATAACAACAATTATAACTCATCACGCCCGAACCGTAATAATTACGTAAATAACTATGGCCGTACTAACAGCAGCTCCTATGTAGGACGCAGTGAAGGCGGACGCACCAGTTCAAGTAGCTATCGTTCGGCTGCTCGTAGAGGTTCCAGTTCGGGAAGAGTAGTTTCCGGTTCAAACAGTTCGAATTCGGTTCGTCCGGGAAGAACGACTTATCGCTCTCGTACCGGAGAAAACATATCAGTCGGTCAGTCGGCAGGTTTACGTAATGAGAATGTTTACACTCGTCCCGAGGCAGGAAGAGGTTCTTCTTACAACAGGCCAAGCAGCACTCGCAGCAGTGTTTCTGGTTCGTCTTCTTATCGGAGAAACTCTGACGGTACGGTAGGTCGCGGAGCATATCGCAGTAACAGTAACAGCAGTTCTTCTCGCGGTAATTCTTATTCACGGAGAGATTCTTACTCACGGCAGAATTCATCTTCTCGGAATAATATATCAACCTCCAGAAGTAACTCGTCATACCGTAGCAACAGCTCTTCGTCATCTTCACGCAGCAGCTATTCAAGCGGTGGAAGCAGTGTTTCACGAAGCTCCGGTGGCGGCGGTTCACGTTCAAGTGGCGGAGGCTCTCGCAGAAGATAAGAGTTAGAGATTAAACTAGACAGATGATAGAATTAAATAGACTTGGTATATGAAAAATAAAGTAATATTAACCGCTTGTGCGTTGCTGGCAATGGCAACGGCAGGTGCACAAAATGCATACGATGCCGAGCGGTTGCTTGGTAATGATTTGAACGGAACAGCTCGTTTTGTGGGTATGGGTGGTGCAATGGGCGCTTTGGGCGGCGATATGTCTGTGATGGGCACGAACCCTGCCGGTATCGGCATCTATCGCAGCAATGATGTTGCATTGTCTTTCGGTTTTAATAATACGGCAGCGAAGAGTAATTTTTATGGCACATCGATGAAGGAAGACCGGACACGCGCTTCTTTCGACCAAATCGGTTTTGTATATAGCAATAAGATTGGCAATAATACTTCTCTGCGTTTTGTGAATTTTGGGTTCAATTATCATAAGAGCAAGAATTTCAATCGTTTGTTCTCGATGGGAGGAATATTGGATAACGGTCTCTCGCAGAGTATGCAATTGGCGGAACTGATGGACATAGGAATGGAAGGAGTAGGGGTTACCGGACCTGAATCGTTTCAGGATAAGATTATCCGTGTGGACAATCCTTATGCAAAATATTGGAATAAGTTGCCGGTGCTGGGAGTCTTGGGTGCCCAGACCGGTGTGGTGGACTGGCCGACCGGACAGGATAGAGTAATGGGTTGGAATTGTTATAGCAATAATTTCTTCAGCAAGGAGACCGGCGGTATCAGTCAATATGATTTCAATGTATCTTTCAATATCGAAGATAGAGTGTACTTGGGAGCTACTCTGGGAGTATATGATGTCAGCTATAATCGTTTCTCTTCTTATACGGAAGATTTGAATGATGATTTCGGTAAAGAAAACGGTGGTTATACCTTGGATAATTATTATACTTTGGACGGAACCGGTATTGATTTGAAACTGGGTGTGATTGTCCGGCCTTTCGAAAGTTCGCCTTTCCGTTTGGGCTTTGCCGTACATACTCCCACATGGTATGATTTGAGAGAGAGCTATAATGCCAATTTATCTTCAAATATTGATTATTATGGAGAGGCGTACAATCAGAATCTTGGTGATTTCTTGATTGGACGTGATTATGATTATCTCACTTATGATTATAATCTGACTACACCGTGGAAGTTTAATGTCAGCGCAGGTACTACTGTCGGAGGTTTGGTAGCTATCGGAGCAGAATATGAATATCAGGATTATTCTTCCAGTAAATTGGAGGATGTGGATGGTTATCCGCTGGGCGACCAGTCAAGTGTGGACGATTATCTGAAAGGTGTTCACAATCTGCGTGTAGGTATGGAAACGCGTATTGTTCCCGAGTTTAGCATTCGTGCCGGATATAACTACACATCGGCAGCTTTTGCTAAGGATTCTTATAACGCACTGGCTTTGTATAGCACACATACCGATTATAACAATACGGAGTCAAAGAATACGTTTACTTTCGGTTTAGGTTATCGCGGAAGCGTGATATATGCCGATTTAGCTTATAAATATGATATGTATAAGTCTAAGTTTTATCCTTTTGATGATGTGGAGCTGAAAGCCGCACAGGTGGATAACTCACGTCATCAGTTGTTGTTCACTGTAGGAGCACGTTTTTAATGGATTTATTGTGAGTTTAATATAGTTAAATTTAATGCGAATGTATCAGGAGCGAAGCTTGCTCTTGATACATTTTTTTTGTAGGATGTTGTGGTTAAAGGGAAAAGCTGTCTAATTCTTTTGTTGTTTTTGCATTATTGCTTTATATAATAAGATTGATTTCTGTGCAGTTTGCATTGAGGGGATTGCTTGAGAAAGATTCTGTAACGCAAGGGGATATATGATTGTTTCTTTGCTATTTGATTAAAAGAGGATTATTAACATGTCATTATTTATGACGGTATTCTTTCTTTTTCCAGAAGTTGAGTCCGACATATACACGTAGTGTTCCGAAAGTGTTAGTCAGTGAAAAATCTTCTTTCCGATAATCGTAGGTGTGCATGACCAGTGCGGCACCTGCGAAGTATTTGCTGTTGTTATAGACTATGGAGGCACGGGTAATCAAATCGAAATTGATATCTTTTATCCAATGGGTATGGGGTTGGGGAGTATCGTTTATCTTTGATTTCTTATAGGCAATGGCGGGAAGGAGTGAAAGATTGGATACCCAGTTCTTGGCAAAGACCCAGTTATAGCCGTAGCCCAGACAAAGGCTGTAATCCGAATATTTCACTTTCTTGAAAAGTAAAGCATTGTGTAACTGATCACGCATCTCGGTCGGTAATTTATCATAATCAAAAGAAATATTATGCTGTGAGTAAGAGAATCCTGCCATTAAAGAACCGGCACTTTTCCTTTGGTTTGTAGATTGGCTGTAAGCGGCAGGGTAGGAAAATCGTTTGTAATTGAATATCCAGTAAGCGTTCAACCCCTTGATTTTACTTTGAAAGCCGTTGAAGTCCATATTTTTGGTCGGGGTATTTAATTGGAAGCCATTGTACGAGCGTATCTTGAAATCGCTTCCCGTTTTTCTCCAATACAGGTCTACTCCGAATTTGGAACTGTAGAGGTTTAATGCCATTTCTGTTTTCTTGGCTTTATTTTTATGTCCGCCGAATAAGTCTTTTACATCAAAAGAGTATCCCAAAAATATCCAGCGCCAACCAAAATAAACTCCCAATTTGAAGTTGGCATTCGGTGAGAAACTTATGCTTTGTTCACCGTTGTTGCTGTTGCTTCCCAATCGGTAATATTCATACCAACTGCTGTGTTCCAGCATAAACGCCAGATTATAAAGATTGGGGGAGATGAAAGTGGTGTCGACAGCATTGAACTCTTTTCCTACCTTTCTGATTTTCCGCCCCGTGTGACGCACTGTAGTGGCAATACCATCTGTCAGATTGACAAGAACGCCTTTACTGTTTTGTGCTGTTGTATCCTTCTTTATCTCTTCTTGTGCGGAAGCATTCAGGATATAAAGAAAGAAGCTGAGCAGCAAACAGATTTTCCGGGCGTTCGTCATAAATGTGATGTTAGAGTTTATTTAAAATACGATCCATTACCCAGTTTGTGGGAGTGGCACTGATTCCGTCACAGGTACAGATTGCTTTTCCTTGCAGATGTTCTACCACAGCCTTGATGAGAGGCAGTTGTACATGAGGGGGATTTTCGGGCAGGAATTCTTCACGGCCTCTTTCTGTGTGGAGGGCAATAGGTTCGTAAGTGAAGACAGAGAAACAAATCATTCCTTTGTCGCCAATGATTTCGATGCGGTCTTCTTTGGCAGATTCATGTGCCACAAAGCACCATGAGCCGGAACCGGGCAGACCGGAATCAAATTTGAAACAGGCACTGATGGTGTCTTCTGCCTGATACAGACCACCTCGGTTACTTTTATATCCTTCTGCTTCAAGTATGCAGCCGAACATATCTTGTAATAAATCCAATTGATGAGGGGCAAGGTCGTAAAAATAACCACCTCCCGCAATGTCCGCCTGTACGCGCCAAGGAAGGTTTGTACTGTTATAATCGAGATTACGTGGTGGTTGGGCAAAACGAATTTGTATATTGATTACGTTGCCGATTTCTCCGTTCTCTACCATTTGACGCACTTTCTGAAAATAAGGAAGGTAGCGGCGATAGTAAGCTACAAAACACGGAACTCCTGTTTCCTGCGAGATGCGGTTGATGCGGGCGCAATCTTCATAGCTGGCTGCCATTGGTTTCTCAATATAGACAGGTTTTCCGGCTTTCATTGCCATGATGGCAAAGGTGGCATGGGAAGAGGGGGGCGTAGCGATGTAGACAGCATTTACGTCTTCATCACCAATGAGTTGTTGTACGTCGGTATACCAACGTGGGATATTGTGTCTTTTGGCGTATGATTCTGCTTTTTCTTTGTTGCGGCTCATCACAGCCACTACTTGAGAGCCTTCAATCATGGCGAAGGCGGGTCCACTCTTTTTCTCGGTTACTTCACCGCAACCGATAAAACCCCATTTAACTGTTTTCAGTTTGTTCATTACTATAATATTTTCGTCATTTCTCCTGAAATGACAACAATTCAGATTGCAAATATATTAAGATTTTGCAATTTAAACCGTATAAAAAATCACTTATTATAGTATTTCTTTTGTAGTTCTCTGAATTCGGGAGTTAGGGTATAGGTGTCGAGCCATGCATTCAGACTGTCCAGCAAGATGGGAGAATGTTTGCTTACTCCCCATGAATAAAACTGGGTAAAACTGATGGCTGTCTTTATATCCAGTTGCGGAAAATCATTGATGGAAGCTTGGGCGATGCTTTCATCACATACTGTGTAGTCTATATCTCCGTGAGCCACCATTGCCAGCAGTTGCTCAGGACCATATTTTTCTACTTCTTGAATGTAAATAGTGTCTCCGATTTCGTTGCTCAAATTATGGATGCGGAGCAGGACCGGTGATCCCTTGACTACGTGAAGGGTTTTGCGTGCCAGTTCTAATTGGCTGTGAATATACATACTGTCATTTTCCTGTTCGGGCTTGCGCTGCACCAACACTTGCTTGTTGAGAAGGATGGGGTGGGTGAACAGCAATGAGTCTTTCGATTCGCTGGTTACTATGGTGCTGTTTGCCAGTATGTCGTATTTTCCGGTTAATATGCCTTCCTGTCTTTTTTCAAAACTCATTTCCGGAATAATTTCGGGTGTCAGTCCTTTACTGCGGGCAAACGCATTCAATAATTCATAATGAAAACCGCTCACAGTATCCCCATCGGCAAAATAACTGATGGAATTATATTCTGTCACAGCTCGTAGGATTCCCGATTCAACGATAGTCTGATAGTCTCGGGGTTTACCCTTTTCTTTGTCTTTTCCGGGAAAGAAGAGAGTATAGAGGGTAACAGCCACAATTCCCATTATGATATATTTCAAATATCTCTTCATCACTGCCGTTAATCAAAGAAATTCCATGAAAGTCCGAACTTAATGGTTCTCGGGTTGATAGGATAATGAGGTGCGAGGAAGTATCTTGAACTTCCCGAACCTTGATTGATATGATACATCATCACAAAGAAACGGGTACGCTTCAAATGTAGATTGGCATATACATTAACGATGGGATAAGAACCGATTTCAATTTTGTCTTCGGGATTCTGATTATAGAATTGACCGATGGCAGGAGAATAGTCCGGCGCATAATACTTCGTGAAATAACGCACATCGGCTCCCAGTTCCAGTTGGAGCACTTTCTTGGCAAGTCCTGTTTTGATATATAGATTGCCATACATGGATAGCTCCGGCAAAGGTAGTATATCTTGTTTGCTCGATTTCTGATAAGCTACTTCACCGTCCAGATGAAGGATACCGAATTTTAATTTTTGCTGCAGAACGGCACTTAATACTTGAATATTTCCGGTGTATTGCTCTACGGCGGCATTATTCTTAAAAGAAAGAATCTTGCCTTCATTGTCTTTTACGGGGACACTGGTATTGGCAAGGTAGGTGTAGTTCTTGATATTTTCTACACCGGCACGCAAAGTTGTTCCCCATTTATCGAAACTTAGCTTGCCTTCCAGTCGGGTACGCATGATTTTGGACAAGTCATCATTGTTCCACCAATAATGCTTAGAATGGAAGTGTCTGAAATAGAAGACCGGATTCTGGTTTTTGATAAATGCATTGGCTTCCAACCGAATGGTATCGCCAAATAGAGGTATATTTAAATCTCCATTGCCTTCAATATTGAATTGCCCGGCATCCTCACCTGCAATAGCCAATTCTCCTAAGATGTTATAGTGTAGCAGCTTACCTTGACGTTTGGATAACTCGCCTCCAATGGACAGCACGCTTTCTTTATAATGTCCCAAACGGCGTTCTTTGGGAACATCTGTTGTATCTGTCAATGTAAAGTTGCGGTATTCATAACTCATAAAAGCGGTGAGACCTGCCTTAGCCCATTTGTTAAATCCTTCGTGCAGTGATATGCCGATGGTATTTTTGATGGAAGAGCGTCGGGTTTTATCAATAGAGTCGTTGCCCAAGTAATTGTGCTCAAAATATTTCTGATTCTGTTCGTCATCATAAGAGATGTATTTGCGTCCGTTCAGGTCGACTTGCAAGGTATGGATGAAGCTGGTAACAGGAACGAATTCTTGGATAATTCTTACAGAATCTTTAGTTACGCTGTCTGTTTTTTCTTTGTGAAAACCAAGGTTGTAACGCTGGGTCATAAATACGTGATAGCTGGTATTATGATTCCATACTTTGTTCAAGTTGGTGGGGATGTCGTACGATTTGTATTCCTTTTTTCCTTCTGCCATGTCCAAAGGATTGGTGATGTAACGGTCGTCGGCAATACCGCCGTTTTCAGCCATTTTCAGGTTGTCATTGTTGAATATAAAGTGCATGTTGTATTTGTCTCCCCGATAGCTGGCAAACAATCCTCCGTTGAAGAATGCTGTGGATTGGCTGGCATAGAGACCGCGTCCGTAGAGATAATCAATATAAAAACCGACACCGAATCGCTTGTTGGCATTGATGGCAAAGTAGGATTTGAAACGCTCTTCACCGTTACGGCTATCGAAAGTTTTATAATAGCTCAGGTTGGTAAAGGGAGAAAGCGTATTGGTAAATATGATATCTTCCGGGCGGAGTACGGTAAGGTCGTATGGATCGGTAAAAAAGAACTGACTGGCATCCCGACGGTCGAAAAAAAGACGCGACAGGCGGGGAGAGCCTAAGTTGCCCAAGTAGTTATATTGTCCGGTCATGCCTCCGGTGTCGTTTGTGTTCTGGAAAGCGTGTGTAAGGGTATCTACCGGTACGAAGGTCACATTACCGAACCGGCTGTCTATTTTCCATGAATAAAGCCCGATGGGAATTGTGTTTGCATCGATCACGGCAGTTGTATCTATAGGGTTACCATTACGGTCACGCTGCCCCATGCTTAATCCGCTGGCAGAAGAACCGAAGTTATTATTCAGTGTGTTTTGTGCCTGCAACATCACTTGGCTGCACAGAAACATTAATAGAATGAGTGAGAATATTCTTTTCATAACGCCCGCAAAGATACAATATAAAAATAAAAGGAAGCGCTTTTCCACTGTGGAAAGTTCTTCCTTTTATTATTCGTTTAGAGTTATTTTAACTTACTGAGGCTTAATAATCTCCATTCCGATGTGAATTGCTTCTTCGTTTACGGGGATAAGGTGGTGGTGGCGTTCGGGCAATGTCTTGCGTAACGCTTTCAGTACACTTTCAATAGCTACCACCGGACGCAGTTTCAATAATCCTCCCAAAACAATCATATTGAATGTTTTGGCAATGCCGCGTTCATTGGCTGCATCCATAGCGTCGATGCGGTAAATCTGAATGTCTTTACGGGTTGGTGGTTCGATAATACCATATCCGTCGTAAATCAGAATACCTCCCGGTTTTACTTTGTTTTCAAACTTAGCCAATGAAGGCTGATTCAGTATGATGGCTGTATCATATTGGCTGAGAATGGGAGAGGAGATGCGTTCATCGCTGACGATAACTGTAACGTTGGCGGTTCCTCCTCGTTGTTCGGGACCGTATGCCGGCATCCAGGTTACCTCCTTGTTTTCCATCAGTCCTGAGTAAGCCAATATCTTACCCATTGACAATACGCCCTGACCGCCAAATCCTGCTATAATTATTTCCTGTTTCATCACTTTTGTTTTTTTATTCTTTATCTTTCAAATCGCCCAACGGATAGAAGGGGAACATGTGTTCCACCATCCAGTCATTGGATGCTTGTGGTGTCATCTTCCAGCCTGAGTTACAGGTGGAAACGATTTCTACCAGATTGGAACCTTTTCCGTTCATCGAGTTCTCGAAAGCTTTGCGGATGGCTTTCTTTGCCTTGCGGATAGCGGCAACTGTATGAACAGCCTGACGGGTGACGTATGCTGTACCCTCCAGTGTGGCGGCTATTTCGGTCATTTTCAACGGATAACCGTGGATGGTTACGTCGCGACCGTAAGGACAGGTTGCGGTTTTCATGCCGATTAGTGTGGTCGGAGCCATTTGACCGCCGGTCATACCGTAAATAGCGTTATTGATAAAGATAATGGTAATGTTTTCGCCTCTGTTTAGCGCGTGGATGGTTTCGGCTGTACCGATACATGCCAGGTCGCCGTCACCCTGATAAGTGAATACCAGACGGTCGGGCCATAAACGCTTCACGGCAGTAGCAACGGCAGGTGCACGTCCGTGAGCAGCTTCCTGCCAGTCAATGTCCAGATAGTTATATGCAAATACGGCACATCCCACCGGTGATATGCCGACGGTCTTGTCCTCCATGCCCATTTCTTCGATTACTTCGGCTATCAGCTTATGAACCACACCGTGGCTGCATCCGGGACAGTAGTGCATCGGATTGTCGTTCATTAGCGTTGGTTTTTTATAAACCAGGTTTTCGAGTTTTATGATTTCTTCTCTTGTCATATTTTCTCCTCCTATCGCTTAACACATGAACCGTAAAAAGAACTCTATCAGCTTGGTAAAGATAGCTGCGGCACAAACATAAATGAATACTTTAAAGTCACTGACAAAGAAGTAAGTAAGAACAGCTGCCAGTGCCAATACCATGAATATGATATTCAATATGTTTCTAATCAGATTCGTGTTCATACGTTTATTATTTAATAATTTTTTCTTTGAGCGCAGTAACTACTTCATCCGGGTCGGGAACGATACCTCCCAAGCGTCCGAAGTATTCGACGGGCACTTTACATTCTACTGCCAGACGAACATCTTCCACCATTTGTCCGGCATTCAGTTCCACGGTGAGGATACCTTTTACTTGGCGGCTGCGTTCGGCGATTGCTTTAGATGGGAACGGCCACAATGTAATAGGACGGAGCAAACCTACTTTGATACCTTCTGCGCGTGCTTCCTCCATTGCTTTTTGAGCAATGCGGGCACATGAGCCAAAAGCCACAATCAGATACTCGGCATCATCGCAATGAATTTCTTCATAGCGTACTTCTTTTTCTTCTATTTCAGCATATTTTTGTTGGAGATGGATATTGCGTTTTTCCATTTCGGCAGGATCCAATTCCAGTGAAGTTACAATGTTGGGACCTCGGTGTTTGAGCTTGCCGAAGGTTGCCCATGGGCAACGTGCCATAACTTCTTCGTTGGTGAGGCGCGGACGCTGTTCGGGTAATACCACTTTTTCCATCATTTGTCCGATAACACCATCTGCCAAAATGATGGCAGGGTTGCGGTATTTGAATGCCAAATCGAAGGCCAGACCTACGAAATCAGCCATTTCCTGTACTGATGCCGGTGCGAGAGCTATCAGGCGATAGTCACCGTGTCCTCCTCCTTTTACTGTCTGGAAGTAGTCTGCCTGGCTGGGCTGGATGGTTCCCAAGCCGGGACCTCCACGCATGACATTCACAATTAAACAAGGGAGTTCGGCTCCTGCAATGTACGAAATGCCTTCTTGTTTCAAGCTCACACCGGGGCTTGAAGAAGAGGTCATTACCATTTTTCCGCTGGCTGCACCTCCGTATACCATATTGATAGCTGCTACTTCGCTTTCGGCCTGAAGCACTACCATACCGGTAGTTTCCCAAGGTTTTTCGTCGGCAAGAGTTTCCAATATTTCCGATTGGGGGGTGATGGGATAGCCGAAATAGCCGTCCACTCCGAAGCGGATGGCGGCATGGGCTATGGCTTCATTTCCCTTCATTAAAACGACTTCTTCTGCCATATGTTTCTTTATTTTATTGTTGTTTTACTTTATATACACTGATGCATCCGTCGGGACACACTGTAGCACAAGACGCACAGCCGTTGCAAGTATCTTCCAATACTTGTTGGGCAAACGTATATCCTTTTTTATTCACTTCTTTGGCGGTGAGCGATATTACATGTAGCGGACATGCCACTACGCAGAGATTGCAGCCTTTGCAACGTTCTGTGTCGACTACAATTGCACCTTTAATTTTTGCCATAGGGTTAGTTATTATTGATTATACATGTCTTTATTATAGAAATTAAGAATATCCATCAGCATGGTGTGTGCCTGGACTGCCGGACTTTCAGGGTTTCGTTCGATGGCTTCCAGATAGTTATTCAGAGCTTGTTGCCAATCACCTTTTTTGCGATAGGCATTGCCCAGCAAATAATAGGCTTCATCTTTGGAACCCTGATGGTTTCCGATGAAATTAGTTAGCGCGTTAATCGCTGTATCTGTTTCTCCTCGTTCTATAAGTTTCTTTATGTCTGATAATTGCTTTGCCATTGCTTATGGTAATAATCTTGTTGCATACAAAGATACTCTTTATTTGTAATTAACAGGAAGTTTAGAGTAGAAAAAACGAACTTTCTGCTAAATTCATTTAAAACTTTATGTCCGTGAAACGGGTGGATATGTTATTTTGTTTTTCCTAATGATTTGATTATGATAGAAATAGTTTCAAATGAAACCATTGATCTCCGGTTCTGTTATTTATTCTTAAAGAAAACAATTGTCCCACGGCTATGAAGAGGAGTCTCTCAGAGTCGTGGGACGATGAATCGGTCGGACATGACATATCCGACTGTTTTTATTTCGGTAAACTTTATTTTATGATTTCACCTACATACATATTATATGTTTTCTGTCCATCGTTGTTCGGATTCATTTTTTTCGCTTCTTCACCGGTGATATTCTGTTGCATCAGTTTTTTGCATTTGACCACTACGGATGGCTTGTTGTTTCCTTGCATATAGAAAGAAACTGTATAGCTGTCGCTTTGTGACAAAAGCATATTTCCCATTGTTTTTTGCGTGTCGATGAGACAGAATGCTACGTCTTTGCCGAATAGCTTTCCAAATCCGCCCCAACATTCTTTGCCGATTTCAAATTGTTCGTCGTTGCCTGCGGTGATGGTCATACGGACAGCGGCTTGTATTTGTGCATCAATGTTTTGGGTCGTTGGTGCAGTAGGAGCAACAGGTGCAGTAGGAGCAACAGGTGCAACAGGTGCGATGGGGGCTGTGGGGGCTACCGGTGCCGTGGGCTGTATATTGGCAGTGTTGGATTGTGTTACGGTTACGCCCGGAGTAGCCATAGTTACAGCCGGAGTCGGAGTAACAGGAGCCGGTTGCAATCCCAAAGCAATCATTCTGTTACCTAATGATGACTGGATAGATTTGAACAGTTCATCTTTCAGGTCAATTGTTTTTCTTCTGAATTTACCGCAGATGGGTGCCAGTTTGGTTTTTGACTTGTTAAGTGCCATATCGTCAGTAATCCATTCTTCGGCAATATATTTTTCACCGCCGTCACGGGCTTCATCGTACCAATAGCGAATACGTGTCATTTCCAAATCGCATTTGCCCGGTTTGCAGGTCATAAGGAGCTGGTAATAAATGCGTGTTCTGTCTAATGACAATGCTGAAGAGGTGAATACCAGATATTCTTCTCCACCGGCTGCTATCGTACCCTCTTCTTTATTGGTATAAAGAACCCGGGCATTAAGTTTGCCTTCGGGCTTGAAGTATGTATTGGCCCAGTCAAGCAATGCATCATACAATTGTTCTTGTGAGAGGGCAGGAACTTGCATTTCTGTAGTAAAAGAAACTTTTCCATCAACAACGGGAATAGCTCCCGCCAAATATTTCTCATCGGTTTGTGCCTTGGCTAATAAAGGCAGACAGATGAGTACTGAAAGTAGAAACTTCTTCATAGTAATAATATTAATTGTTTTTAATAGTAAGCAAAGATAGAAATAAAAAAAAAGAGAAGCTATAAAGCCTCTCTTTTTTTACTTTTATTATTATAGAGTGAAATTTACTTCACAGGTATCTTCTCTATACGTTTTTGATGGCGTCCGCCTTCGAAATCGGTTGAGAAGAATTCGTTCATGATTTTGTCTGCCATTTCATTGTCGATGAAACGTCCCGGCATTACCAGAACATTGGCATCATTGTGTTGGCGTGCAAGATGAGCAATCTCGGGCATCCAGCACAATGCGGCACGAATACCTTGATGCTTGTTCAATGTCATGCTGATACCTTCACCACTACCACAGATAGCAATACCCGGATAACATTCTCCGGCTTCGACTGCCAGTGCCAGCGGGTGTGCAAAATCAGGGTAGTCACAACTGTCTGTGCTGTATGTACCAAAGTCTTCAAACGGATAGTTCTTGGCCTTCAGCCAAGTTTTTACATATTCTTTCAATTCAAATCCGGCGTGGTCGGATGCCAAACCTATTTTTTTCATGCCAGCATTTCTTTTACCTGGTTATACACATTCTGTGCCGTGAAGCCCAGTTTTTCATCCAATACTTTATAAGGAGCAGAGAATCCGAATGATTCTAATCCCCATACTTTACCATTTGCACCAACCAAACCTTGGAGATTGACAGGCAGACCGGCCGTCAGACCGAATACTTTGGCATCGGCAGGGATTACGCTGTTTTGATATTCTTTGCTCTGATTGCGGAACAGACCTTCTGAGGGCACTGAGACAATGCGTACTTTGACACCGTCTTTGCGTAGTAGTTCAGCACCTGCCACCAAAGTAGATACTTCGGAACCGGATGCTACAAGAATTACATCGGGGTCAGTATCTGAACCGGCAACAATGTAAGCACCTTTTTCTACTTGACTGTAGTTGTTGCCTGTGGGCAGGTTGTTGATGTTCTGACGTGAGAAGATCAATGCTGTTGGAGTAGAGGTATTTTCCATAGCCAGTTTCCATGCAACGGTTGTTTCTTCTACATCAGCCGGACGGAGTACCAACATGGAGTTATGTCCTTTGTGGTTCTTCAATTTTTCCATTAGGCGGATTTGTGCTTCCTGTTCTACCGGTTCGTGGGTAGGTCCGTCTTCACCTACGCGGAAAGCATCGTGTGACCAGATGAATTTAATGGGGAGTTCCATTAAAGCTGCCATACGAATAGCCGGTTTCATGTAGTCTGAGAAGACAAAGAAAGTAGCACATGCGGCGATGATACCACCATGCAGAACCATACCCAAACAGCAGCATGCCATGGTTAGCTCGGATACGCCTGCTTGTAAGAAAGCACCGCTGAAGTCACCGTAAGTGAATGCATGGGTTTTCTTTAGAAATCCGTCTGTTTTGTCAGAGTTGGATAAGTCGGCAGAAGAAACAATCATATTTTCTACTTCGGTAGCCAATACTCCGAGAACAGTAGCTGATGCGGCGCGGGTAGCGGCATTGGCTTTCTGTTCGATAGCATTCCAATCGATTTGGGGAATTTTTCCGGAGAACCAGAAATCCATTTTAGCTGCCAATTCGGGATTTGCTTTTGTCCATTCGGCTTTGTATGCATATCGTTCGGCAACAATTTTCTTCAATTCTTCTTTGCGTTTGGCATAGAGCTCTTTTACTTCAGTAAAAATCTGGAATGGATTTTCAAGGTCGCCACCCAAATTTTTGATGGTATTGATATATGCCTCACCACCCAAAGGAGCACCGTGAGTACCGCAGTTGCGTTCATAGCTTGAGTTATCCGCTTTACGTGCACCTTTACCCATAACAGTTTTACCGATAATCAACGTTGGTTGTCCGGTTACAGCTTTGGCTTCAGTCAATGCAGCACGGATAGCATCAGGGTCATTGCCGTCAATGGTCATTACTTTCCAGTGCCATGCTTCATATTTTTTAGCAACATCTTCGCTGGTAACAGCATCCGTTTCAGTAGAAAGCTGAATATCGTTTGAATCGTAGAACATAATGAGGTTGTCCAAGCCTAAGTGACCTGCCAAACGACCTGCTCCCTGAGAAATTTCTTCCTGGATGCCACCATCGGAGATGTAAGCATATATAGTCTGATTCATCACGTCTCCCAAACGGGCTTTCAAGAACTTGGCTGCGATGGCTGCACCTACCGCAAATGTATGTCCTTGTCCCAAAGGACCGGATGTATTCTCAATACCACGCATAATATTCACTTCGGGATGTCCCGGAGTGGGGCTTCCCCATTGGCGGAATTCTTTTAGTTCATCTATAGTGAACTTGCCACTCATAGCTAATACGGAGTAAAGCATCGGTGACATGTGGCCCGGGTCAAGGAAGAAGCGGTCACGACCTTCCCAACACGGATTTTCCGGGTCATATACTAAGAACTCTGAAAAGAGTACGTTTATGAAATCAGCGCCACCCATGGCACCGCCGGGGTGACCGGAGTTGGCTTTCTCTACCATCGCTGCGGCTAAAATACGGATATTATCGGCTGCGCGATTCATTAGTTTCTTATCATTCATAGCGTAAAATGTTATTTATGGTGCAAAGATAATTAAATCTTTGATAATGTCATTCCTAACTCTATGAAGAATATTCTATAGAATATATTTTCATATTTCGGTTTAACAAACTTGTATGGTTTATGGTTTGTTTCCTTTATAAAAGTTCCAGCAATTGTTTTTTTACCGTATCTACTCCCGGGAAGCCGGTAAACTTATTTTTGATGCCTCCTTCTTTGTCAATAATCATATAAGTGGGCACTCCCTGAATGCTGAATTGTTTGTTGATGTAAGCCCATTGTGCATTGGTGAGGCGATAATGTTCTCCATGGATGTCTGAAATCATGTTCTCCCATGTTTCTTTTGGTGAGTTCTCACCGGCAATGAATAAATATACTATGTCCTTGTCTGCCAATTCTTCTTTCATTGGTTTCATATCTTTCATTGCTTTTTGGCAGGGACCGCACCAAGTTGCCCAAAAATCTACCAGCATGACTTTTCCTCTGAATTTGGAAATGATGGAAGCGAATAAATCTTCATTTGCTACTTCGCCGGTTTCGTTGATGGTGAAGCCTATTTTCTTTTTATTGGCTTCAATCGTTTCTATCAGCTTATTATTCATCGAAGTCAGTTTTTCCAGATAGTAAGGGTTTTCCATCAGGCGAATTTCCTGAAAATCGGTTTCAGTCAACGGACAGAAGTCGGTGATTTTTTCGGCATATTTCATAGCTTTGCGTATATCAAAGAAAAGGCCTTTATCAGCACCCATATAGTTGGTTACTACTTTCATGCCGGCTTCTCGTACTTTCTTGCTGTATTCCATGAACAGCGGGTCATATTTCTTTCTCAAGTCTTGCATCTTTCCGGCTAATGCTTTGGCGCTTTTTCCTGCATCAATACTGTCTTTATATGCTTTGATGACTGCTGCATCTTCGGCTGAAGTCCGGTCTGACGAAATAATATAGCTGAATATGTCTTTCATATTGCCGTCCAAAGGGACACGTATTTCATAGCCTAAATATTTTAGCATTCTGGAATAGCCGTTGCAGTAAAGCATTTCATTGCTGTTCAGTGCTCCTATGGTTCTTATATAGTCATAATAATTGGTGGGCAGGTCGGGGGCTTTATAGCTTTTGAATGCTTCTCTTTCGGGTAGTCCGCTATAATATATATATGCATTCATCAGATTTGAGTTGATACTGTTGAGTGCTGCGGTACATTGAAATTTATTGTCTATCAGCAATAATTGGCGGGATGCATTATCCAGTTCTTTGGCATTTTGTATGATTGAATTTCTGTTTTGGTATTTGTTCAGGCAATAGGCTTTATATTCTTCTGCCGACATATTATATATTTCTTTTAGAAAATCTTTTCCTTCCCATTCGGTTGCCCATTTGCTGTTCAGGGTTTTGTTGAGTTGCGCCATTGTGCCTGAGAAATATAGTTTCTCTCCTTCCGGTTTGTTCTGTTTCAATAATTTGCTTTGTGAACGGCTGATTTCCCGTAAATTAATGATTATTTTAGTGTCTTCTCCGGGAGTCATAAACAATGTACTGATTTTCTCTCTTCCCATCACTAAATCAAGGCTGGTCGGAGCAGAGAGGTCGATTGCTGTGCAGAAGCTGCCGTCTTCTTTGATTTCTATGGGAATTTCGTTTTCATTACCGGTCAATAACTCACAAAGGTAGGCATTTAGGTTGAGTTGATAGTTATGTTTATAGTCCAAAAGTTTTCCACTCAGTGTAGCCTTTCCCATTGTCAATTGAGGAGCCGGTAATATTTCTACGGCATTTGTTTTTTGTTTTACCTCTTCCGGTAACACTAATTCGGGTAATTTCCCATTTAAAGAAATTCCCCATATTTTGAAGCAGTCTTCGCAGTCACTTTCTATAAAGTCTATCGTTTTTACGGTAGCCGGCAGGGTAGGAAATATCAGACTGAAAGTAGCCTCACCGCTGTCGGGCATCCAAAATTCTTTGTCAAGGGTGATGCCACTGCCCGAACGGATGGGGTATTTTTTACCGTTATCAGCTAACAGATAGCTTTCTCCGCTGATTCTAATCCAATTGTGTGGGCGATAATATGCTTTGATATCCAAAACGGTAGCGGTGTCGGAAAGTGTGATTTGGTTGATCTCCACTGTGGATGTGTTGCGAACAATAAACGGAGGCTGGTTGACTTTACGTTCTTGGGCTTGTATGGAACATAAGGTTCCCAAAGCCAATAATAATGTGCATAAGGTTTTCATAATATAGTTTTGTTTTGGAAAAAAGCCGCCATTGATTTTTGATTGGTCAATGGCGGCTGATTAAGTTTATTTTGACTTTTGTGTTAAGTTCACATATCTGTGAGTTTAGATCAATTTACGAGAACCGTCGCTGATAACTACATCGTAAACTTTCGGACTGCGACCAAATTTTTCTTTGAATCTTTCTTTTGCAGTAGTGATGAATGTTTCATAAAGTTCATTCTTCACTAAGTTGATAGTACATCCGCCGAAGCCACCGCCCATAACACGTGAGCCGGTAACGCCACAATCGAATGCGATATCATTTAAAAAGTCAAGTTCTTCGCAGCTAACTTCATATAATTTGCTCATGCCATTGTGTGTTTCATACATTTTCTGGCCGACAGTTTCATAATCACCTCTTTCCAATGCATCACAAACATCAAGTACACGTTGGATTTCTTCGATGACATATTCTGCGCGCATGTAATCTTCTTCGCTGATGTCAGCTTTAGCTTCCTGCAACATTTCCATTGTACAATCACGTAAAAACTCTACATGTGGATGTTTCTTTTGAATAGCGGCAACAGCAGCTTCGCAGCTCTGACGACGCTTGTTGTATGCAGATGATGCCAACTCGTGCTTAACTACGGAGTCTACCAATACTAAACGATACCCTTCCGGTTTGAATGGGAAATATTGGTATTCCAATGAACGGCAATCCAAACGGATTAAGCTACCTGCTTTACCGAATACAGAAGCAAACTGGTCCATGATACCGCAGTTTACGCCACAATAATTGTGTTCAGTTGCCTGACCTATTTTAGCTAATTCGAATTTATCTATCTTGTTGTCGCCAAACAAATCGTTGATAGCATAAGCATATGTGCTTTCCAGTGCAGCCGATGAAGACATACCGGCACCCAAAGGCACATCACCTGCAAATGCAGTATCAAAGCCTTTTACGTTTACACCGCGCTTAATCATCTCACGGCAAACTCCGAAGATGTATCTTGCCCAGCTGGCTTTTGGAGCATCTTCTTCGTTCAAACCGAATTCTACATAGTCTTTCAGGTCGATAGAGTAAGCGCGTACTTTATCTGTTCCGTTAGGTTTGATTTCAGCAATCATACCTTTATCTACAGCACCCGGGAATACGAAACCACCATTATAATCGGTGTGCTCACCAATGAGGTTGATACGACCGGGTGAAGCATATACTGAACCTGTTGTGCCATCAAAATGTTTGATGAAGCGACTTCTTACATATTCTATGTCCATGATAATTCTATAATTTAAAGGTTAATATATCGCATTTATTATTATTCTGCTTCTCTTCTTGTAACCTTGCTGCCGATAAGGGCGTAGAACAGCAGGTAGACAGCGCAAGCTACTACACACCAGAAACTCTGAATGTAGCCTACGAGGTCGGCAACTGTAGCTTGGATAAACATCATCACAGCGCAACCGAATACCATTGTCATAAAAATACCGGAAGCGATGGCTGTATATTTGCCAAGACCTTCAACTGCCATATTGAAAATAGCTCCCCACATTACTGAAGTACAAAGACCTACCAGTAGGAATGAGAAGATGCCCAAAGGAATTTCTTCCCAAATAATTTCGAGTGTACCCCAATTCACACCCGGAAAAGCTACCGTGATGGTAGGTGCAAACATACCAAACAAAACGAGGATGATAGTAGCTGATGATACAACGGTAATCATGGTGCGGCTCGATACTTTTTCACCAATACTGGCACCTACGAAACGACCAATCAGCATCATAAACCAATAAACGGCTACAATCATACCTACTGTGCTGGCGGGGAGTCCGTAGTCACTGATGAGGTACTGTTGTACGAAGTTAGGTACACCTACTTCGATACCCATATATACGAAAATACCCAAAGTACCCAATGCAAAATGACGGTAACTCATAGCACCTTTGATAAGGTCTAGCTGTACAGGAGCTTGTTTAGGTTCTTCAATTTTAGTGAATGAAATTACGATGAAAGCCACAACGAAGATAGCAAGTGCAATCATCAAGGCAGGTGTTGCATCGGAAATTTTGGCTTTTGCAGCATCACCGATGAGAGCTCCCATCAGAATATAACAAGCTACAGCTGCGGTAGAGTTGAACACACCGCCGATCTGAATTAGCTGGTTACCGCTGTTACCACCACCTCCGAGAAGGTTCAGCATGGGGTTAACCACGCAGTTAAGGATACACATACACAGACCGGCGATAAAAGCACCAATCAGGTAAACAGCAAATACAAGACCAAGATTATTATCTACATCCATCAGACCGCTGATCCACTGGATAAGGATACCCACACTACCTACGACAAGACCGATAAGGGCGGTTTTTTTATAGCCATACTTAGAGATAAGCATACCGGCGGGAATACCCATTACGAGGTAAGCGATGAAGTTACCATAGTTACCAATCTGTGCAAGCACATTTGATATTGGTCCTTGGTTTTTGATAATTGTTGCCATGGGTGTACACAGGTTGGTCACGAAGGCAATCATTGCAAAAAGGGCAATCATGATGATGATAGCACCCCATTGTTTTGTTTTTTGAGCCATTGTTAAATCGTTCTTTATGTTTATTTTAAAATTGTTTTGCTTATTTTTCTACGCCGAATTTGTAGATGGTTATCTGTTGGTATACCTCTTCCGGTTTTAATACACAAGAAGGGAAATGACCTTTATTCGGAGTATCAGGGAAATGTTGGGCTTCAAAGCAGATAGCGCTTCTGGCAGGGAAAGTGGCACCGTGAGCGCCTTCAAAACCATTGTGCCAATTGGCTGTATATACTTGGACACCCGGTTCAGTGGTGTAAACCTCCATGCTGCGTCCGCTTTCAGGTTCAACACATTTAGCAGCAAAGCTAAGGGTTCCTTGTTCGCGTTTATTGAGTACATAGCAATGATCATAGCCGGCACCAAACTCTAGTTGTTCAAATTTGTCATTGATGCGGCTACCCACAGCATGAGGAGTACGAAAATCCATCGGTGTACCTTCTACTTTGGCTATCTCTCCGGTGGGGATAGATACATTATCCATTGGAGTGTAAAAGTCTGCATTAATAGTTACGATGTTGTTTTCAACGCTTGCTGTAGGATTGGCAATACCTGAAAGACTGAAAAAACCGTGGTGAGTGAGATTGACTAATGTTGTTTTATCTGTTACTGCTGAGTAGGTTATGATGAATTCATTTTGATTACTCAGTGTATAAACTACTGTTACATCCAAATTTCCGGGAAAGCCTTCTTCGCCATCAGCCGATAAATAATGTAGCTTCAAACTTTGCGGAGTTACTTGTTCGGCATCCCAAACACGTGCGTGGAAACCGGTTGGTCCACCGTGTAGTGAGTTTGGTCCGTTATTGATTGTCAGTGAGTATTCCTGCCCATCTAAAAGAAATTTTCCGTTTGCAATACGATTACCGTAGCGTCCTATTAACGTGCTCAAAAAAGGTTCATGACTGTTGATTACATGGTCTATACTATCATGTCCTTGGATGACATTAGCAAATTTGCCGTTTTTATCGGGAGCCATTATAGCTAAGACAGCACCACCGTAATTAGTGACAGCTATTTCAACTCCATTTTCATTCTTTAGTATGAAAAGGTCTGTTTGTTTCCCATCTACTGTTTTTTGAAAGTCGGTCCGTTTCAGACCGCACAAATTCTCATCGGAAGTTGATGTGTTTATCATATTATTGAAAATCTTTTTATAGTAAGTACAAAACTATTGCAAATAAAAAGATTTTCTTCGGTATTCCCAAACTTTTTGTGGAAAAGTGAACTTGCTAAACGTGAAATTTTAATAAATCAGCTACGATAAAGCTGCTTCCGCCGACAAAAATAAAATCTTTTTCACTAGAATGTTGTTTTGCTGCTTCAACTGCTGCTTTAACATTGGGGTAACTCTGACCTTGCAAACCGACTTGTTGTGCTAACGCTTGCAACTCATTTTCCGGCAGGGCGCGTTTTACATCGGCACGGGTAAAATAATAAATGGCATCTTTGGGCATCATGCTAAGCACTCCGCTGATGTCTTTGTCATTCACCATGCCCATTACAATGTGCAGGCGGTCATATTTTTGATGTTTCAGTTGTTCCACAATGTAGGAAATGCCTCCTACATTGTGTCCGGTGTCGCATACCAATGCAGGGTGTTCTTCCAATTTCTGCCAACGTCCCATCAGTCCTGTCAGTTTTGAAACATGGGCAAAGCCTTCGCGCACATTTTCTTCGGTGAGGTGGTAGCCTATCTTTTTTAGTTGGCGAATGGAAGAAAGCAGTGTGTTGGTGTTTTTAAGTTGGCAAAGTCCTCCCAATTCTCCTTTTAGTTCGGCGAAGTCTGTTGTTTGATAAATTCGTTCACCGGTTTCGTTGACAGAAGAACTTTGTAAGAGATGTTCTTCTTCGGCAAATAGGATAGGGGCGTGAACACTCTGTGCGCGTTCAATAAATACAGGTTTGGTTTCGGGAGTTGTTTCACCAATAATGATCGGTGTGTTTTCTTTGATAATACCGGCTTTTTCTCCGGCAATTTTTGCCAGCGTATTACCGAGAAACTGTATATGGTCAAAGCTGATATTGGTAATGAGACAGAGATCGGGATGAATAATATTGGTGCAGTCCAAGCGTCCGCCCAGTCCCACTTCAATAATGGCTACATCCACTTGTTGAGTAGCAAAATAATGGAAAGCCATAGCGGTGGTAAGCTCAAAGAAAGAGGGGTGCAGCGGTTCGAAGAAGGTACGGTGCTTTTCAACGAAGTCAATTACGAACTTTTGAGAAACCGGAGTTCCGTTGATGCGGATTCGTTCACGAAAATCAATTAGGTGGGGAGATGTATAGAGGCCTGTTTTATATCCTGCAGATTGTAGAATTGCTGCTAATGTGTGTGAGCATGAACCTTTTCCATTGGTGCCGGCTATATGGATGGTATGGAATTTGCGATGAGGATGTTCGAAATATTCATCTAAAAGATAAGTGTTTTCCAATCCTTCTTTATAGGCATCCTTTCCTATGTGTTGGAAGAGGGGGGCACTATTATATAAATAATCCAGTGTTTCTTCGTAAGTCATAATCGTAAAAGTTATTGTCCGTTGTGATAGTATATGATAAAAATGGGCAGATATAAGAGGTAAAATACACTTTCATCCACTGTAAAGATGAAAACATTTTCTCTATAGTGGATGAAAGTAACTTTTTGGTCATAGCACAACGGCTATGAGGTAGTTAATCAAAGAAGTTTTTAAACTTTTTGAATATCTTTTCCTTGATGCTCAGGTTAGGTTTGAAGTTGTCAGATTCCTGCATCTTCTCCATTATTTGCTTTTCTTCTTTGTTCAGTGTTTCGGGTACGTATACACTGACATTAACCAATAAATCGCCGGTACCTGTACTATATCCATAGCTGTTTACATTTGGCAATCCTTTACCTCGTAATCGTAGCACTTTGCCTGGTTGAGTTCCTGCTTCAATTTTTACTTTTACTTTACTGTCGATAGTCGGAATTTCTACAGTTCCACCCAATGCAGCTGTAGGAATACTCAATAGAAGGTTGTATATCAAATCATTTTCATCACGAATCAGGTCAGGATGTGATTCTTCTTCAATGACAACAAGTAAGTCACCCGGTACTCCGTTGTGCTTTCCGGCGTTACCTTTTCCGTTTACTGTCAGTTGCATACCTTCGGCTACTCCGGCAGGAATTTTAACTTCCACCACTTCTTCACCATATACGATGCCTTCACCCGAACAAACCTTGCATTTGTTTTTGATGATTTTACCTTCACCGTTACATTGGGGGCATACACTTTGTGATTGCACCATACCAAAGATACTTTGTTGAGTACGTGTCACGCTACCTGTTCCATGACATGTAGGACAAGTTTCCGTACCTCCTTCACCTTCGGCGCCTGAGCCGTGGCAGTGATCACATGCTACATATTTCTTCAGTTTGAATTTTTTTTCTACTCCCGTAGAAATTTCTTTTAAGCTCAGTTTGACCTTAACACGTAAGTCCGAACCACGGAATTTGCGTTGAGAGGCACGTCCGCCTCCACCGAAACCACTGAATCCTCCGAAACCTCCACTACGTCCTCCGAATATATCGCCGAACATAGAGAAAATATCGTCCATAGACATACCTTGTCCGAATCCTTCAAAACCGCCACCGGCAGCTCCACTCATACCGGCGTGCCCGAACTGGTCGTAGCGGGCACGTTTGTCGGGATTGCTTAGCACATCGTATGCTTCGGCTGCTTCTTTGAATTTCTCTTCAGCTTCTTTATCTCCCGGATTTTTATCAGGATGATATTGTATCGCTTTCTTGCGGTATGCTTTCTTTATAACATCAATAGTGGCTGTCTTGTCCACTTCCAGCACTTCGTAATAGTCTCTTTTTGCCATGTTGTTTTATGATACTATTTTATTGAGCCACTACAACTTTGGCGTGGCGGATTACTTTATCATTCAGCTTATAGCCTGTTTGAACACAGTCCAGAATTTTTCCTTTTTGTTCTTCAGATGGTGCGGGAACCAATGCAATGGCTTCATGGTAATCGGTATCAAAATCTTTGCCGTCAGTTTCTATCTTCTGAAGTCCTTCCTGATTTAATACCTTTAAGAATTTGTTATAAATCAGTTCGATACCTTCGCGCATTGCTTTTACATCGTCCGAGGTCTCTGAAATATTCAAAGCGCGTTCCAAATCATCTAGAATAGGCAGGATGGCGGAGATTGTTTTTTCACCACCGTTTTTAATTAACTCTGCTTTTTCCTTCATGGTACGCTTGCGGTAATTATCGAACTCGGCAGAAAGACGTAAATACTTATCATGTTGTTCTTCTATGGTCTTTTGAGCGTCTGCCAAATCCTTATTTACCTTTTCTTCAGCAGATAGCTCTTCTGCTGCTTCCTTCTGAGTCTCTTCGTCAAGAGCAGCTTCTTCTGTCTTTTCTTGGTTTTTCAAAACTTCCTCATCCTGAGGTTGGTTTTTCTCTGTTGGGTTCATATTCTTATTAAACTTTTTGTTTTTCTTATTCTTACTCATAATCAGTCAGGGTTTTTAGGTTAATTTATTGCTAACAAATTTCGTGCCTAGTTGTTTCCCTGTCTCAAATATTTTGCAAAAGTAGGGAAAATATGTCACACTGGCATACTTTTCTGAATTAAAATGCCTACCTTTGCACTTTCAAAAATCGAAATAATATATAAACTAAGGTATATAAGGATGATTACAGTTTCAAACTTAGCCATTCAATTTGGTAAAAGAGTATTGTATAATGATGTGAATATGAAGTTCACCAATGGCAATATTTATGGAGTAATCGGTGCAAACGGTGCCGGAAAATCTACTTTTCTGAAAGCAATTTCAGGTGAACTGGAACCGACTAAAGGGTCTGTGACACTGGGGCCGGGGGAACGCCTGTCCGTATTGAGTCAGGACCACTTCAAATTTGATGAATATACTGTAATGGACACGGTTATGATGGGGCATACAGTATTATGGGATATTATGAAGCAGCGCGAAGAACTGTATGCCAAGACCGATTTTACGGATGAGGATGGTTTGAAGGTATCCGAGTTGGAAGAGAAATTTGCTGAATTGGATGGCTGGAATGCCGAAAGCGATGCGGCTATGCTGTTGAGCGGACTTGGTATCAAGGAGGACAAGCATTATATGAAGATGGGTGACTTGAGTGGTAAAGAAAAGGTGCGTGTTATGTTGGCACAGGCTCTTTACGGAAATCCGGATAACTTGTTGCTTGATGAGCCGACCAATGATTTGGATATGGACACAGTGACATGGCTGGAAGAATATTTGTCCAACTTTGAGCATACCGTATTGGTGGTGAGTCATGACCGTCACTTCCTTGACTCTGTTTGTACACATACGGTTGATATTGACTTTGGCAAAGTGAATATGTTTGCCGGTAATTATAGTTTCTGGTACGAGTCCAGTCAGTTGGCACTTCGTCAGCAGCAGAACCAAAAGGCAAAAGCCGAAGAGAAGAAAAAGGAATTGGAAGAGTTTATCCGTCGTTTTAGTGCGAATGTGGCAAAGAGTAAACAGACTACCAGTCGCAAGAAGATGTTGGAGAAACTGAATGTAGAAGAAATTAAACCGTCTTCTCGTAAATATCCGGGTATTATCTTTACTCCCGACCGTGAACCGGGAAACCAAATTCTAGAAGTGTCGGGGTTGCGTGCCGAGACAGAAGATGGAGTGGTCTTGTTTAATGACGTGAACTTTAATGTTGAAAAAGGGGATAAGATTGTATTCTTGAGCCGTGACCCTCGTGCCATGACTGCTCTTTTTGAAATCATTAATGGAAACCGTAAACCGCAAGCCGGTAAATTCGACTGGGGAGTAACAATAACCACTGCTTATTTGCCGTTGGATAATACTGATTTTTTTGAATGCGATTTAAATCTGGTAGACTGGTTAAGTCAGTTTGGTGAAGGAAACGAAGTCTATATGAAAGGTTTCTTAGGGCGTATGTTGTTCTCGGGTGAAGAAGTGCTGAAAAAAGTGAATGTTCTTTCTGGAGGCGAGAAGATGCGTTGTATGATTGCCCGTATGCAGTTGCGCAATGCCAACTGTCTGATTCTTGATACACCTACCAACCACTTGGACTTGGAGTCTATTCAAGCTTTCAATAATAACTTGAAGAGTTATAAAGGAAATATATTGTTCGCTTCTCATGACCATGAATTTATCGAAACGGTTGCCAACCGTATCATTGAATTAACTCCGAACGGTATTATCGACAAGATGATGGAATATGATGAATACATTACTTCGGATCATATTAAGGAAATGCGTGCACGTATGTATGGAGAATAATATGTCTCCGAGATAATTTTTTTCAAGATAGAGGTATAAAGAAGGTGTGCCGTAATGAGCGAGGATGCTGAAAAAGTGATTTTTTTTAGTATTCAATCCTTTTTTGGCACTATAAAATATTTTGTGTAAATGTGAAATACGGGATTCAGCTTGAGTTCCGTATTTTTTATTTTATAGATTTGCAAAATGAAGAAAATTATGAAAGCAAAGAATCAAGCAGTGCCTGATGAGGTATTAAGCAAGGAGTTCCTTAGCCGGTTTAAGACAGAAGCCGATGTAAGCAATTTCCTGAAGCAACTACATGCCCAGGTATTGGAGAAAATGCTTGAAGGTAAAATGGATGCCCATTTAGGCTATGAAAAGAATTCTGTAGCGAGAAATACATTGGTAATTCCTGTAATGGCAGTTATGCGAAGAAAATTCAAACCGAACATGAAGAAGCTGCCATTTCCATTTCCCGTGACCGTAACGGCCAATTGAGTCGATAGCGGTCCCCAAACATGAGAGCCGTGGTCTTCTATTGAAGAAATAAGAGTTTCACCATCAGGCGCAAGATGAATTTCCTATTGTTTATTTTCTGTGTCATATATCAAATCTCCTTTTGCATTTTCACATTCAAAGGAAGGATATGGACAAATTACCATATCTTTGTCGTTATTACTGCACCCATATATGACAATGGACGGACATAACACAAATAAATAATTTAAAAATGTCTTCATGAGAACAGTATTTAAGAAGTTAACAATAGATTCCTTATATTTCACACCATCGGATATCCATATATATGTATAGGCTTACGCGTACGTACGTGTGACCCGATGCGTACGTACGTGTAGCCCAACGCGAATATACGCGTGACCCGATACGTATATACGCGTTGCCAAAAGGCCTTGAGGTTTTAAGCAAAGCTCGGCATCTTTTTGTGTAAGGGTAGATTGCATCACTCCCCCTCACCAAGTCAGTTATTCTCGTTCTCCGTTCATCCTTACATTTTAATCAAAACATTCATATAATCAGACGGTTAAGAATGTAAGGATACCCTTTCATCCTCCTTTCAGCCAGGCTTATCACGTCCTTTCAAATCTGCCTTCAGTATTTGTGTCACGCCCCCAAAAGTATTACGAATGAAAGAAGGCTGAAAGGAGACTGAGGGGACAATGTAGGGTCCCTATTCACTACCGGCCTCCCCCCCCATCAACAGGACGTTTCAACGGATAATGAAAGGATGACGAGAAAAACCGATTTCCGGCTGTAGAGCGGAATAATAGTGATAATCATTTCTTCAGATTTCCACATTTCTCTTCTATCAATAGACTATGTTTATCGATTAGGCTATTGATACTATCGTTAGGAAGTTTGAAGAATGTAGAGTCAATGCCATACAGCTGGGTAAACACACATCTGCAATACTTTTTGGCCTGTATTGTATCGACTCCGCTTTCTGCCATGACCTTGGCGAATGACGCAACATTCTTATCTAAGAATTTCTCAAAAAGGACAGCATTACTTTCCTTCTTACTCTGACATCCGCATACAAACGAAGCCAGAACCAAGCATATCAACCATGTCTTTTTCATAATTTATCCGATTTTATTCATATTCATGCCAAGAGAAAAGCCAGTACCATCATCATCCCAAATACAACCAGAGCACCCACATGTACAACTCGGTGGAAGTGGGGAACCACTGCCATAATTCATATTAGGATCAGGGAAAAGGCATCCTTCTGGACCTGTTGTCTCATAAAAGCATGAAGGAGGGAAGAAGCCTGTTCCTTCATTTTTTTATTGTCTTGTCAGACAAACGAATTTTTTCTAAAGTCTTAATCTTTTTCATACAATCTAATATTTAATGGTTCACGATAATTTAAAAAAGTTCTCTTTGGAAGATTAAGTATAGCAGTTTCTAGTTTCTCATATAGCTCATCTCTATTTAATAACATGATATATTTTTTCAATTGCAGGCAAATATTTTTCCACAAACATTCATTATCCTAACAGAAGGATATTCATTATTTAAATATGATATATGTTCATTTTTCCTCATAATAAAATAATCTAGATACTCTATTAATTCATCTATAAAGCCACCTTAATTTAAATGAGGAGGATTTATTTTTCCCATATTAGTTTAAGATGTTGCAATCTTATAAAAAAAACAATACAAGCAAGAAAAACAGAATTTATTTGTCCAAATTATCACATTTTCATCTTACATCAGCATAATCTAGAGCATGACATGACCGTTTTTCGCTAAAAGCCCAATTCCCCGGATAACCTCACCCCTACGGTTAACAAAATGACAGGACTACTGAACCATTGGGAACAACCCTTCCGTACATACGTTTTTTCACACATACAATAGTGATTCCTTCTTCAGAAAATTTATCTTAATGATGAAAATCCACCTGATTAATAATGTGTATTTGGGGTGTTAAATAAGTTATTTTATTTGTTGGCTTTAATTCTGTTTGCTTAATTTATAGAGTAATATAAATCTTAAAATAGGATATACTATGGAAAGGTTATTGTTACTATTGTTTATGGGAGTTCTTTTTTTCTCCTGCTCTGATTCTTCTATAAATAAAGAGAGTAAAAATACTACTCAAAATATGGAACAAAGAAGTTTAACTTCCATGTATACGGATTTGATTAATTCATTTGAAGATGTTTCTGCCCGTGGGTTAGATGGTGTTTCTATTTTGTATCCTGATTATTTTGGAGGAGCTTATGTAAAAGATGATAAGGTGGTCATTTTTTTAACTAAAGAGTCCGATAAGGATTTCGTTAAAAAGGATTTATCTAAAAGAATTGATTTGAATTATGTTTCATTTGTGGAATGTGATTATTCTTATGCTGAATTAATGGATTTGGATAAATGGTTATTTGATTTCTTTATGAAAAATGAGAATAAGTCGTTTTTGAATACTTTGCATGTTGATGGGTGGAATATAAATAAGAATAAAATCATTATTAAATTAAATGATTGTAGTAGTTTTTACATTAATGGATTTAAGAATAAAGTAATAGATACTCCAATGATAGATTTTGAAAAATCTAGAGGAAGATTGAAGTAACATTATACTCCGGGAAGTGTTTCCGTTGATAATCACAGGGGAACTTCTGCAAGTTTAGGCTATAGGGTAAAGTCAAAACATTGACAATGCTATCATTTAGTTCTGCCATTCTGAGCTTTGCGAAGAATCTGTTAACATAAAGTAGATGTAAACACTTCCTTCACTACGCTCAGGATGACAAAATGATAAGACTACCGAGCCATTGGGAATAACCCTTCTGCGCATATGTTTTTTGTGCAGGAAGGATAAGTTACGTATGGCATCAGAACTTAAAAAGTCCACTTCTTCCACACCATTCATTTCCACCACCACGGTATGGGGCGGATGGTATAAGTATGGCTGCTGCCATCGGCATACTCTTCCAGCTTCCCGTCACCCCATTTGATGAGCCCAGTCAGGTCGCCGGGAGGTATGCATTTGTGATATACCTTCCTCGCTTTTTTATTAGCCTTAAGACTTGTTTCCACTCTTCCATTTTTCGGCATATTCATTCAGGATTCTGCGAATGCTCAGCCCTATTTTGATGTAATCTTTCTCATTAAGATTGGCTAAAGAAACTCGTATGCTCCATTCAGGTCCGTCGAATCCCCCTCCGTTCAGCACTACCAATCCGGTTTCTGTTGCCAGACGAAAGACCACATTTAGTGGATTATATGTTGATTTCAGGTAATGGACGAAATCATCGCCATAGAATTTCTTTGCCCATACCAGCATATCTATTTCCGAATAATATCCGGCACGAAGCGGGTCATCGGGTAAAATAAATCCGGTATTATCCCATAATGCTTTCAGTCTGCTATGAATCAGATTAAGCATGGCATGACGATATTTATCCTCTTTATCAAGCAATGAGAAAGCAGCAAACAATGACATTTGCATTTGTTGTGGAAGTGACAGTCCGGCGGTGTGGTTTAGAGCAACCTGACGGCTGTCGGCCACCATGCGGTCAATGAATTTCATCTTTTCTACATCTGTAGTCAAAGAACCGTATCGTTTGGCAAGTTCACTTTTGCGTTTACGGGGTAAAGCGGCAATCAGCTTGTCGAATACATTATTTTCGTGGATGGCATTGACGGCTATGCGCCATCCCGTAGCTCCGAAATACTTCGAGAATGAATATACGCAGATGGTATTGAACGGTAAATCTGCCAACAGACTTCTAAATCCGGGAACAAAAGTTCCATAGACATCATCTGTTATTATCATCAGGTTTGGATTCCAACGATTTACTACGTCTTTGATGGCATCTACACATTCCTTGTTCAGCTCGTAGCTGGGCGGATTGCTCGGGTTAATTACAAACAGGGCTTTGTACTTCGGGTCACGCAACTTGTTGATATCCTCTACTTTGTATTGCCAGGTGTGCAAGCCGTTTTCGTCTATCGTGTCAGCGCTGATGTTCAGTACGTCATAATCGTAACGAGTCAGTTCGGGTATTTCGATGTATGGAGTAAAGGCAGGAACCATCAAAGCGATGCTGTCTCCGCGGTGCAATAGGAAGTTTTCTTCTAACGAATCGAATACATAGCACATGCCTGCCGTACCGCCTTCGGTGGCAAAAAGGTCAAAGTTGCCTTGAGGGGGACGTCCGTCACACATTTCCCGATTCAGATAGTCGCGTACAAGTATTTCCGTATACTTCAGGATACGGTCAGGCATCGGATATTGGTTGCCTGCCATACTTTCGGCCCACTCATGTACTAAGGAATCAGGATCGACTGCATGTTCCATCAACATATAATTATAAGTACGCTTCAACAGACCGATTCCCGGTTCGCCTTCATGGGTTTTCAGCCACAGCTCAAACCGTTGGGCAATACCTTCTTTCTGAGGAATACCGGCTATTCCTTCAGGCATATCCATGACACGTCGAGATTCTGCAATGGCAAAAGATCCCAAAATGAAGAAGGCTTCACGAGCTTCGGTGGCAATCCAGTTGGGGTTTCCTCTGCCGGCATTCAGCATGACGTGTGCCATCTTCTTCACACTTTCATCTGCCATTTCTATCAAACGGTTCTTGAGCTCAAACGGACTGATTTTTTCCAAGTTCTTGTCCATTTTCGCTACGCTGCTCTTATCGCTTAAATATTCCATAATGTTATAAGGTTTAGATGATTACATTAATAAAACAATGACTACTCCCCAAATAATGAGAAGGGTGTTCCCCACGGCGTAGGTCACGGTATAGCCGAGCGATGGGGTCTCACTGCCTACTGCTTCCTGAATAGCTCCCAGTGCAGCAGTGGTAGTTCGCGCTCCGGCTGTGCATCCCAATGCCAGTGCAGGATGGAAGTGAAATACATATCGGGCCAATATCAGTCCTAGCAATAAAGGCAATGAAGTGGCAAGGATGCCGATAATAAAAAGCATCGGTCCTACTTCTTTCAGTCCTTGGATGAAACTGGGACCTGCAGAGATTCCTACGACGGCTATAAACATATTCAATCCTACATTATTCAATACCCATAGAGAGGATTCCGGAATTTGTCCGAATGTGGGGTGTTTACTGCGCAACCATCCGAATACCAGACCTGCAATCAGTGCTCCTCCACTTGTGCTGAGACTGATGGGAACTCCGCCTATGTGAATGGCCAAGGCGCCGATAATTCCTCCTATTAAGATGCCGATGCCGACAAATACCATATCGGTAACATTGGTAGGCCGGTCGATATATCCTAATTGCTTAGCAGCTGTTTCTACTTCTTTCTTCAGTCCTACCAATTCTAATGTATCACCTGAATCGACCACGGTTTGGGCAAACACGGGAATATCAATACCCGCACGTTTGATGCGTCTTACACTCACTCCATGCATGAAAGGTTGCTTACGAATGAATTCAAGTTTTCGGTTGGCATACGGTTTCTTATGTATCATGACCGGCAATACCTCTACAGGGAAATCAAGCAACTGGGGATCTATCACTTCTTCGCCAATCCAATCTTCTTCTCCTATGGCAAATTCACGACGTCCACTTAATACTACTTCGTCACCTTTTTGTAATAATTGTCCCGGAAGAATTTCGTTAATAATGGTATGATTATGCCTCATTCTTTCAACAAACAGCCTTTTCCCTTGCGAAATAAAGTAAGATTCGAGTTGCTCTACCGTTTTACCGTTTCCAAACCAATCGTTTTCTATGGTATAAGCACGGAATACGACCGGTCGGCGAGCATGTTCGAAGCCGGGTTCATCGGCCTCACTCGTTCCCATTTTTGCTTCCAGTTCTTTACAGGCAGCTTTTACTTTTTCCAGTCCGCCCAACATTTTCGGACCCAAAGAAGAGAGTACCCATGCTGACCCTGCAGTTCCGTAGATATAGGTAACAGCATAGGCTACGGGAATAATATTTATCATATTGTTTTTCTGCTCTGTGCTGATGTTTAAGCCATTGATGGTGTCGTCTGCTACTCCGATAACAGCAGAAATGGTTTGTGCACCTGCCAGTAATCCGGCTGCTTCGCCTGCATTATATCCCATTATAAGTGCTAAAATCCAGGTTATAACCAAACAGCCAACGCACATTAAGACGGCAAATCCCACTTGTGGCAAGCCGTCTTTTTTTAATCCACGAAAGAATTGCGGTCCCACTTTGTAACCGATGGCAAATAAAAATAGTAGAAAGAAAACCGATTTGACCGGCTCTTCAATGGTGATGTTAAGTTGACCTACCAGTACTCCGACCAAAAGTACGCTGGTGACGATTCCCAGACTGAATTGTCCTACTTTGATTTTACCAATCCAGAATCCTGCGGCAATAGTGAGAAAAATAGCCAGTTCTGAATGTTGTCTTAATAGATGTATTACCCATTCCATATATTCTTATTTCTTTTATAATTGCAATCTACAACAGAAGGGATAAAAAGAAGTTGAGTTAAAATCATCCAAATTGTGCATAGTTCTAATATTTTTTGTTTTATTTGCACAGATAGGATGATTGAAGTATGAAAATTGAAGCGATTGTAAAATATATTGTAGTGAGCTTCTTACTGTTTGCAAACTTGAGTTGTAAAGAAAATAAAGACGAAACACTTATAGCAAAAGTAACTGACCTGACAGAAGAAGAAGAGGTTATATCGGATATAGAGTATGATGGTGACGGCAGAATAATACGTTATGGTGATACTCCGATAGTGTATGCGGGCGATAAGGTAACCATAGGAAAAATGGATTGCCTTCATTCGGGAAATAAGCTTTGCTCGGTAACTTTTAAAATGGCTAAAGGCAAGGCGATAGAAAGTCGTACACGTTGTTTGTTGAAAAGAGGTTCGGAAACATGGGATGTTTTTAAGACTTCGACTTATGAATACGGAGCTGATACATTGTGTATCAAGTCGGACTATTTTGGAGTGGAAGGAAATGATTTCTTAAAACGCGTCTGTACGAAATATATATTTGGTGATGATGGAAAACTGATGGAATCCATTACCTCACATCATGAATTAAATGACAGTACTTATGTGTGTCATAGTTATTATAATTATGATAATCATATTAATTATCGGGCAAATTTGAATATACAGGCTTATGTAATGGATAGTGATGGCTTGGATGGCTTTTTCTATTTTTTACTAAACTTGGGGGATTTCAGGGTAGATACAGTTTTGCCCAATGATATCGGACGTTGTGTAAATCATGGTGCTGAGACTTATAACGTGCATGCTAACTATAGATTGGATGATGAATCTCCGATAAAGATAGAAGTCCTGTATAATTATACAAAACTTCTGTCTCGTATCGAATTGTCTTATAAGTCATTAAAGTAGTTCATCCAATAGGATATAGATATCTTCTTCCGAAAATCCTTTTTCAATAAGGTATTTTTTGTCTTCCAAATAGAAGGTAAGGAACATGTTACGGTCTTCGCACATACTCTGTGCTTTTTGATAATAGTTGATAGCCGTTTCGATATTTCCTAATGTATAGTATAAATGTCCTGCATTCATCCAGTCTTGCATTTTGGGCTTGGTAGCCTGAAGCAGTAGATCATAATATTTACGTGCTTCTTCATATTTGCCGATAACAAATGAACACCAGCCGATAGCACGGCGTGCATTATTGGGATTTTTTTCCAGGTATTCCACTTTAAAGAAGTACCCCAAAGCCTCTTCGTATCTTTTCAAGGCTACCAGACATTGACCAATCTGTAAGGACAGGTTTAAATTGTCGGGCTGAACAATTTCTACTTTTTTGAAGTATTGCAATGCCTGTTCAGGCATGCCCAGCTTATGGTAACACAAGGCCAGATGACGGTTAGTCCATAAGGCATCCGGGGCAATGATATCAGCTTGTTTATAATAACTCAACGCTTTATCGTAATTTCCCAATTTCTGGAGGGAATAACCGGCTTTCTGCCATAACTCGGAGTTGGTTTTATTCTCTTCAAGCAGGATGCTGTATAGCTGGAATGCTTCCTCCATATAATCTTTTTGGAAGAAATAATCTGCCAACTTTTTCAGTTCTTCAGGTTGGGTTATCGCTTTTTTAAGGCTGTTATATTTCCACAGTTCAAAGCGGCTTTCGAAGATGTCTTTTTCTTCGGAACGGCGAGACCATAATTTGAAGAAGCGATATAAATCATGAATATACTGGCGACTGATATTCTCTTTTTTCAAGGTGGACTTCGTCATCTTTGTTATCTGTTCCAGCTGTTCTTGCGATACAGAGCTTTGCTCGTTCATCTGATGTATCATCAGCTCTCTTTGTGATTCAGGCATTTGTATCAAGCTGAAACAGAAAGAATATTTATCTGAATTGCAGAAGGAATCGCTATTGAGTATAATGTCCAATAAGGACATTCTCTTTTCTTCATTATCTCCAAATATGGTAACAATATCGGGAAATTGGCGGTCGAAAGGATAGAACCAATGTGACATTTGGCGGAAAAAAGGGAACTGCTTTAGTTGAGAGAATGTGCTCATATAAACATCAGCTCCCTCCATTTGCAATTCGCCCATTTCACGTAATTTGTCAGTAATGCCCGATTTGTCAATCCAGTTTTCCCATTCCGGGTTAAGATCATCGGAGTCTTCTGTTTCATCGAACCCGATTTTGTTGGCGTTCCCAATGCGCGGATTTCTCATCATTTCGGGAATGATTTCTTCCCGCATCTTCCTGTCTATTTTCTGTGTCTCGCGTGAAAGCTGCAATTGAATCTGTATGGTATGCAGGTTCTTAATAAAATCAGCATCTTCATTGAGTAGTGAGAGCTTTGCACGTGCTTCGGGATACATCATGATACGATGTTCATGGAAAAGTGCAGTTATCACTATACCTACGATAGCACGTTGGTTCACCATAGGATCAGGGTGATTATACGCTTCGAGGAGCAGCATATATTTTCGTATATCAAAAATTCTGGATTGGCTCATCGTGACGGCACTGATGAAGACGCAAAGATCATTGACCGGTACCAGAAGTGAATTGAGCAGTGTCTGGGCTTCCTGTGCTTCGGCTTCCGTCCAATATAAAGAAACCCAGGTTCTTTCGAATAACTCGTTGAGTGCTTTTTCATGACGTTCGCGTATTCCTGCCAATTCTGATTTACAGCGATTGGCATCACTGTAAATCAGAGGAGCTGTCGCTGCATCTTCCGTATAGGCTTCCAATTGCATTTGCAGTTCGGAAAGAGTATGCGGTTTAGCGTGCTCATAAGTGCGTATCAAATCATAATATAAAGCAAAAGAAGATGTACTGTTTTTCATGATATGTGTCCGTTCTGCCATTTCGTAAGCCGATCGGAATATTTTATTATACATATCCTTTTGTTTGGGATCTTTTATGCCCTTTGCGTTGTATTGCAACATCAGATCGTATGTCGTTTGCAGTGTTTCTACGTCAGTACGCAGCTGCCAGCTGGAACATTGGCTGGCCATGGCATGGATTTGTACCAATGCTTCTTTCAAACGATGATTTTCGAGTAAATTGAAAACGTATTCTATTTCATTATGCATATTAGCCATAAGTTATATTTCTATTTATGTGTAAAACAACCGGAAGCCCTTTTAAGTTCTCATTTCAGCCAAGTGGCACGTTTCCATATGTATTCCATCGGTCCGTGTGAATGATGGCTCATCCACCAGCGGCAGAATGTAAACTGCAAGATGAAGAATGCGATACCCGCCAGGCAACTGACAGTGATGCCACATTGGTTGTGAAGAGCAAATCCCCAGTTATAGTATAACATAGAACCTACTATGCTTTGAGTAATATAGTTGGTAAGACTCATCTTTCCGTATGGAGTGATTTTCATTAAAAGATAATGCATATTTGTATTATAGAATGCAAAGATAACTCCCGAAACCAATACCAACATGAATGAGAAGTTAGAAAGCGAGGTGATGATAAGTGATAAAGGGGTCAATATTGATTTATTGACAATGAATGCCGGCAACATATTGCCTAATCCGTATAAAGGAAAGAATGCGATAAGTGCACCGGCAAGTATTTTATTCCATACCTTCAAGTTCTCTTTTTGGAATAGTCCGCGTCGTCCGATTAACATACCCAACAAAAACAAAGCTGCCGTTTGGAATACACGTCCGTGATCCCATGCCCAGGCAAGACTGGCTATTTGTCCTTCCCATAAATTCACCCGGACTGTTTCCAAAAACGAACCATGACTTTGTACGGCAAAGGTGGCATCCCAAAAGCTGCGGGTGGGAATGGCCGGAGTAATGAAAGACGAGTCCAGGCAGGCACGTATTACATAGTAAAGTGGCAAAGGCTGTATCAATAGCACGCAAGCGAGAAGGAATACCCATTTGTCTTTCAGACGGCAGGTGAGGGGCAGGATAAAACCTACCAGTGAATAAAGTACCAGCACTTCCGCGGTGAAGAAGCTGGCATTGATATTGCCTATTAAGAATAACAGGATGAGCCGCCAGCAGAAACGTAATCGGAAATCGTTGCCGCGCATGCGCTGATTATCGTTCTGAATAAAAAAACTAAAGCCGAAGAGAAGGGCAAATACGGCATATGCCTTTCCGCCGAACATGAAGAATAATCCATTCCAGATTGCTTTGTCCGTAAAGTTGAGCCAGTCACTCTGCGTGGTTGTATCTGGAAATGAATAGAAATTAAAATGCTCAATGGAGTGCAGAATGATGATTCCCATTACTGCCAATCCGCGTAGCACATCGGCTACATCTACACGTGCGTGTCCTTTAATTGTGCTTATTACTTTTGTTTCCATGATTTAAACATTGAGTCACAAAAGTAAGTAAAATCTTAAATAGTTGGCTATAATTAGAGGAAGTAATAAGAAAATTCTCTAATTTTGTTCCCATCTTAAACGAAGATATGGACATTTCGGAATTACAACGTATATATGCCGGACACCCGAATACTGCGGGATTGGCTGCGTTATTGGAAGATTCCTCGGTGAGGACTATTTTCCTGGGAGGCTTACATGCTTCAGCGACACCTTTATTTATTTCCTCCTTTATCAGAGAAAATAAACAGACGTTTGTTTTTATATTGGGAGATCAGGAAGAGGCAGGTTATTTTTATCATGACTTGACGCAAGTAAATGGAGAAGAGAATATTTTATTCTTTCCTTCTTCATATCGTCGTGCCATCAAATACGGGCAAAAGGATGCGGCAAATGAGATTCTTCGCACGGAAGTATTGAGCCGTTTGCAGAAAGGTGATACTTTGTGTGTTGTAACCTATCCCGATGCTCTTGCCGAAAAGGTTGTTTCACAAGAAGAACTGACTGATAAAACATTGAAGCTGAGTGTAGGTGAACATGTGGATACTGAGTTTATTGCAGAAGTGCTTACCGGCTATGGGTTTGAGCATGTGGATTATGTGTATGAGCCGGGGCAATATGCAGTAAGAGGAAGCATTATCGATGTTTTTTCTTTTGCTTCTGAATATCCTTATCGCATCGATTTCTTTGGTGACGAGGTGGACAGTATCCGCACTTTTGAAGTGGAGAATCAGCTCTCGAAGGAAAAGAAGCAAAGCATAGCCATTGTGCCGGAACTGACAAAGGCGACGGACAGGAACGGTGTTTCTTTTTTTGAGTTTATACCAAAGGATACCGTATTGGCAATGAAAGATTTCCTGTGGGTACGCGAAAGAATCCAATCCGTCAGAGATGAGGCGCTCTCTCCACAGGCTTTGGCTGCTTATGAAGGGGAGAAGACAGAATTGATGAGTTTGGAGACAAAGTTGATTGATGGTTCAGAGTTTGCAGTTCGTGCGTTAGAGTTCAAAAGAATAGAATTTGGGAATAAGCCTACGGGTACTCCGCAGGCCACTTTGCCCTTTGATACAAGTGCGCAACCGATTTTTCACAAGAACTTTGATTTGGTAAGCAGTACGTTTACCGATTATCTGGAACAGGGCTATACATTATATATATGTACGGACAGTGAAAAACAGGCTAAGCGGTTGAAAGATATTTTTGAGGAGCGGGGAGATAAAATAGCATTCACTCCGGTCAATAAGACATTGCACGAAGGATTTAGCGATAATACTCTTCGGAGCTGTTTTTTTACCGACCATCAGATATTCGACCGCTTTCATAAATATAACCTTCGGAGTGACAAGGCCCGTAGCGGCAAAGTGGCACTGACATTAAAAGAGTTGAGCCAATTTGAACCGGGAGATTATGTTGTGCACATTGACCATGGAGTAGGGAAGTTTGCCGGGCTGGTGCGTATCCCCAACGGCGATACCACGCAAGAGGTTATCAAGTTGGTTTATCAAAATGAGGATGTCGTCTTTGTGTCTATTCATTCCTTGCACAAGATTTCCAAGTATAAAGGGAAGGAAGGAGAAACTCCGCGCCTCAATAAACTGGGTACCGGTGCTTGGGAGAAAATGAAGGAACGCACCAAGACCAAGATTAAAGATATTGCCCGTGATTTGATTAAGTTATACTCTCAGCGAAAGCAGGAGAAGGGCTTCAGCTATACTCCCGACAGCTTTTTGCAGCATGAGCTGGAGGCCAGCTTTATTTATGAGGATACTCCCGACCAGCTGAAGACAACTCAGGATGTAAAGGCTGATATGGAAAGCGAACGTCCGATGGACCGTCTGGTGTGCGGGGATGTTGGTTTTGGAAAAACGGAAATAGCAGTGCGTGCTGCTTTTAAGGCTGTGACGGACAACAAACAAGTGGCGGTACTTGTACCGACTACCGTATTGGCTTATCAGCACTTTCAGACTTTCCGTGAACGATTGAAGGATTTTCCGTGTAAAGTGGATTATCTGAGTCGGGCTCGTAGTGCCAAAGACAGTTCCCGCATCGTGAAAGAATTGGGAGAAGGCAAGATTAATATTCTGATTGGTACGCATAAAATTATTGGCAAAAGCATTAAGTTCAAGGATTTGGGGCTACTGATTATAGATGAGGAGCAGAAGTTCGGAGTCAGCGTAAAAGAGAAACTTCGCCAGATAAAAGTCAATGTTGATACTCTGACCATGACGGCTACCCCTATTCCGCGTACTTTGCAGTTTTCACTGATGGGTGCGCGCGACCTTTCTGTGATACAGACTCCTCCCCCCAACCGCTACCCCATCCAGACCGAGGTGCATACATTCAATGAAGAAATTATCACTGAGGCTATCAACTTCGAGATGAGTCGTAACGGTCAGGTATTTTTTGTAAACAATAGGATACAGAACCTGGTGGAGCTGGAAGCAATGATTAAACGAAACATCCCGGACTGCCGTGTTTGCATCGGTCATGGACAGATGGAGCCGGAAAAACTTGAGAAGATTATTTTCGACTTTGTGAACTATGATTATGATGTGCTGCTGGCGACTACCATTATTGAAAGTGGAATTGATATCCCCAATGCCAATACCATTATCATCAATCAGGCGCAGAATTTCGGGTTGAGCGATTTGCATCAGATGCGTGGACGTGTGGGACGTAGCAATAAGAAAGCATTTTGCTATTTATTGGCTCCTCCACTCACTTCGTTGACTCCCGAAGCCAAACGTCGTCTGCAGGCCATAGAGAACTTTAGTGATTTGGGTAGTGGAATCCACATTGCCATGCAGGATCTTGATATCCGTGGAGCAGGTAATATGTTGGGTGCCGAACAGAGTGGTTTCATTGCCGATTTGGGATACGAAACTTATCAGAAGATTTTGGCTGAGGCTGTGAAAGAGCTGAAAGAGGATGAATTTGCAGACCTTTATGCTGAAGAGCTGCAAGCGGCAGGTGAGGAAAAAATAAGTGGTGAAAACTTTGTGGATGAGTGTCAGGTGGAAAGTGATTTGGAATTATTGTTTCCCAATGAATACATTCCCAGCAGCAGCGAACGTATGTTGCTTTATCGTGAGTTGGATGGCTTGGAGCTGGATAAAGATGTGTTGGCATTCAAATCCCGTTTGGAAGACCGTTTCGGGAAAGTTCCGCGCGAAGGTCAGGAACTGCTTCGCATTGTTCCCTTGCGCCGGATGGCAAAACGCTTGGGTGCAGAGAAAGTTTTCCTGAAAGCCGGACGAATGACGCTGTTCTTTGTGAGTAATCCTGACAGTCCTTACTATCAGAGTGCAGCCTTTGGAAAAGTGATTGATTACATGGGAAAGAATCCCCGTTATTGCAATCTTCGTGAGCAGAATGGTAAACGCAGTATGGTGATAAAGAATGTGGAAACAGTAGAAACAGCGGTCGGCATCTTGCAGGAAATAGTAAGCCTGTAATATCGTTTTTCACCGGTATCTTTGGCTTTTCCGAATATTCTCTTTATCTTGCCGATTATTAACGTTGTAAATCATACCTTTAATATGCGGCAGCTCTTTATACTGTTCAGCTTGTGCTTTAGTCTTTCGCTTACTGCGCAAGAGAAAATAACCTTGTTGTTTGTGGGAGACCTGATGCAGCATCAGGCACAAATAGAGGCTGCCCGTGTAGGGACATCCTATGATTATTCGTCTTGTTTCAAGCATGTAAAAGATGAGATAAGTGCGGCAGACTTGGCTGTTGCCAATCTGGAAGTGACATTGGGTGGCAAGCCCTATAGCGGTTATCCGGCGTTTAGTGCTCCCGATGAATATTTGTATGCTGTTAAAGAGGCCGGTTTTGATGTGTTGCTTACAGCGAATAATCATTGTCTTGACCGAAGGAAAAAAGGATTGGAACGCACCATTCTGATGCTGGACTCCTTGCATATTCCACATGCGGGCACTTATGTAAATAAGGGCAAACGGGATGAGGGCTATCCCTTGTTGATAGAAAAGAATCATTTTCGTATTGTTCTGCTCAATTATACTTATGGAACAAACGGCATTGAAGTCACTCCGCCCAATGTGGTGAACTACATTGACCGGGAACAAATTAAGAAAGATATTCTTAAGGCGCGCCGCATGATGCCCGATGTCATTATAGCGTGTATGCATTGGGGGATAGAATATCGTTCGTTGCCTGAGCGTTCGGAACGGGACTTGGCAGATTGGATGATAACTCAGGGGGTAGATCATGTGATAGGTTCTCATCCGCATGTACTTCAACCCATGGAGGTCATACAAGATAAGCATACTCCTGCCAAACATGTCGTTGTGTATTCATTGGGTAATTTTATATCAAACATGTCGAAAGAAGATACGGATGGGGGAGCTATGGTGAAATTGGAATTGCAGCGTATTTTTAGAATAACTCGTTTGATTAACTGTGAATATTCTCTAGTTTGGACTTCACGTCCCAATTTAAGTGGAAAAAAAGGATTTGAGCTTTATCCGGCTTCTTTCCTTGATAAACCGATTAAAAATGAGGAGGTTAGTACGATGAAACGTTTTCTTATGAGAGCTAGAATATTGTTTGATACATACAATAGAGGAATAAAAGAATATTTTTTTGAATAATTTTTCGGCAAAAAGTTTGCAGATATAAAAAAAAGCCTTACCTTTGCATCGCTTTTGAAAGGAAAGCCAATACGGTGGCTGTAGTTCAGTTGGTTAGAGCGTCAGATTGTGGTTCTGAATGTCGTGGG
>OATH01000100.1_pt1 | contig 85647 bp, 81 predicted proteins | sample 1494971 | NCBI WGS metagenome assembly OATH01 (sample SAMEA2579949, study PRJEB22360) | human gut metagenome
TCGTAGAGTGTCTGGACGAATTTATCAGCCACTACGGGACGCTGGAAGAAGTCGTAGAACATAAGGACGATATTTATTATTATCCCGACTGTGAAACCATGACAGACGTTGCCTACTACTACATAGACGAATTGCAGGCACTTGGCGACATTCCACCCAGCTTACAGAACTACATTGACTATGAAGCCTACGGGCGAGATTTGGATATGGGCGGTTACTTTATTGAAACAAGCCGAGGTATGTGCGAGATACCATACTAACGCTGGAAGATCAGCGACAAGCATGGTTGCTACTGACAGCGTATTTCTCTTTTAAGGGACAGTCTGAAACATGGCTGTCCTTTTCTATTTTGAAAGGAGCTGAAAGAACTTGAAAAAGATTAAATCTTATACGGGTATCTGGAACGTGGAAAAAGTCTTGTATGCAATCAATGACTTTAACTTGCCCTTTCCCGTTACTTTTACACAGATTACATGGTTTGTGATTACAGAATTTATCATCATTCTGTTTGGGGATATTCCCCCACTTTCCATGATTGAGGGAGCATTTCTCAAATACTTTGGTATTCCCGTTGCTCTCACTTGGTTCATGTCGCAGAAAACCTTTGACGGAAAGAAGCCGTACAGCTTTTTGAAATCACAGATAACCTATGCCCTGCGACCTAAAATCACTTATGCAGGAAAAGCCGTAAAACTGCATAAGCAGACCTTGAATGAAACAATCACGGCAGTAAGGAGTGTGAACTATGTTCCCGATAAAATATATTGACAATAACCTTGTCTGGAACAAGGACAATGAGGTGTTCGCTTACTATGAGCTGATACCGTACAACTATTCTTTCTTATCCGCAGAGCAGAAATTTATCGTGCATGACAGCTTTCGCCAGCTTATCGCACAGTCCCGTGAGGGAAAAATTCATGCGTTGCAGATTGCCACAGAAAGCTCAATCCGCAGTATGCAGGAGCAGTCAAAGAAACTGGTAACTGGAAAATTAAAGGAAGTTGCCTGCCAGAAAATAGACGAACAGACCGAAGCGTTAGTATCTATGATTGGGGACAATCAAGTGGACTACCGCTTTTTTCTTGGCTTTAAGCTCATGGTTACGGAAGAACAGCTCAATCTGAAGAACATCAAAAAATCGGCGTGGCTGACGTTCACAGAATTTCTCCATGAAGTGAACCACACGCTGATGAATGATTTTGTTTCCATGCCGAATGATGAAATCAACCGTTACATGAAAATGGAAAAGTTACTGGAAAATAAAATCTCCCGTCGCTTTAAGGTGCGTCGCTTGGAAATCAATGATTTTGGGTATCTCATGGAACATCTTTACGGCAGGGACGGTATCGCCTATGAAGATTATGAGTACCAGCTACCAAAGAAGAACTTGCAGAAAGAAACGCTGATAAAATACTACGACCTTATCCGTCCGACAAGGTGTGTGATTGAGGAAAGCCAGCGGTATTTACGATTGGAACATGAGGACAAGGAAAGCTATGTGTCCTACTTTACCGTCAATGCGATTGTCGGCGAGCTTGATTTTCCGTCGTCTGAAATCTTCTATTTCCAGCAACAGCAATTTACATTCCCCGTTGATACTTCTATGAATGTAGAAATTGTGGAGAACCGAAAAGCATTAACAACCGTCCGCAATAAGAAAAAGGAATTGAAAGATTTGGATAATCACGCCTATCAAGCAGGAAGTGAAACTAGCTCAAATGTGGTGGACGCATTAGACAGCGTGGACGAGCTGGAAACAGACTTAGACCAGAGCAAAGAAAGTATGTATAAGTTAAGCTACGTGATACGGGTGTCTGCACCCGATCTTGACGAGCTGAAACGCCGTTGTGATGAAGTCAAGGACTTTTACGACGACCTCAATGTAAAGCTGGTGCGTCCTGCTGGGGATATGCTGGGGCTTCATTCTGAATTTTTACCTGCCAGCAAGCGATATATCAATGATTATGTGCAGTATGTAAAATCAGATTTCTTGGCAGGACTTGGCTTTGGTGCGACACAGCAGTTAGGGGAAACTACGGGTATCTATATGGGCTATTCCGTTGATACGGGAAGAAATGTGTACCTGCAACCGTCTTTAGCTTCGCAGGGAGTAAAAGGAACAGTTACCAACGCTTTAGCTTCTGCTTTTGTCGGTTCGCTTGGCGGTGGAAAGTCGTTCTGCAACAATCTTCTGGTGTATTATTCGGTTCTCTTTGGGGGACAAGCGGTTATCTTAGACCCAAAATCAGAGCGTGGCAACTGGAAAAAAACGCTCCCAGAAATCGCACATGAAATCAATATCGTAAACCTTACCAGCGACAAGGACAATGCAGGACTTCTTGACCCATTCGTGATTATGAAGAATGTAAAAGACGCTGAAAGCCTGGCAATCGACATCTTGACATTTTTAACGGGTATTTCCTCTAGGGACGGCGAAAAATTCCCCGTGTTACGAAAAGCGGTGCGTTCTGTTACCCAGAGCGACAGTCGGGGCTTGCTCCATGTGATAGACGAGCTTCGCCGTGAAGATACGCCCATATCAAGAAATATCGCAGACCATATCGACAGCTTCACAGACTACGATTTTGCACACCTGCTGTTTTCAGACGGTACGGTAGAAAATGCAATTAGTCTGGATAACCAGCTCAATATCATTCAAGTAGCGGACTTAGTATTACCAGATAAGGACACAACCTTTGAGGAATACACGACCATTGAATTATTGTCGGTGTCTATGCTGATTGTGATTAGTACCTTTGCCCTTGATTTTATCCATTCAGACAGAAGTATTTTTAAGATTGTAGATTTGGACGAAGCATGGGCGTTCTTAAATGTGGCACAAGGCGAAACCTTATCAAATAAGCTGGTTCGTGCTGGACGAGCTATGCAGGCAGGCGTTTATTTTGTTACACAATCTTCTGGCGACGTTTCAAAGGAAAGTCTGAAAAACAATATCGGCTTTAAGTTTGCCTTTCGTAGTACCGACATTAACGAGATAAAACAGACCTTAGAATTTTTCGGTATCGACAAGGACGACGAGAACAACCAGAAACGCTTGCGTGATTTGGAGAATGGACAATGCTTATTGCAGGACTTATACGGACGTGTCGGTGTGGTGCAGATACACCCAGTCTTTGAAGAACTGCTACACGCCTTTGATACCAGACCGCCCGTACAGAGAAATGAGGTGGAGTGATGAAAGAAAGGATAAAAGGTGCGTTCACAAAAAAGAAGATTTTCCACTTTCTCAAAATGACTCTGTTCGTGGTGGCACTCTCCCTTATCCTGCTTTCACTTCTGGGGACGGTGGCTCATGCGACGGGGCTTGTGGACGATACCATAAACGCAGAAAATCTTTATTCAAAATATCCCCTTTCCAACTACCAGCTTGATTTTTATGTGGATAATAGCTGGTCGTGGTTGCCGTGGAACTGGCTGGACGGGATTGGAAAATCGGTACAATATGGGCTTTACTGCATTACCAACTTTGTCTGGACTATTAGTTTATATTTAAGCAATGCCACGGGCTATGTGGTGCAGGAAGCCTATAAACTTGATTTTATTAACGATATGGCAGACAGTATCGGAAAGAGCATACAGACACTTGCAGGTGTTACCGAGAATGGCTTTGGAAGTACGGGATTTTATGTGGGTTCTCTATTACTGATAATTTTAATCATTGGTATTTATGTTGCCTATACGGGACTGATAAAAAGAGAAACCAGCAAAGCGGTTCAAGCGGTTATCAATTTTCTTGTGGTGTTCGTGCTGTCCGCTTCATTTATCGCCTATGCTCCCGACTACATCAAGAAGATAAATGAGTTTTCATCAGACATCAGTACCGCTTCACTTGACTTGGGAACAAAAATCATGCTCCCTAATTCTGACAGCGAGGGCAAGGACAGCGTGGACTTGATACGGGACAGCTTATTTTCTATTCAAGTACAACAGCCGTGGCTACTTCTACAATTCGGTAACAGCAACGCAGAGGAAATCGGGACAGACCGTGTCGAAGCTCTCGTATCGGCAAGCCCAGAGGACGAGGACGGAAAGACCAGAGAAGAAGTCGTGAAAACAGAAATCGAGGACAATGACAACAACAATCTGACGATACCGCAGGTCGTGAACCGTTTAGGCATGGTGTTCTTCCTATTCATTTTTAATATAGGTATCACAATCTTTGTATTCCTACTGACTGGGATAATGATGTTAAGCCAGATACTCTTTATTATCTTTGCAATGTTTTTACCTATCAGTTTTCTTCTTTCCATGATACCCAGTCAAGAAAATCTGGCAAAGCAGGCAATCGTGAGGGTGTTTAATACCATAATGACACGGGCAGGAATAACGCTCATTGTAACGGTGGCGTTCAGCATTTCCAGTATGTTTTATAACATCTCCACGGACTATCCGTTTTTTATGGTAGCGTTCTTGCAGATAGTATGTTTCGCTGGTATTTATATGAAGCTGGGCGATTTAATGAGTATGTTCTCTTTGAACGCTAACGACAGTCAAAGCATGGGACGCAGGATATTCCGCAGACCATATCTATACTTGGCACATAGGGCTAGGCGTATGGAAAGACGGCTTGCTGGTGCGGTTACTGCTGGCGGTGTCGCTGGTGCGGTGGCAGGTAGCACGATTTCAAACAGAAAACCGACAAGGAACACAGCCACAAAAGACAGTCGGGGTAATACATCTTCCAGCATGGGACAGCGTGCAGGCTCAAAGGTGGGTGCTGTCTTAGATACGAAAAATAAAGTGAAAGATAAGGCAAACGCTGTCAAAGAGAATATCAAGGATATGCCGACACAGACCGCTTATGCGGTGTATTCCGCAAAGGAAAAGGCAAAGTCCAGCGTGTCCGACTTTAAGCGTGGCATGGTGCAGGAACAGCAGTCCAGACAGACGGGACGTTTGGAAAAGCAGGAACAGCATAGACAGAATATCGCTGACAAACGTATGGAGCTTCAAAAGGCACAAGAAGCAAGGCAGGCACAGCGAAAGGCTGACGGATCAGCGACAACGGGAGCTACCCGTCCCCATGAGCGACCAGCCACAGCTTCAACCATTCCAAAGCCGAGTGTTGAAAAAACGCAGGAAGTGAAACGTCCTGCCATAGCTCCAACTCCGAAAGCAAGTGAGCCAGTCAAGACAAATGTTATCAAAGAGCGTCCGTTATCTTCTGGTGCTTCTGATAGAAAAGCGACCCAGTCGGCACAGCCAGCACATAGGCAGAATGTTGAAAAAGTTACGGTATCAAAGGAAACACGCCAAAATTACAAAGCGGAGCGTACTACAAAGACACAGACCTTTGAACAATCAAAGCGTACAACGGAACATACCGAAAAGAACCGTAGTCTTGTAATGAAGAAAGGACAGAAGAAAAAATGAAACTGAAACATATCGCTCTCATTGGCAGTCTGTTTCCTATCCTCTTTTCTCTGGTGCTTTTCTTTGGTGTCTTGATTAGTGCGGACAGCGACGACGAGAACAGCAATTTTTCTTCTGGCATTACGGGTATGAATTTATCCGCAGAAGTCTTGAAACATCAGCCTATGGTAGAAAAATACGCCAGAGAAAACGGTATTTCCGAGTATGTCAATGTGTTACTGGCTATCATTCAAGTAGAAAGTGGCGGTACGGTAGAAGATGTTATGCAGAGTTCGGAAAGTCTTGGTTTACCGCCTAACTCTTTAGATACGGAAAGCTCAATCAAGCAGGGGTGTAAGTATTTTGCGTCCCTGCTTTCTTCCTGCAAAAATCAAGGTATCGACGATTTGAATGTAGCGATACAGTCCTATAACTATGGCGGTGGTTATGTGGGATATGTGGCAGGAAAAGGAAAGAAACATACCTTTAACCTTGCAGAGAGCTTCGCCCGTGAGAAGTCGGGTGGAAAGAAAGTAACCTACACCAACCCGATAGCTGTTGCGAAGAATGGGGGCTGGCGGTATGGCTATGGAAATATGTTCTATGTGGAATTAGTCAATCAATATCTGACCGTGGCACATTTTGATAATGCGACGGCACAAGCGATTATGAATGAAGCGTTGAAATATCAAGGCTGGAAGTATGTGTATGGTGGCAGTAACCCGAACACTTCCTTTGATTGTAGCGGACTTGTGCAATGGTGCTATGGAAAAGCTGGTATCTCTTTGCCGAGAACAGCACAAGCACAGTATGACGCAACCCAACATCTTCCACTCTCGCAGGCAAAGGCTGGGGACTTGGTGTTTTTCCATTCTACCTATAACGCTGGTTCGTATGTAACCCACGTCGGCATTTATGTAGGAAATAATCAGATGTACCATGCAGGCGACCCGATAGGATATGCAGACCTAAGTAGTAGTTACTGGCAACAGCACTTAATCGGTGCAGGACGAGTAAAACAATAGAAAGGACTTGAAAATATGTTTAAGAAGAATAAGAAACAGACAGAAAATGTCAAAGAAAAAAAGGTGCGTACTGTCAAGGTAGGCACACATAAGAAAACCGTGATTGCATTGTGGGTGGTGCTTATCGCAAGCGTGAGCTTTGGGGTATATAAGAATTTTACGGCTATCGACCAGCACACGACCCATGAAAAAGAAGTGATAGAGCTTCGCTTGCAGGACACCAACGGGATTGAAAATTTCGTGAAAAACTTTGCGAAATCCTATTATACATGGAGTAACAGCAAAGAAGCGATTGAAGCAAGGACGCAGGCAATCAACGGTTATCTGACAAAGGAATTGCAGGATTTGAATGTGGATACCATTAGAACCGACATACCGACCAGCTCCACAGTTACAGATATGATTGTGTGGCATATCGAGCAGTCGGGAACGGACACTTTTTCTGCTACCTACGAAGTAGATCAGCAGATAAAAGAGGGAGAACAGACAAGCAATGTCAAGGCAACCTATACCGTAAAAGTCCATGTAGACGCTGACGGGGATATGGTAATCGTTCAGAACCCTACACTTGCACCAGCAATCGAAAAATCAGACTATGAGCCTAAGACACCAGAAGCAGACACAAGTGTGGACGCTGATACTGTAAACGACGCCACCGCATTTCTGGAAACATTCTTTAAGCTGTACCCAACAGCGACGGAAAAAGAGCTTGCCTACTATGTATCGGGAAATGTACTTGAACCTATCGGCAGGGACTACCTTTATTCTGAATTGATAAACCCAGTATTTACAAAGGACGGGGATAATGTGAAAGTCAAGGTAGCTGTAAAATTCCTTGATAATCAGACAAAAGCGACGCAGGTATCGCAATATGAGCTTGTACTACATAAGGATAGCAACTGGAAGATTATTGGATAAATAATGATAAGGTGTGTATTTTGGTACAGATTTACACGTTTTGTAGAATAGCATAATTAGAAATTTTACACAAAAAGTAAGAAATATGTTATAATAAGCTGAATTTGAAATAAGGCGGTGGCTAAATGGCGAAGCAAAAATATTCTTTTGATAGCAAGATACATATTTATAGAGCTACAAAGCGAATGAGCCAACAAGAACTTGCTGACCTTGTAGGAGTGTCACGACAGACCATTATTCAGCTTGAAAGAAACAGATACAATCCGTCCATGCTTTTGGCATACAGCATTGCAAAAGTGTTTGATGTAGCAATTGAAGATTTATTTGACTTTGAGGAGGCAGAAAAATGATTGAACTATTAAAGTCGATTCTCAGTAGTACGACAGTATTTAAAATAGGCATGTGGTATACCTTAGTGATTACCATTGCCGTAATTATACTATTCTTTTTGAAAACATCACGAGATGAAAGAGGACGGGCAATTATTGGGAAAGCAAGTATTTTCTCTACGATAACATATATTGTTTTGATGAATGTCTATGCTAAATTATCCAAACTTCTAATCGTTGATTGGTTGACAATGGCTAACGGTACTCAATGGATGTACAACATTGTGTTGACGGTACAGGTTGTCGCAATCCTAATCTATAAGAAAATTGAATAGTAAAAAGATTTCATGCTTGTTAACAAAATAAGCGTGAATTTTTTTGTTCAAATAGTTAGAAATACTTTACATATAGATTGAAATAGATTATAATGAAGTCGGAAAAATTTCCAATAATTTTGAAAGGAGTTGCGATTATGGCAGACAAACATTTAACAGATAATTTGAAAGGGAATTATTTTTCAAGTGAAAGAAAGGACATGAAGTTTTTAAAAGGTTTTACTTTGATTGCGTTACTTCCTCTTTGGGCTGGATATGCTTTTGCACTTTATAATGGGGATAATAACAATTTGTCAAACTACTCTTTATTGATTTTGGCTTTCTCCTTGATGAATTTCAATGCTCTGTGTGGAGTAGAAAAGATTGAAAATAAAGCATTAAATTTGATTGCTAAAATGGACGGCGTTCTGTTTTTTGTTTGGGCATTGGTAACCGTTGTTCAATTACTCATAAAATAAAAAAGAAAGGTGTTGTTTATGGCTATTTTAAAAAGGCGAGATATAAAGAAAGCATTGAAAGCAGGTGCGAAAGCTGGCGGTGTATCATTGACTGATGTTCGGGCGAATATAGAAGCGACCATTGATGAAGTTATGAACAGCACCGACCCAGAAGTGCAGGCAAATTTCAAAAAGTATTTTGGAAATAAACGCCCTACGCCAGAAGAATATATTTACAAGATTACAAAAAAGACAAAAGTGTAATACAAAACAAGTGCTGTAAGGGGGATTGTATTATGGAACATTTTAAGCATAATTCTATACAATCATACACTACCTAACAGCATTTTATTAAAAACTAAATATCTTATAGCTCTAATAGCTCGTATAAAACTATATGTTTTGTGCGGGCTTTTTTCATGTCTAAAAAAATTTTTTAAAATTTTTCGGTTTCAACTTAACAAATCACACCTGCCGTTCCCTATATGGTGCGGAAAGAGGGATAACTACTTTCCACGTCGTAACGGAAAGGGGGTGAGATTGATGAAACCGTCTGACTTCCAGAAAACAGTTCAATGCCGTTTTGAAAGTTGTTTGAAGAAAGTTGTCCGACATGTTGTTAAGGACTATCAGAAGAAATTAAAACGACGACAAAAGGAAGAAACACTCTTTTGTGAACTTCCAGAAATCGTTGTAGAAAATCTGGCTATCTGGGACGACTATGATACGGACTATACAATTTTCAATGTATGCGGTAATGATATTCGTGTCTATGATGATGAATTGGCAGAAGCCTTGAAACAGTTGTCCGAGCGTAACCGTGAAACTTTGCTGATGTATTATTTCTTGGAAATGAACAACGAAGAAATTGCAAAAAAGCAGAATATTTCCAGAAGCGGTGTATTCCAAAATCGGCATAACTCATTGGCACTTATGAAAAAATTACTAAAGGAGAAACAGTAAAAATGAAGCAAACATTTAAGAAGCCGTCCTACTACTTGCTTTCACAAGCAATGGACGGGGACGAAAAAGCGATTGAAAAGATACTGGCGTTTTATGACCCGTACATATCAAAGTGCTGTCTGCGTCCACTCTATGATGAATACGGCAATGTCTATATTGTTGTAGATATGGAGTTAAAGGGACTTATCAGAGAAGCACTTATTAAAATGATTTTAGGGTTTGATATTGCCTTAGAAATCGAAGAAGAATAACAAGCAGTAACCGCAGAGCATGATTTGTTCAATCCCCTCTTTCCTGCTCTGCACCTGCTTTTACATGAAAGCAACACGCTTTCGCCACAGCTCTTTGACAACTGAATAAAGCAGACAGATACGTTTGTGAGATAGAGAGCCACGGGGACTGTACGCCACGACCTTTCCAAAAGAAAGCGAGCGACCCACGCAGTGATCCGAGAGCGACTGTTGGAAAAGTCGTTTTGCCACGACCTATCCTCACAGAATAATGATACGTCCGCATGGTGCGGTTCTGCCCACAAGAATGGGAATAGTTGAGATACTAACGGAGCTTTCCAAAGCCGTCTGTCTGCTTCTGTAACATTGTGAAAAATACGCATATTGGATAAGCCCATGTGCGTATGTTGAGAATAGATAGCTGACTAAGGGGGCTGATAACTTGGCTAAAAAAGAACCTGCACAATATATCGTAGAACGGGAATTTTTAGGTAAATTTTCCGTAGAGGAATTGCTTGTCCGTATCGTGAAATCTCATGTTAAAAAAGGACTATCAAGAGGGAAAAACCCTTGAAAACAATGGAAAGAAGCCGTACTTTATGGTATAATATTATCATAGGTACGGCAGTTGAATAGGTGGAAAAATGATTTATCAAAAAGGTTCAAACTTATTTAACGTGGCTATTTATATCAGATTATCACGAGAGGACGGAGATAAGGAAGAAAGCGATAGTGTAGGAAATCAGAGAAAACTTTTAACAGAATATGTGAACAAGCATGATGACTTTATCCTATATGATGTTTATATTGATGACGGTTTTACGGGAACGAATTTTAATAGACCAGACTTTCATAGAATGATTGCTGACATTGAGGATAACAAGGTAAATTGTGTTGTTGTAAAAGACCTTTCCCGTTTCGGACGAGATTACATTGATACGGGGCGATATTTGGAAAGAATATTTCCAGAGCTTAATGTTCGTTTTATTTCTGTAACAGATAATATTGATAGTATGAAGCAGGCATACGATATGTTACTTCCTATTAAAAATATATTCAACGAGCAGTATGCCAGAGATATTTCTAATAAAATTCAAGCGACTGTAAAATCAAAGCAGAAAGCAGGAGAATTTATCGGAGCTTTTACAAGTTATGGTTATAAGAAATCTCCTGCAAATAAAAATAAACTTGTGATTGATGAATATGCGTCCGAAGTTGTAAAAAGAGTATTTACCATGTATGCACAAGGAATAGGAAAACAAAGCATTGCAAAAATACTAAATGCAGAGGGTATCCTTTGTCCGTCGGAATATAAAAAGCTTAACGGCGAAAACTACAAAAATTGCAACCGTTTAGAGAAAACTTCTTATTGGACGTATTCCACAATTAAAGTGATGTTGCAAAATGAGATTTATATTGGAAACATGGTACAAGGAAAGAAACATCAACGTATGCGAAGCAAACAGCGTCTAGTTGAGAAAGAAAACTGGATAAGGGTTGAAAATACACATGAACCGATTATAGACCGTCAACTGTGGGATAAGGTACAAAAATTGCTGACGAAAAAGCATAGGGATATTGATTTAGAAACAAATAAAAATATCTTTGCAGGTTTTATCAAGTGTGGCGATTGTGGTCGGGCAATGATGAAAAATTTCTGGCGACGTGTTGACGGAAGTAAGTCCTATTCATTCTATTGTGGAACTTACAAAAGAAGTGGAAAAGATTATTGCACTCCGCACACGCTCCCGTTTCAAGTATTGAATGATATTGTGCTGGGAGATTTAAAGAAGATTATCCGCAATGTAGAGAACTTGCAGGAACTTGTAAAATCACAATCTTTCACAGCAACAAAAATCAGAAAATCAACAGATATAGAACTGACAAAGTTAAAAGCAGAGCTTGAAAGAGTGAAGAAGTTGAAAAAGTCAATTTATGAAGATTATAAAGACGAACTGATTTCTAAAGAAGAATTTCTTTCTTATCGAGAGGACTATCAACAAAAAGAAACGCTTTACTCCAAACAGATTGAAACGCTGGAAGAAAAGAAAAAGGAAAGTGTAACAGAAGATGTTTTTGAAACACCGTGGTTAAGGCGGTTGTTGGAACTGAAAGACATTGAAGAATTAGACAGAGATATTATTGTGGAAATGATAGACCAGATAACAGTTTATGAAAACCGCAAACTTAAAATCTCATACAACTTCGGAAATGAACTTGAACATTTATTTTCAAGCGTTTACTGTGAGGACTTGGAGAAAAAGGCTATCTAATCTCAATACATTTCTAACTCCCCATATATACTGGGGAATACATATCAAAATTTGCGTAAACTACAATCAGCACACGGAGGAAGAGATCCGGGAGCAGTTTATAAAGAGCGGAAAGAAAAGGATGATACCCTTCGTCTGACGCTGGCGGTGGGAGAGATTTTGGAGGCTCATGGCCTGGATGTGCAGTACACCCGTACGACAGATGTGTATGAATCTCCTTATCAGAAGGCAATGGAAGCAAACAATGCAGGAGTAGACTTTTTTGTTTCTATTCATAGAAATTCGTTTCCTTCAGACAATGCAGTATCAGGGGTAGAGAGTCTTGTATATGACAAATCAGGGATTAAGCTTAAGATGGCAGAAAACATCAACGAACAGCTGGAAGATATCGGATTTGTGAATCTTGGGGTAAAGGCAAGACCGAACCTGGTTGTCTTAAAGAGAACGAAAATGCCGGCAGTGCTGGTGGAGGTTGGATTCATCAATTCAGATGTAGACAACAAATTGTTTGACGAAAATTTTGAAGAAATCGCACAGGCGATCGCTTATGGAATTCTGGATACACTGGAGTCGAATCATGAGGTAGAATCTCCGGGATATGAAGTACAGGTTGGTGCATACCGAAACGAAAGATATGCACAGAACCTGCTGGAAGAACTGTTAGAACAGGATTTTCCTGCTTATATTGTGGAAGGAGATCGCCTCTACCGTGTAAGAGTGGGGAATTATATTACACTGGAAGATGCGGCAAGGATGGAGCAGATGCTCAAAAGAGCCGGATATCCGACTGTGATCGTCAGCACCTGAAAACAGCAGGCCTAAAACAGCTGATCGATGAGTTCGGCAGTTACATGGTGGTACATCTTATCACCGACTTTCATATTAGGACCTTGTCCGCATTGTTTAAAACATTTTTGAGTACGCAGAAGGTAAGTGCCGTCAGAAGTTACCTCTCCCTGTCGGATCTGAAGCTTTTGCTCCAGTTTTCTTAAAAGCAGGGCAGATTGTTTGCTGCTGCAGGTGCTTCCCGTACACAAAATAATTTCTTTTTGATAAGTCTGGCTGGAAAGACTCGGATAAAGCCGGATGAGAGTATCGATCAGGGCAGGCTTTACCTGCATGATCGATGCAATCTGTTCTTTGGCATCATTGGGGATACAGCCAAAGATATCCTGAGTCTCCCGTAAAAATTCCACCAGGATCGCCTGGTCGGAAGGTGTGTTTAAACTTGCGTAATAAGCAGCTGCTTCCTGAAATTCAGGGCAGAAATCAGATAAATCTTTCATCGTATACATCCTTTCTGTTGTGATGGAAATTACATTGGGGAAAAAGGACGACTGGTTTTGGAATGATTGTTCAAAACCAGTCGTCCTTTGTAGTATTAAAATCAGTTGTCGTTTTCCTCGAGTCCGGAATCTGCTTTTGGAGGCAGATACACATGAACAGTTTCGATACGGTTTTTGTCCAGTTTTTCGACTACAAGGCGAATCTGATCTTCAGTCGTGATATGATCTCCAACTTCCGGAAGTCTGTCCAGATGCTCAATGATAAATCCTCCGAGAGAGTCATAATCTTCAGATTCCAGTTCTGTTCCGAGATTGTCATTGAGGTCATCCAGATTCATAGAACCTTCTACAATATATTCCTGATCATTGACTTTCTGGATCAGCTCTTCTTCTGCTTCATCGTATTCATCGCGGATCTCACCTACAATCTCCTCCAGAACATCTTCCAGAGTAATGATACCCGCAGTCTCTCCATACTCGTCCAGTACAATGGCAATATTGAACTTGGCATCGCGCATTTCAACCAGAAGCTCAGAAATATTCTTATATTCATAGGTGAAGTAAGCTTCTCTCAAAATGTTGCGTACCTGAAAGTTTGCTTTATCTTCAAACAGAAGCAGATCTTTCATATTGATGGTACCGATGACGTTGTCGGTCGTATCTTCGTATACCGGAAGTCTCGTAAACTTATATTCTTTGAAAATCTCAATGAGTTCGCGGTAGCTGCTGTTCACATCGGCAAATGCAACGTGGACACGCGGAACCATGACTTCTTTTGCTTTTACGTCTCCGAGATCAAACACGTTGTAGATCATCTCTTTTTCTTCAGATTCGATGACGCCGTCCTCATGGCTGACATCCACGATCGTTCGAAGTTCGTCTTCTGTCATCGCATTATTTCTGGCATTTGGATCTACACGAAGCAGAAACATAAAGCCTCTGGAAAATAAATCGATCAAAAAGATGATCGGAGTCATAATAAACATGAAAAAGCGTATAATCGGAATATAAGCAAGAGAAATCTTCTCTGCATGTATCGTGGCAAAATTCTTCGGGGTGATCTCACCGAATACCAGAATCGCAACCGTCAGGATCGCAGTTGCAATACTTACCATATAACCGCCGAATGAATAAGCCAGTGTTGCTGATAAGGAAGATGCGGAAATATTGACGATATTATTACCGATCAGAATGGCACTCAGCATTTTGGAAGTATGCTTTTCGGTTGTATCCAGCACCAAAGCTGCACGCCGGTTGCCGTCATCTGCAAGAGAACGCAGTCGGATTTTGTTGACTGTCATCAGTGCAGTTTCTGCAGATGAAAAGAATGCCGATAGTAATAATAAGATAACAAGAATTATAAATTGGAAAGTATCACTCGAGTCCAATTGTGTTGTTCACTCCTTTTGTTAAAAATGTTCCCTCTATTGATATACAGGTATTTATTACTATACATCATTTTGCCGGATTTTGCAAGCAATGGGGAGGGAGGAATGTGCGAATGTACGCTTTACTTTGCGGGAAGGTTGTTGTATGATGGTGAAAGAAAAAACAAGAACAGAAATGGAGATGAGCACAGGGTGTATAAACAATTATGTAAGATTTCAGGGGAAGAGAATGTATTGAGAGATGAGCCGATGAAGAAGCATACGACATTTCGTATCGGAGGTCCGGCGGATTATTTTGTGACAGTGCAGTCAAAGGATGAGATAAGAGAGATTCTGCTTCTTTGTAAGAGAGAACAGATTCCATATTATATATTAGGAAATGGAAGCAATCTTCTGGTAGGAGATAAAGGATATCGGGGAGTTGTGATCCAGATCTGCAAACGGATGAATGAGATCCGGACAGAGGAAAATAAGATCTATGCGCAGGCGGGAGCCCTGTTGTCAAAGATTGCAGCACAGGCACTTTCAAACAGTCTGACCGGATTTGAGTTTGCATCCGGGATACCGGGAACTCTTGGCGGAGCAGTGATGATGAACGCCGGGGCGTATGGCGGAGAGATGAAGCATGTACTGGAAAGTGCGGATGTACTGACTCCGGAAGGAGAATTTTTGACCTTATCTCTGGAAGAACTGGAACTGGGTTACAGAACAAGTGTTGTGGCGACAAAAGGGTATACAGTTCTGGGCGCAACGATCGCACTCGAAAAAGGCAATCCTGAGGAAATCAAAGCGTATATGGATGACCTGAAGGAGCGCAGAATCACAAAGCAGCCACTGGAGTATGCCAGTGCGGGAAGTACATTTAAGAGACCGGAAGGCTATTTTGCGGGCAAGCTTATTCAGGACAGCGGACTGAAAGGCTATTCGGTTGGGGATGCCCAGATTTCCGAGAAGCATTCAGGATTTGTGATCAACCGCGGTAATGCGTCTGCAAAGGATGTTCTGTCGTTGATCGAGCACGTACAGGAGACCGTGAAAGAGAAGTTTGGAGTACATCTGGAGACAGAAGTGAAACGGATAGGAGAATTTTAAATTATGAGGTTTGTCATTGTTACAGGAATGTCGGGGGCTGGAAAATCTACAGCGCTGAAGATGTTGGAGGATATGGGATACTTTTGTGTGGACAATCTTCCGGTGCCGCTTTTGCCTAAATTTGCAGAGATGATCGCCATGCCGGATTCCAAGCTGAATCAGGCGGCAGTGGGAATCGATATCAGAGGCGGACAGGCATTTCGGGGGTTAGAGGGATACTTAAAAGAACTGGATGAAAGCGGGATCCATTATGAAATCTTGTTTCTGGATGCCGGAAATGATGTCCTTTTGAAGCGTTATAAAGAAACAAGAAGACAGCATCCTCTGGGAGGCGCGGGACATATTGACAGAGGAATTGCCAAAGAGCGGGAGGAAATCGCATTTTTAAAGATTCGCGCGACGTTTATTCTGGATACGAGCAAAATGCTGACAAGAGAGCTTCGCGTGGAACTGGAAAAGATTTTTGTAAAGGGCAAGGATTTTAAAAATCTGTATATCACGGTAATGTCCTTTGGATTTAAGTATGGTATTCCACAGGATGCGGATCTTGTATTTGATGTCCGGTTTCTTCCGAATCCCTATTATATAGAAGAATTACGCGCAAAGACCGGCAATGAGGCAGAGGTCAGAGATTATGTGATGAAGAGTGATAAGGCGCAGGAATTTTTCAGACAATTGAGCCAGATGATGGATTTTCTGATTCCGAATTATATTCTGGAAGGGAAGAACCAGCTTGTTGTTGCAGTTGGGTGTACAGGCGGAAAACACCGTTCTGTTACACTTGCCAACGCATTGTATCAGTACCTGGAAGTACGGGAGAATTACGGGGTTCGCATTGAACACAGAGATATTGAGAAGGATGCCATCAGAAAGGGAAAATAGCAGGTATACACGATGTCATTTTCAGGAAAAGTAAAAGAAGAGCTTTCGCAGCAGTGGAGCAGCGCAAGACACTGTCAGATTGCAGAAATTGCAGCCTTGATCGGGATGTGCGGGGCAGTGACGATCAACAGTTTTAATCAGTACGGAGTAAAAATCAATACGGAAAATCTGGCTGTTGCAAGAAAAGTCTTTACATTGATTCGAAAAACATTTAATATAGAAGCTGATATCTCTATCCGAAGGAATATAGAGAAACAAAGTGCGGTCTATTCTGTGATGATAGTCCGGCATGAAGATGCACTGCGTGTCCTTCAGGCAGCAAAGCTTTTGGAGGAGCACAGAGGTGGATTCGAAGAGTTTCATATTGTCAGTCCCCTTATTGTACAGCAGCCATGCTGTCGTCGTGCGTTTTTGCGGGGAGCCTTCCTTGGGGCTGGTTCCATGAGTGATCCGAATAAATCCTATCATTTTGAGATTGTGTGCGATTCGGATGTGATGGCAAAGCAGATTCAGAGACTGATGTGTGATTTTTCCATGGATGCGAAGATCGTACGAAGGAAAAAGTCATACGTAGTGTATTTAAAAGAGGGCGATCAGATAGCAGATATTTTAAATATTATGGAGGCGCATGTTTCTCTGATGGAACTGGAGAATATCAGAATCTTAAAGGATATGCGCAATACAGTGAACCGTAAGGTGAATTGTGAAACTGCCAATATTAACAAGACCGTCTCTGCAGCTGTAAAGCAGTTGGAAGATATTACGTATCTCAGGGATAACATGGGGCTTGAAAAACTGGCAGAGGGACTAAGAGAAGTGGCATATGCACGTCTTTCACATCCGGATGCAACATTAAAAGAGTTAGGGGAACTCTTATCGCCGCCTGTCGGCAAATCCGGGGTAAATCACAGATTAAGAAAATTAAGTGATCTGGCAGAAAAGGAAAGGCAAAACAAGGAGGATTATTATGATTGAAACACCGGTTATTGTAGGGCATGAAGATGGAATTGAAGGCAGACCGATTGCTTTGTTGGTACAGGAGGCAAGCCAGTACGCCAGCAAAGTCTACATTCAGGTGGACAACAAAAAGATCAATGCAAAAAGTATTATGGGAATGATGAGTCTTGCTCTTCAGGAAGGTGATGAAGTGACAGTTGTTGCGGAAGGCGAAGATGAAGAAAAGGCTGCAGAAGGAATTAAGACTTTTTTGAAAAAGACAAAATAGATGATGTAGTAAAGGGGGCTGTGCGTAGGCACAGCCCTTTCAAGAATAGAAAGACGGGAGAGAGCAATATGAAAAAGATGCTGTTCATATACAATCCGAATGCGGGAACAGGGGTATTAAAACCAAAGTTATCAGATGTCTTGGATATTTTTGTAAAAGCCGGATATGAGGTGACCGTATATCCGACGCAGTGTTATCATGATGCCATGGCAAAGGCAGAATCTTATACCGAAAGCTATGATGTGGTTGTGTGCAGCGGAGGAGACGGGACTCTGGATGAGGTTGTGACTGCAATGGCGAGACGTAAAGACCCGGTCCCGATCGGATATATTCCCACGGGAACGACCAATGATTTTGCAAACAGCCTGCACATTTCGAAGGATCTGCTGGAAGCCGCAGATACGGCGGCAAACGGGGTTCCTTTCCCGTGTGACGTAGGAGTGTTCAATGACGATTATTTTGTATATATAGCCGCATTTGGTCTGTTTACAGATGTTTCTTATGAGACAAAACAGAGTGTGAAAAATGTTTTGGGTCATCTGGCCTATGTGCTGGAGGGAACAAAACGTCTGTTTAATATTCCGTCTTATCATATTAAGATTACACATGACGGAGAGACAATAGAGGATGATTTTGTATTCGGAATGGTGACAAATTCACGTTCTGTCGGAGGATTCAAGGGGATTGTCGGAAAAGAGGTCATCTTTGATGACGGAGAATTTGAAGTGACACTGATCAAGACTCCGAAAAATCCAATCGAGCTGAATGAGATCGTGGCCTCTCTTTTAATCAAGCAGATTGATTCTGCTCATATGTATTCCTTTAAAGCCAAAGAAGTGAAGTTCGAATCGATTGAGGAGATTCCATGGACGCTGGATGGAGAGTTTGGCGGAGAACATGACTGTGTCGATATCCGTAACTGGAAGCAGGGGATGCGGATTATGGTAAAATCCCAGATGATCCAGCAGTTGTCTGTGAAAGGAAGAATCGAGAATACACAGATTCTGGAAGAAGTAGGGCTGGAAACGGAAGAAATTTCAGAAAAATAGAAAAAAATAAAAAAAATTCAAAAAAGGGGTTGCAATTCCTATGGAGCTATGCTAATATATAACTCGGTCATCACTGAAGCAGTGATGAGGACATGGCTCCATGGTCAAGCGGTTAAGACGCTAGCCTCTCACGCTGGAATCAGGGGTTCGATTCCCCTTGGAGTCACTTTTGAAAGGGTATCCGCAGAAGAGTTCTGCGGATATTTTTTTGCCTAAAAGCCTTTGTTTTCAAGGGATTTGAAGCCTTAAAAATTTTCTTGGTGCTTGGTGGATGTATGAAATTGTGATTGAATTTTTGATTACACTTGATTACACTTTAGCAAGCTGAAGCTTTTTCGATTAAATTAGCCTTTTCTACTTCCGTGTTGCGGTCAAAGCAGTAGTTTCCTAAAGTTGTTCGTTCATCTGCATGACCGACCATTTCATGAACGGTATTCAAGTTTATTTTTCTATATAATCGTTTGATTGTCTTTTTGTCTTCCAGTGGGAAACTGTGTTGTACAAAAAGCTTTTTAAAGAAACCATGTCTATGCGTAGGGTATCAAGTAGGGTATCAAGCGTAAAATCAAAACAAATTTAACCTGCAAATAATTTGCCCAAAAGCCTTAGTTCACAAAGAATTCAAAGTAGTATACCCATCCGAGTATCCTGTAATTCATGCCTGCGGCAGGCGAACTCCGTCCGATAAGGAATGAAAAAACAGTAACTCCTTTTAAGGGAATTACTGCCTCATATAAGTTATTGATGTAATCTGTTTAATTTTTCTAACAACATTTTCTTGTTTGTAAGATATTCTACTATAGCATAAAGAATACCAATCAAGAAGAAACATTGAGATAATGTATATGCATATTCATAATGGAATATTTCAAATAGTATAAAACTTAACATCCCAATTAAACAAAGATTATACTCCGTTTGAAAATTATATGCCAGAATAAAATGGATTATCGGCATGAACATATTCAACAGATGATATCAGAGGCGCGGAAGCTTTTTAAACAGGAAAGACAGGAGTGTAAATGAGAGGTTCCTGTCTTGTTAAAAAAATCACAGAATCTGCCAAAGAAATTGTGTATATTCTTTGTTTTATTGTAATAATTACAGATTGTCTTTTAATGGCAGATAAGATATAATGAAAGCCATAGAGTGAAACCTATAGTATGCGCTGCCACAGACGGCTGTGCGCAAAGAATTGGAGGAGAAAATATGTTAGTATCAGCAACAGAAATGCTTCAGAAAGCAAAAGCAGGTCATTATGCAGTAGGACAGTTCAACATCAACAACCTGGAGTGGACAAAAGCAATCCTGACAGTAGCAGAGGAATGCAAATCACCGGTTATCCTGGGAGTATCTGAAGGTGCAGGAAAATATATGACAGGATACAAGACTGTAGTAGGTATGGTAGAGGGAATGTTAGAAGAGATGAACATCACAGTTCCGGTTGCTCTTCACCTGGATCACGGCAGCTACGAAGGATGTATGAAATGTGTAGAAGCAGGATTTTCTTCTATCATGTTTGATGGATCTCACTATCCGATCGAAGAAAACATTGCAAAGACAAAAGAACTGGTAGCAGTTGTAAAAGAGCACGGAATGTCTCTGGAAGCTGAAGTTGGTTCTATCGGTGGAGAAGAAGACGGAGTTGTAGGAAAAGGTGAATGTGCAGATCCACAGGAATGTAAGATGATCGCTGATCTTGGTATCAATTTCCTTGCAGCAGGAATCGGTAACATCCACGGAAAATATCCAGAGAACTGGGAAGGACTCAGCTTCGAGACTCTGGATGCAATCCAGCAGCTGACAGGAGATATGCCACTGGTTCTTCACGGTGGTACAGGTATTCCGGAAGACATGATCAAAAAAGCGATCAGCCTCGGAGTTGCTAAGATCAATGTAAATACAGAGTGCCAGCTTGCGTTCGCAGATGCAACACGCAAATATATCGAAGCTGGAAAAGACCTGGAAGGAAAGGGATTCGACCCACGTAAATTATTAAAACCAGGCGCAGATGCAATCATGGCAACTGTAAAAGAAAAAATGGAGCTGTTTGGCTCTGTTGGAAAAGCAGAAGCGTAAGTAATAAGTATTTGTTAGAAATTTTAACTTGCCTTTTTGCGGTGATTGAGGTATACTAAGCCTCGTAGATGAGAACAAAGGCGTTCCAAGCTTGCTTGGAATGCCTTTTTTAGAAAATGCGTTTACAAAAGTGAAATGAAGGAAGGTAGTTTTATGAGCACAGAATTATTCAATGTAGCGGATATTTTTGGGGAAAATGTTTTCAATGACACAGTGATGCAGGAGCGTCTCCCGAAAAAGGTGTACAAGAAGCTGAAACAGACGATCGAAGAAGGAACAGAACTGGATATAGAGACAGCAGACGTCATTGCACATGAGATGAAAGAATGGGCAATCGAAAAAGGGGCGACACATTATACACACTGGTTTTTGCCGTTGACAGGTGTGACAGCGGAAAAGCATGACTCTTTTATTTCAGCTCCACTTCCAAGCGGAAAAGTGCTGATGAGTTTCTCAGGAAAAGAGCTGATCAAAGGAGAACCAGATGCATCTTCTTTCCCGTCAGGCGGACTTCGGGCTACCTTTGAGGCGAGAGGATATACAGCATGGGATTGTACTTCTCCGGCGTTTGTAAGACAGGACGCAGCAGGAGCTACACTTTGTATTCCGACCGCTTTCTGTTCTTATACAGGAGAAGCACTGGATCAGAAGACTCCACTGCTTCGTTCCATGCAGGCATTGAATGTACAGGCGCTCAGACTTCTGCGTTTGTTTGGAAATACAACTTCAAAGAAAGTGACTCCATCCGTTGGGGCAGAGCAGGAGTATTTCCTTGTAGATGCAGAAAAATTCCTTCAGAGAAAAGACTTAATATATACAGGACGTACGTTGTTTGGTGCGATGCCTCCGAAAGGACAGGAGCTGGACGACCACTATTTCGGAACAATCCGCCAGAGAATCGCTGCTTTTATGCGTGATGTGAACATTGAACTCTGGAAAGTAGGGGTTTCTTCCAAGACACAGCACAATGAGGTGGCACCGGCTCAGCATGAACTGGCACCGATTTATGCAGAAGCGAATATTGCGGTAGATCACAACCAGATTGTAATGCAGACATTAAAGCGGATCGCATGCGAGCACGGAATGAAATGTCTCCTTCATGAAAAACCATTTGCAGGCGTCAACGGTTCCGGAAAGCACGACAACTGGTCGATCATTACAGATGATGGAATCAATATGCTGGATCCGGGAACAACACCACATGAGAATATTCAGTTCTTGCTTGTTTTGACTTGCATTCTGAAGGCGGTTAACAAGCATGCGGATCTTCTGAGAGAATCGGCAGCAGATCCTGGAAATGATCACAGACTGGGAGCAAACGAAGCACCTCCTGCAATTATTTCCGTATTCCTTGGAGAACAGTTGGAAGATGTGATCGATCAGCTGATCAGTACAGGGGAAGCAACACACAGTCTGGAAGGCGGAAAGCTGGAGACTGGTGTAAGAACACTTCCAGAACTGACAAAGGATGCGACAGACAGAAACAGAACATCACCGTTTGCGTTTACAGGAAATAAATTTGAATTCCGTATGGTAGGTTCCAGAGATTCCATCGCATCTGCCAACATTGTTCTGAATACGATCGTGGCAGAGGCATTTGCAGAGGCTTGCGAAGTTCTGGAGAAAGCAGATGATTTCCAGCTTGCAGTTCATGATCTGATCAAAGAATATGCAATGGAGAATCAGAGAATCATTTTCAATGGAGACGGTTACTCTGAAGCCTGGGTGAAGGAAGCAGAAAGACGCGGACTTCCGAACATCAAATCTATGGTGGAAGCAATTCCGGCAATGGTGACAGAGAAAGCAGTGACATTGTTTGAGAGATTTGGAGTATTTACAAAAGCAGAGCTGGAATCCCGTGCAGAAATCCAGTACGAGAGTTATGCAAAAGCGATTAACATCGAAGCCCGTACGATGATCGATATGGCAAGAAAACAGTTTATCCCTGCAGTGATCAAATATACAAAAACGCTCGCAGATACAGTACTTGCGGTAAAGGAAGCAGGTGTGGATGCAAGTGTACAGGCAGAGACACTTGAGGAGATCACAGTACTCTTGAAAGAGGCAAGAGCAGCTCTGGCACGTCTGGAAGAGGTGACAGCACAGGCAGCTGCCAAAGAAGAAGGACCGGTACAGGCAAATTTCTACCACGATGAAGTGTGCCCGGCAATGGAGAATCTGAGAAGACCGATCGACAAACTGGAAATGATCGTGGACAAAGAGGCATGGCCGATGCCTTCTTACGGAGATCTGATCTTCGAAGTTTAATCAATCAAAGAAATGAAGAAAAAACCGGATGCGATTTGAACGAGAATCGTGTCCGGATTTTTGTAATGGGAGGGAATAAAAAGTATGAAGACAGCAGCAGAATTGAGACAGCTTGTGACAAGGATCGATCACAGGAGTTATCCTGCCTATAAAGACACAAAGGGAATGTATCAGTTTCCGGGCTATCTGCTATCCATTGACCATGTACAGGGAGATCCGTTTGCATCTCCATCCAGGGTCAGTATTCAGGTGAAAGGAAAGATTGCAGGATTTCCGGAGCAGTTATATCAGACGAAATGGCAGAAAACAGCATTGGAGGATGCGCTGATCCGGCAGTTCGGACAGTGTTGTGAGAAATTTGGATTCAAGGCAAAGGGATCCGGAAAGAGCGGGATGATCTCTATCAGCCGGTGCGGTCAGGAAGTGCTGGAGAGAAGTGCGGCGCAGATCGATGAAAAAACAGGAGATATCCACATTCGTCTGGAAGTGGGATTTCCGGCAAACGGAAGGACGATCAATGCAAGAGAATGGATCCGGATCTTTTTTGAGTTTCTTCCGGAGTGTGTCGAAAAGGCACTCTACTATAAAAACTGTGATGCGAAGAGACTGCAGAAGATCAGTGATCTGGCAGAGGACCAGCAGGCACTTCGAGACATACTGCCAAAGCTGGGATTGTGTGCTTTTGTTGCAAACGGATCTATTCTGCCGCGAGAGTCAGGCGTTTCCGTCCGTCCGATGAAAAGCGCAGTTTGTTTCCGGTCTCCAGAGGAGATGGAAGTGGAAATTACGCTGCCGCACAGAGGTGTGATAAGAGGAATGGGAATCCGAAAAGGGATCACGCTGATCGTGGGAGGCGGATACCATGGGAAGTCCACTCTTTTGAAGGCGTTGGAGTTTGGCGTGTACAATCATATTGCAGGTGATGGAAGAGAATATGTGATCACTGATTCCACAGCAGTCAAGCTTCGCGCAGAAGACGGAAGAAGTATCAAAAAAACGGACATTTCCATGTTTATCAATGATCTGCCAAATGGAAAAGATACCACTCATTTTTATACAGAGGATGCCAGCGGAAGTACGTCTCAGGCTGCAAACGTTGTGGAAGCAATGGAAGCGAAAGCAGGTGTCATGCTGATCGATGAGGATACCAGCGCGACAAATTTCATGATCCGGGATGAACTGATGCAGAGGGTAATCCACCGGGATATGGAGCCGATCACGCCGTTTATCGAACGCATCCGGGAGTTATATGAAGAAGAGGGGATTTCCACTGTGATTGTGGCGGGAAGCTCCGGAGCTTATTTTCATATCGCGGACTGCATCGTGCAGATGGATCGGTACATGCCGAAGGATATCACGCAGACGGCGAAAAAAGAAGCAGAACAGTTTCCTCAGTTGAGCGGACCGAAAGAGAAAGCGAAAAAGCCTGCTTTTGCAAGAAAACCACAGCAGGGACGGGAGTGGAAAGGAAATGACCGCATCAAAATGAAGACCTTGGGGAAAGAAGCGATTTCCATCAATCGGGAGACGATCGATCTGCGTTATGTGGAGCAGATCACAGACAGCGAACAGGTAACTGCTCTCGGATATTGTGTAAAATATGCGCAGCGCCATTTACTGGATGGAACACGTACCTTGCAGGAAGTCGTGGCAATGCTGGAAGAGAAGATTGAGAAGGAGTCGCTTGCCGCACTTTGTGAAAGCACCTCTTCTGTTGCCAGCCTGGCCCGTCCGAGAACGCAGGAGATCTTCGCATGTTTTGACCGGTATCGGGGATTAAAATTATAGATACAGGGGGAATAGAAGATGAGGTTTATCCATTTGTCAGATCTGCACATCGGCAGACAGCTTCATCAGTACAATTTAAAAGAAGATCAGGAGCATATTCTGGGGGAAGTGGTGGAGTATGCCAGAATGCTGAGACCGGATGCAATCGTGATCGCAGGGGATGTGTATGATAAGTCTGTACCATCTGCTGAGGCGGTGGGGATTTTTGACTGGTTTTTGACTGCACTTTCTGCACTGAAACCGGAAATTCCGATCCTGATCATCAGCGGAAACCATGATTCCGCGCAAAGGATTGACTATGCCAGTGGAATTCTTGGGCAAAAGGGGATTTACATTGCAGGAAAACTGCCGCAGAATCAGGAAGAATTTCTCAAAAAAGTGACACTTCAGGATGAATACGGAGAGGTGGATTTTTATCTTCTCCCGTTTCTGAAACCGGGATATGTAAGAACCGTGTTTGACGGAGAAATGCCGGAGAGCTACAGTAAGGCAGTACAGATGCTGCTGGAGAGAGAACTGGTTGATACCACCAAAAGAAACGTCATTGTGACGCATCAGTTTTATACCGGGGCAGGTCAAAACACAGAGACTTGTGATTCAGAGATTTTCTCCGTGGGAGGGATTGATAATGTGGATGTTACGCCGCTTCTTCGATTTGACTATGCGGCGCTGGGACATCTGCACAGCGCTCAGAAGGTAGGAAGAGAGTCTGTGCGTTATCCGGGGACACTGCTGAAATATTCTGTCAGTGAGTGCAATCAGACAAAATCTCTGCATCTGGTGACGCTGAAAGAGAAGGGCACACCTGTGGAAGTGGAGACTTATCCACTGCATCCGCTTAGGGATGTGAAAAAGTTCAGGGGAACACTAAAGGAATTGTTGAAAACTGTTCCTGAGGAAGCGAAAGAGGACTATGTCAGTATCACACTGACGGATGAGACAGATCCATATCGACCGAAGGAACAGCTGGAGAAGGTATTTTCCCACATTCTGGAGGTACGTATGGATAATTCCCGCACCAGGCAAAAGCTGATGAAAGATGCGGAAGTTGTGCGCATGGCATCTCCGCTTGAAATTTTCGGGGACTTTTTTCAGGAGATGCAGGGAAGAGCGCTGAATGCAGAAGAGCAGCAGGTGATGAACAAGATCGCAGAAGAGATGGAGGAAGAATAGATGAAGCCGATCAAATTGACAATGTCTGCCTTTGGGTCCTACAGGGGAGTGGAGAGAATCGATTTTACAGGAATACAAAACGGATGTTTTCTGATCACGGGCGATACCGGCGCCGGAAAGACAACCATCTTTGATGCCGTAACCTATGCACTTTATGGAAGAACCAGCGGAGGAAAGCGGGACGGAAACATGATGCGCAGCCAGTATGCAGATTCCGAGACAGACACATATGTGGAGTTTCAGTTTCTGTACCGGGATCAGGAATATACCGTCCGAAGAAATCCGGAATATTTGCGTCCTTCCAAACGAAAGAATGCGGACGGGACAATAAAGTTTGTCAAAGAGACTGCAAAGATCAGCCTGATTCTTCCGGATGGAAGTGAATTTCAGGGAAAGAAAAAGGAGATCGATCTGAAGATAGAGGAGATCATCGGGCTGGATGTCAATCAGTTTACCCAGATCGCTATGATCGCACAGGGCGATTTTTTGAAGCTTTTGCATGCGGAATCAAAAGAACGAAAGCAGATTTTTTCAAAAATTTTTCATACACGGATTTTCTGGAAGATTCAGGACACACTGAAAGAGCAGGCAAAAGAGCTGTACATTCAGTTGGAAAAAAACAGCATGGACTGCAGGCGGGAAATGGAACGGGTGCAGATTGCACAGAATGATGAAAGAAGAGATGTCTGGGAACAGCTGCTGAGCCTTCAACTGCCGCCTCAAAAAGAAGTGCTGGACTGTGTGGAAATAATCTGTCAGTCCGGGGAAGCAAAGGAGAAGAGTCAGGAGAAGAAAAATGCACAGGAAGAAAAACGTGCGGATGCGATACAGATGGAATTGAAAAACAGACAGGATACCAATCATCTGTTTGAACTGCTGAAAAAGACCGGGGAACAGTTGGAGATCTTGAAGGGGCAGGAGAGCAAAGCGGAAGAAATGCGAAAACAGATCCATGCAGCAATCCGCGCAGAGAAGGCGGCTGCAGCAGAAGAACAATTGCAGAAAACAAAGGCAGAATGCGCCAATCTGAAGAAAGAGTCCCAAGAGCTTGAAGAAAAGCTGAAACAGCAGGCAAAAGATTTGGAAAGCGCAGGTGCATTGTATCAGGAAAGAGAGGCACTTTCCAAAAAAGAAGAGCCGAAGATCCAGGAACAGATCCTCAGGATCCAGGAAATACTTCCGAAATTGAAACAGGTTCACAGTCTGAAGGAACAGTATCAAAAGTCAGAACAGGATATGCAGGACTGTATGAAAAAATGTCAGGAAACCTCACAGAGATATGAGCGGTTATATCAGAAATACTTTGAAGAACAGGCGGGCATTCTTGCAAGAGAGCTGCAGGAGGGAGAACCCTGTCCGGTGTGCGGTTCCTGCAGTCATCCGAAAAAAGCGGTATTATCCGGAGACGCACCAAAAAAAGAGCAGGTGGAGCGTGCAAAAGCAATGCGGGATCAGGCAGAAAAAGAGCGTACAGAAGTTTTGGAACGGTTTCAGGCAGTGAAGGGAAGACTGGAGTCAGAACAGTCCATGATTGTCGGATTTCTGGAAAAAGAAGGAAAAACAGAAACGGATTTTGATGAAAAAGAAGCAGAAAATGCGCTTCGTAAGCTTACAGAAGATTTAAAAAAACTCCAGTCTTCGTTCAAAAATGCACAGGATCATTATCAGAAGCTGACGCAGGAGAAAAGCCGGATTCTGGGACAGGCAGAAAGCAAAAAATCCCAGCTGATCCTCTGGAATAAGAAAGTCAAAGACGAGGAAGAATATTTTCGGAAAGAGTTTCAAAAACAGAACTTTCAAAGTCAAGAGGAGTACGAGCAGGCAAAGCAGTGGATCAAAAGCCGGGAGGCGAGAGAAGCCAATTTAAAGAAGTATGAAACCGCTCTTTTAGAAGTATCGTCCCGGTATGAGACATTAAAACAGCAGACAGAGGGGAAGCAGATCGCACCGATCGAGAAGCTGGAACAAGAACTGACGATCATTCGTGAAAAACTGCGCCTTGGCAGAGAGGAAAGTATGATGCTGCATACAAGAAATGAGATCAACCGGAGAGCAAGGAAAGCGTTGATTTGTGATTTTTCAGATGCCGAAAAGCTGCGCAGCCAATACGAAATGATGGGGAATCTAAGCCGTACGGCCAATGGAAATCTAAGCGGAAGCGTGAAGCTGGACTTCGAGACTTATGTGCAGCGCCAGTATTTCCGGCAGATCATTCATGCGGCGAATGTGCGCCTGGCAAGAATGACCGGACAGGAATTTATCCTGCAGTGCCGGGATATCGGAAGCCTGAGCAGTCAGGCGCAGGCAGGACTTGATCTGGATGTTTATGACCTGGTCAATGACTCGGTGCGGGATGTAAAAACTCTTTCCGGGGGAGAATCGTTTATGGCATCTCTTTCCATGGCACTGGGGCTGGCGGACATTGTACAAAATACAGCGGGCGCAGTGAGTCTGGAGACGATGTTTGTAGATGAGGGATTTGGATCTCTGGATGACATGGCAAGAGAACGGGCGATCCAGATTTTGAAAGAACTGGCGGGAGAAAAAGGACTTGTGGGAATTATTTCACATGTCAATGAATTAAAAGAGCAGATCGAATGGCAGCTGGAAGTAAAAAAAACAGAGCATGGAAGTCATGTAAAGTGGAATTTCATGGCATAAAAGACAGGAAGTGATCGACATGAGAAAAACAGCAGTCAGGGCAGTGGCTCTGGCAGCGGTCTGTTTTCTGAGTGTGTTTGGGACATGCAGCTATGCAAAAGAGGCCACATCGGAGCCGATCCAGATTGTAGTGTTGGGTGACAGTATCGCAAAAGGATATTGCGGAGCAAACAAACCCGAGCTTTACTGTTATGGACAGACTGTGGCAGAAGAGATCGCACAGGGAGCAGGAAAATCATATTTGTATCAGAACTATGCGAAAAACGGACTTGCCACTCGAGAATTCAACGAAAAGGTGTTGAAAGGTCAGGAAGTGCAGGATAGTCTTTCCGGGGCAGATGTGATTTTGATCACAATGGGATCCAATGATCTTCTGAATGAATTTAAGAAGACCGCACAGGAAATTTTGAATACGGATACAAAATTTAAAAGTGCGGATGAGGCGCTCAAAGAAGTGACAGAGCATGTGAAAAGTAATCCGCTTTTAGTCTTTCGCATCATTGATGCTCTGGGAAACTGGGATTATCAGGAATTTGAGACACAGTGGATAGAGGCTATGGATACCATTTCTTCCTGTAAAAAAGAAGAGGCACAGATCGTAGTGACCAACATTTACAATCCGGTGAAACAGATGGAGCTTCCGGGAACGATGAATCAGGTCGTGGAGGATATCATCGGGAATATGAACCGGATTCTGGAAAAGCGAAGCAGCGAGTACGGATATCAGATTGCAGATCTGGCGAATTCACAGGTGACAGAGCATGTCCAGAAGGACGGACTGCATCCGGATCAGGCAGGACAGGATCTGATCGCCGAAATTGTGCGGGCGCAGATTACAGGGTATGAAAGAAATATGCCCAAAAGTCAGGTAGACGGAACCGCCGTGAAAGTGGAAGAAATCCCGGAGGAGAAACAGTCACAGATCAGACCTGAGAAATGGGGCATCTGTCTGATCCTGGCAGCAGTCATGCTGGGCGGTGTCAGATTTTTGCAGAAAAATAGGAAAGAAAACAGGCATAAATAAAGTACAAAACTATATCACAGTTATAACACAAAAACTTCACAAAGTTCTGGTATCGTCTTATCTTATAAAACAGGGAAATCCTGTAAAAAGCAGGGAGTAGGAGGACGAGATTTTGATAGAAGTAAAGAACCTTGTGAAAAAATACGGAAATCATATGGCCATAGACCACCTGAATTTCAAGATTGAAAAAGGGCAGGTCTATGGTTTTTTAGGTCCAAACGGGGCAGGAAAGTCTACCACGATGAATATTATGACGGGGTATCTTGGAGCCACAGAGGGAGAAGTACTGATCGACGGACATGATATTTTAAAGGAGCCAAAGGAGGCAAAAAAGCACATCGGATATCTGCCGGAAATACCGCCGCTTTATGTGGATATGCAGGTGATGGAATATCTGGAATTTGCTGCAGAACTAAAAGGGATTCCGAAACAGCAGAGAGAGTCTGCCATCGATGAGGTGATTCAAATGGCAAAACTTGAGGATGTAAAGCTGCGTCTGATCCGCAATCTGTCCAAAGGATACCGGCAGAGAGTGGGGCTTGCACAGGCAATCCTCGGATTTCCGGAGATCATCATTCTGGATGAACCGACAGTCGGTCTGGATCCGAAGCAGATCATTGAGATCCGTGAGCTGATCCGGGAACTTGCAAAAAAACATACCGTTATTTTAAGCTCGCATATTCTGGCTGAGATCCGGGAAGTGTGCGATTTCATTCTGATCATATCCAAGGGAAAACTGGTGGCAAGTGATACACCGGACAGACTGGAGGAAAAGATGAGCGGAACCGAAACTGTGGAGATTCTGGCAAAAGCCAGTGCAGCCGAGGTTCGGGCGATATTGTTAAATGTAGAGCATATCAGTAATATCCATACCCAGGAACGGGCGGACAAAACATGCAGTGCCAGAATACAGACGGAAGGCGGATGTGATATCCGGGAAGCGCTTTTCTTTGCGTTTGCAAAAAATGAATGTCCTCTGTTGGAGCTGCAGACTTCAAGGATAAGCCTGGAAGAAGTATTTTTGGAACTGACACAAAACGATGCAGTCGGAGAGGAGGAACGGACAAATGCTGGCAATTTATAAACGAGAACTGAAGTCCTATTTTCATTCTATGACAGGGTGCGTATTTATTGCGTTTCTGGTGATGTTTACGGGAATTTATTTTATGGCATACAATCTGAATGCGGGGTATCCTTACTTCTCCTACACACTCTCAGGCTCCCTGATCGTATTTCTGGTCGGGATCCCGCTTCTGACGATGCGGAGTTTTTCTGAAGAGCGGAAAACAAAAACAGATCAGCTGCTTTTGACAGCGCCGGTAAGTCTGACAAAAGTAGTGCTTGGCAAATATTTCGCCATGGTGACAGTACTGGCAGTTCCGAATGTGATCTTCTGCCTGTTCCCGCTTTTGATCAAACTGCAGGGAACGGCATATCTTCTGGTAGATTACAGCTCCATTGCGGTATTCTTCCTGTTGGGATGTGTGTATCTGGCGATCGGGATGTTTATGTCGTCTCTGACAGAGAGCCAGATCATTGCATTTATCAGTACGTTCGGAATTTTGCTTTTGTTGTATTTGTGGGACGGAATCTTGTCTTTTCTGCCAGGCTCGGCGCTCAGCGGAATGATCGGAATCCTTTTGATCCTGACACTGATCGTTGTTTATATTTATCATATGACGAAAAACTGGATGCTTGCGGCCGGAATTGAAGCAGTGGGAATTGCGGCGGCGCTGATCGTATATTTTGTGAAATCCAGTCTGTATGAGAATCTTTTGACGAAACTCCTGGGACGGCTTGCTCTTGCGGATGTCTTTATGAATATTTCGTCCAGCAATATTGTGGATGTCAGCGGATTGCTTCTGTATGTATCGATACTGATCATATTTGTATTTCTGACGATACAGACAATTCAGAAAAGGCGTTGGAGTTAGGAGGAGCGAGATATGCAGAAAATTAAGAATTTATTCAGATCGTCAGAGTCCAGAAATGGTTCATACAGTGTGGGAATCACGGCTTTGGTCATTGCGATCATCGTGATCGTCAATCTGATCGCAGGACAGATTCCGGAAAAATATAAAAATCTGGATGTCAGCAGTACAAAAATTTATGAGATTTCCAAGACCAGCAAAAAGCTGCTTAAGAACATGGATCACAAAGTGAAATTTACAGTGTTGGCAAACAAAGAAGAGGCCGATGAAAGAATCGTTACATTTTTAAGTAAGTATTCGGCACTGTCTTCTAAAATTTCTGTGGAATGGATCGATCCGGTGCTGCATCCTTCGGCATTGACAGAAAATGATGCGTCCGAAAACAGTATTGTAGTCTCATGCCAGGATACCGGAAAGAAAAAAGTAGTTTCTTTCAGTGATATCATTGTTACGGATATGTCTTCCTACTATTACACAGGAAGTGCATCGGAGACGAAATTTGACGGAGAAGGACAGTTAAGCAGTGCGGTGAATTACGTAACGAGTGATGTGGTACGCAAAATTTATCAGACATCCGGACATGGCGAGACGACATTGTCTTCTACAATTCAGGATCTGATGGATAAAAATAATTATACGCTGGAAGGATTAAACACGGTCATGAATCCGGAAATTCCGGATGACTGCGAATTGCTTCTGATGTATGCTCCGACCTCGGATCTTACTGCAGATGAGAAAAATTCCGTGGAGTCATATTTAAAAGACGGCGGTAAGATGATGCTTCTTTTGGGAGATACGAACAGCACAGAGCTTCCGAATCTTGCATCGATCATGAAAACATACGGGATGGAAGCGGCAGACGGTTATATTGCAGATACACAGAGAAGCTATCAGAATAATTACTATTGCTTCTTCCCGCAGCTGACTGCATCAGGCGATCTGACAGACGGAATGGAATCGCAGATGGTTCTGCTTCTGAATACACACGGAATGACCTTGACAGATCCGGAGCGTGACAGTATTTCTACGACATCCTTTATGACTACATCAGATAATGCGTATGCAGTCACAGAAGACAGTCAGAGTCAGGCAGGAAGCTATGTGCTTGGCGCCGTGGCAGTGGAAGATTCCTCCCGGTTTACCGTGATCAGCGCAGGAAGTCTGATTGCTTCGGAGATTACAGATACATTCCCGCAGCTTGAAAATACAAAACTGTTTATGAATGCAGTGGCTGCGAATTTTGACGGGGCGAAGGATCTGTCGATCGAAGCGAAAAGTCTGACACCGGTCTACAATACGATGCAGCATGCAGGACTTCTTAGTCTTCTTGTGATCTTTATCCTTCCGCTTGGAATTCTTCTGTCAGGATTTGCAGTTTGGATGAAGCGTAGAAAAGCATAGAAAACCAAAAGGGGAGAGGCGGACAATGAAGAGAAAAAGAAATCCTTTACTGATCCTGCTGCTTGTGCTTGCAGTACTGCTCGTGGTCTATGCAGGCGTGGTTGTGATCGGAAAGAATCAGGAAAAAAGCAAGCAGAAGGAAGAAGAGGCAAAAAAATCTATGTCACAGATTTAGGAAAGCTTTCTGAGATTCAGTTTGACGTGGGAAATGGAGAAATCCAGCTTGTAAAAGAAGACGGTACATGGTACGACAAGAATGACAAAGATTTTCCGCTGGCTCAAAGCTATCCGAAAAAGATGGAAAAAACATTCCGGAAGCTTGAGGCAGACCGAAAGCTGGAAGATGGGGATTCTCTGGAAGCATATGGTCTGGAGGATCCGGCATATACGGTAGTTCTCACCGATCAGGACGGCAATGAGACAACATTATATTTCGGAAATGTAACAGGAGACTCTTATTATCTGACATTGAATGAGAAAAAAGAAATCTATACGGTGAGCACCGGTGTTATTGAAGATCTTCAGTACAGTATGGAAGACATGGCACAGCTTGATACATTCCCTACGGTTGGAAGCGGTAATCTGAAAAAGGTTGTCATCAGTCAGGGCACAGAGAAAACAGAGTACAGTTCAGAGAATGACGATGATGCCAAGAGTATGGCAACAATCGCGGGAGGGCTTGGAGTCCTTACATTGAAGGATGCAGCTGACTGTTCCGTGGAAGAGAACGACTTGAGTAAGTACGGACTGGATGAGCAGAGCCGGACAACGGAAACCGTGACATATACAAATAATAAGAAAGAAAAGACCGTGACATTGTATTTTGGAAAAGAGGACGGAAACGGAAACCGGTATGTGATGCTTTCCGATTCAAAGATCGTGTATCTTGTGGAAAATGAGAAGTGTAAGAATATGCTGAATCAGGATACAGAATCTTAAGAAACAACCGGCTGCCATAAAGTTTATAGTAATTTAAGGATTGCTTTATTGACAGCCGGATAAAAACGAGAGACAATGTTTTCTATATTTAAGAAAAGGCGGTAATCGATACAATGAAAGAAAAATTTATGAGATTTATGCAGGGACGATACGGAGTGCTGGATACGCTCGGCAAGGTTTTGCTGGTGTTGGGATTGGTTCTGGCATTTTTTGCACCTGTCTTTTCAGGAGACCATGTGATAGGAATGGTATTTTACCTGCTTGGCTGGGGATGTCTCATTTATGCATATTTCCGGATGTTTTCCAGAAATGTGAGAAAGCGTTATGATGAGAACGTAAGATTCCTGAACAAGACAGCGAAGATACGCGGATTTTTCAAAAGTCAGAAAAATCTGATGGCGCAGAGAAAGGATTATCATATCTATACCTGTCCGGGATGCAAGCAGAAAATCCGGATTCCGAGAGGCAAAGGAAAGATAGAGATCCGCTGTCCGAAGTGCGGGACAACATTTATCAAGAAGAGCTGAGATTACATAAAGGGATAGAACATAAAGGGGAGCAGACAAAGGACAATGACAGATCCATATCATGTGTTGGGAGTATCACAAGATGCTTCTGACGAAGAAATCAAAAAGGCGTACCGGGCACTGAGCAGAAAGTATCATCCGGATGCCAATATTAATAATCCGCTGAAAGAAGAAGCGGAAGTGAAGTTTAAAGAAGTACAGCAGGCATATCAGCAGATCATGGATGAGCGTTCCCGTGGATATTCCTCCGGAGCGGGAAGCAGTGCGGGATATGGCGGCTGGTATCAGAATCAGCAGAGAACAGATGCCGGGGATGAGAGCAGCCAGTACTTAAGAGCGGCTGCAAACTATATTCAGAGCGGACATTATACGGAGGCGCTCAATGTATTAAACAGTATCAAAGAGCGTGGAGCGCTGTGGTATTTCTACAGTGCATCGGCGAACTCCGGTGTGGGCAATAACGTGACGGCGCTGGAACATGCAAAAGAAGCAGTCCGGCTGGAGCCGCAGAACATGCAGTATCAGATGCTTCTGCAGCGGCTGCAGGGCGGCGGAGGCTGGTATCAGCAGAGACAGAGTATGTATGGATATCCAAGTTCTGTAGGCGGAGACTGGTGTATGAAGCTGTGTATTGCAAATATGATGTGCAATCTGTGCTGCGGCGGAAGCGGCTTGTGCTGTGGAGGTTACAGCGGCGGAGGATACGGCGGCTATATTTAGAATAAGAGTGGAAGAAGAATCCCGGAGACGGGGTTCTTTTTTTGGATGAAGGGACAGGAGGAGAGGTTATTGACTAATCAGACCATTGAGATTATGATGAAAACAGTGACCACAGATTTTTTGAAAGTGAAAAATCGTATCAGGACAAACAGGAAACATTAAAACAGTCATTGAATGGAATCTGGAAATTCCAATATTCAGTGAATGCAAAAAAACGTCCGGTTTCCTTTTATGAAAATGACTATGATATTTCTGAATTTGATGAAATTCAGGTTCCGCAGCATATAGAGCTGGCGGGATATGACAAAATTCATTATATCAACACCATGTATCCCTGGGAAGGACATGAATATCGCCGACCTGCGGGGACGTGCAATCATATCGGAGAGGGGATGTTCAGCGAAGCTTCTTATAATCCCACAGGTTCTTATGTCCGTTTTTTTGATCTGGAGGAAGCCTTGATCGGAAAAAGGGTGATCTTAAGTTTTGAAGGGGCAGAGCAGGCAATTTACGTATGGATAAACGGTGAGTTTGTGGGATATGCGGAGGACAGTTTTACCGTGTCTGAATTTGACATTACACCGTATGTAAAAGAAACCGGAAATCGTCTGTGTGTGGAGGTACATAAACGAAGTACGGCGGCTTTTCTGGAAGACCAGGACTTTTTCCGATTCTTTGGATTGTTCAGAGATGTAAATTTATATGGACTGCCGGATATACATGTGTCTGATCTGTGGATTCGTCCAAAGTGTGCACTGGACGGCAGACAGGCGTCGATGGAAATAGAACTGAAAACAACAAAGGGAAAGACCGCATCCTATGCGGATGCCAGAGCAGAGATATGTCTGTTGGATGGTCATCAGATGATTGCAAAAGAAGAAGTTTCCGTATCAGAAAGTTTCAGAGCAGATCTTACGATCAGCGAACCTGTACAACTCTGGAATTGTGATGATCCGAAGCTGTATCAGGTGGAAATCCGAATCTTTGACGGACAGGGAGATCTCATAGAGATCATTCCTTATCAGGTGGGATTTCGAATGATTTGCATTGAGGATGGAAAAATAAAACTAAATGGAAGACGGCTGATCATAAACGGTGTGAACCGACATGAGTGGAATGCAAAAAGTGGAAGATGTATTTCAGAGAACGATGAGATTTATGATATTGAATGTATGAAACGCAACAATATCAATGCGGTTCGTACCTGTCATTATCCGGATCGTACAACCTGGTATTATCGCTGCGATGAAGCTGGAATTTATGTGATGGCAGAGGTAAATCTGGAAAGTCACGGATCCTGGCAGAAGATGGGATCGGTTGAGCCGTCCTGGAATGTACCGGGAAGTGTGGAGCTTTGGCAGGATGTTGTTTTGGATCGGGTAAAATCGAATTTTGAAATGTTTAAAAATCATACATCTGTGTTATTCTGGTCTCTTGGAAATGAATCCTATGCAGGAGAGGTACTCAAAGAAATGAATGCGTATTATAAAAAGAGAGACCCGAGGCGTCTCGTTCATTATGAAGGAGTATTTCAAAACAGAGACTATGAAGACAATATTTCCGATGTAGAGAGCCAGATGTATGCACCGCCGGGACGTGTTCGGGAATATCTGGAAAATGAGCCAAAAAAACCGTTTATCCTGTGTGAATATATGCATGATATGGGAAACTCACTTGGGGGGTATGAAATCGTATATCGATCTGCTGGATCAGTATGAAAAATATCAGGGTGGTTTCATTTGGGATTATATAGATCAGGCACTTTTGGTAAAAGATGAGATTACCGGTCGTGAAGTACTTCGATATGGGGGAGATTTTGATGACCGTCCGTCGGATTATGAATTTTCGGGAAACGGAATCGTATTTGCAGATCGAACAGAAAAACCGGCAATGCAGGAGGTGAAATATTATTATGGACTCCAGAAATAAACTTAGAATCGTCTTCGGAGATGTGACGGTTGGAATTCATGGGGAGGATTTTCATTATATTTTCTCAAAACAGACAGGGGGAATGGAATCCCTTGTAAAAGCAGGAAAAGAATGGCTGTATCGAACTCCGTATCCCACATTCTGGAGAGCGACTACAGATAATGACAGAGGAAACGGATTCCCTTTGAGATCAGGAATGTGGCTGGGGGCAGATCAGTTTCGAAAGTGTATCGGTTTCCAGCTTTCTGTAGATGGAGAAGCGGTAGAAAATCACAATGCTCCGGAAAATAATGTGTACAGCAATCAGGAATATGTACAGGAGGCGGTGCTCACATATACTTATGAAACCATCACAGTTCCTGCGACTACAGTGGATGTAAGCTATACAGTCCATGCAGATGGGAAAATACATGTTTTGGTTCATTATCATGGAAAAGAAGGACTGCCGGAACTGCCGGTATTTGGAATGCGGTTTATTATGCCGACAAAGGCAGTCGGATATTGCTATGAAGGTCTGTCAGGAGAAACATATCCGGACAGAATGGCGGGAGGAATTTATGGAAGATATGAAGTGGAAGGTCTTCCGGTCACGCCATATCTGGTTCCCCAGGAATGCGGGATGCATATGGAGACAGAATGTGTTACGGTATATCGAAAGGATACGCTGAATAATTCGGATACGTCAGAAGAAACATTCGGCCTTACGTTTCGTGCATGCGGCGAAAAGTTTGGATTTTCCTGTCTCCCATATACGGCAGAAGAGCTGGAAAATGCAACGCATCAGGAAGAACTTCCATTGCCGCGGAGAACCGTAGTCTGCATCTGCGGATCAGTACGTGGAGTAGGTGGTATTGACAGTTGGGGCAGTGATGTGGAAGATCCGTATCGCATCAGTGCACAAAAGGATATTGTCTATGAGTTTGTGATAGAATAGAGAAGCACATAGAGAGCTAGGGTACCACACGATCATCAAATTTGATGATCGCGTGATACCCTCTTTTTATGAAATTTATTGAAAAATAAGTCAGTAATCAAACCGAGTATAAGAAAAAGTACGATGACAAGCAGCCACAGAGATACTCCGGGATGATTGTGCAGTTCATAGATCTGTTGTGGATTCATAGTATCTGTGATTTTTTTGATATTCTCTGTCTGGATTAAATCACCGAGAAATTGTCCGATCACGACGCTGATGATATTTCCTGCTATAACGAAAAAAGCAGGGAGTGGTTTTTGGCAAAAAATCAGGATCAGGCACAGACCCAGATTCCGCAATAAAAATTGCGTGTATTCATGATTATTCACATCTATTCATATTGAGAAAAATTAATATCATATGTTCTTTTTTAGAATATCATAAAATAATAGAAGGTACAATGTGAGATGAAGTGGAAAGATTGAAAAATAGTAAATCTGTAAATTACAAAAAAGACATTCGATCTCTCGAATGTCTTTCATCCAGTGCGGAAGAAGAGACTTGAACTCTCACAGGATTAACTCCCACTAGAACCTGAATCTAGCGCGTCTGCCATTCCGCCACTTCCGCGTTTCTTGTCGGCTGTCCGCCTGACAAAATGTATAATACCATAGTGGAATCGATTTGTAAACCCCTAAATTCAAAAAAATCTAAATTTTTTTATTTTTTTGAATTATTCATATTATTTAGCTATTTCTGCCAGTTTCATCTTCTTCATTTCGCGTGAAATCAAGAACACAGAAGTAAGGAACGCAATGGCATCAGCTACCGGTCCCGCATACATAATTCCGTCGATTCCCAAAAACAGCGGAAGAATGAAAAGCAGCGGTATCAGGAAGAAAACCTGACGGGTGAGGGAGAGCAGCATTCCTTTGACTGGTTTTCCGATTGCGGCAAAGAAATTGGATGATAATAACTGTACGCCGTTTAAGAGGACCATAAACAGGAAAATCCGCATAAATTTGACGGCAAACTCAAAATAAAGAGCATCTCCCATTCCGAACAGGGAGATAATCTGGCGTGGACACAGCTGGAACAAAAGAAATCCAATCAGAGATATGACCAGATTACACTGAATTGCCAGTTTATAAACGCCGCGGACACGATCATACTGTTTTGCACCGTAGTTGAACCCGATGATTGGCTGGGAGCCCTGAGAGATCCCGATGATGACTGCCAGCAGGATCGCATTTGTTTTCATAACAATTCCACAAGCTGCCAGCGGGATTTCTTTTCCGTAAGGAGAAAGTGCTCCATAATAGGTTAGTGAATTATTCAGTACGATCTGTACAAATGTGAGCGCTACCTGATTTAAACTGTTGCTCATGCCGAGGGAAGCGATTTTTAAACAAAGCTTTCTGTGAAGCCGGAAATAATGCGCTTTTAGTTCCACATTTCGGAATCGCTTTAAATAGCTGACGGCAACCAGACAGGATACAATCTGTCCGATGATCGTTGCCCACGCAGCACCTGCAACTCCCAGTTTAAAGATAAAAATAAAGACCGGATCCAGTATGGTGTTGATGATCGCACCGATCAGCATACAGGTCATGGAAAATTTCGGACTTCCGTCTGCCCGGGCGAGGTTGCTCATCCCATTGTTGACAATCAGAAACGGCATACCGATTGCGGTGATCCGGGTGTATTCTTTGGCATATGGCATGATTTCGGCTGTTGCACCGAATGCGGTGAGCAGCGGAACGAGAAAAATCTCGATCAGTACGGCGTAGATCACACCAAAGACAAGCATCATTGTAAATGCAGTCCCTACGACCTGCGCGGCGTCCTCTTTTTTGCCGGCTCCCAGATTCAGGGAAAACAGTGAAGCACTTCCGATGCCGATCAGAAGTGCGACGGCAAGAGAGATGGTGGTCAGAGGAAACGCAACATTAGTAGCTGCATTACCGAGATAGCCGACTCCCTGGCCGATAAATACCTGGTCTACGATGTTATACAAAGAACTGACAAGCATTGCGATAATGCTTGGAATTGCAAAAGATTTCAGCAGCCTTGGCGGTTTTTCATAACCCAGCGGATTTTCTTTTTGTATCGAATTCATACAAATCCCCTTCCTGAAAATGTTTACATTTATTATAGGGCAAAAAAATTTTGTGTGCAAGATGGAGCAACCATTGAAAACCGACTCAGAGATCCGATAATGCAGTCAGAATTTATGAACTGGAAGTGTATGGATCGGATTAGGAAGAAAGATTTTAACGTAATAAGGCTGTGACTTGTTTGGAGTCACAGCCTTCCTGTATCTAAGAACGAAATATCTTTTTTATTCTGCAGAAGATATTTCTTATGCCGATTGTAAGAAATGTGATAAAACCGCAGAATAAACATAAAAATCCAACAGGCAGTAAGAAAAAGTTTTCATGTAAAATCCCCTGTGTATCAATATATTCTACTGACACAGCTTTTAGAAAAATACAGGCAATTCCAAAGCAAAGGAAGATTCCGCCAATGGCAATAGAAATTAGATTCATTTTTGCTCTTCTTGTTTCGCTTCCATCCTTGATTAGTTTTTCGGTTAAATTGTTCATTGTATTTCCTCCTAATATCAGATCATCAAGTGAAACGGAAAATAGCTTTGAAATTGCGATGATCAATTCCAGGTCAGGCAGATTTTTATTGTTTTCCCAATTGGAAACAGCTTGCCTTGAAACACCCAGATGATTTGCTAATTGCTCTTGAGTCAATTTCCTTTCCAATCGCATTTGTTTGATTTGTTTTCCAAAATCCACGATAGATACCTCCCATGTTCGCTTGAATTTGTAATCACTGTAAATGAATCGTCGTTTTTTAGCAAGCAAGAGTTGCTTGCAGCCCTGTTTTTCAGGTCAAACGCTGCTTGCAATGCGCAGAAAATACCAAGGGCTATTATACGGTATGCGTGGAAATATTACAATTGTTTTCAATTTGAAAAGGGGAGAGTGACAGTTTATTGGTTACTGTTAAAAATGAAAAAACAGGATTGACAAATTTATTTTTTGTGATATAGTTTGAGTATCAAAGTATTTTAAAATAAAAATATTTTGAAACAAAAATAATGGAGAAGAAAGATGACAGGAAGAATATGCGGAACCGGCTCCTATGTGCCGGCCAGAATTGTAGAAAATGACGAGCTGGCAAATCTGGTGGATACGAATGACGCCTGGATTCGCGAGCGGACGGGAATTGCAAGAAGACATCTTGCAGAGAATGAGACGACTTCGTATATGGCGGCAGAGGCCGCGAAAAGAGCACTTGCACAGTCAGACATCCCGGCGGAGGATGTGGATCTGATCCTGGTGGCAACCTCCACACCCGAGAACGTTTTTCCATGCACGGCATGTGAGGTACAAAGAGAGATTCATGCAGAGCATGCGGCGGGATTTGATCTGAATGCGGCGTGCAGTGGATTTTTGTTTGCGCTTCAGACTGCACAGGCGTACATTCAGGCAGGAATTTACAGGACAGTGCTGGTGATCGGTGTGGACAGTATGTCACATATGGTGGACTGGAGTGACAGAAGTACCTGCATTTTGTTCGGGGACGGGGCCGGAGCTGTGGTGCTTCGCGAATCGAAGGAAGGTCTGTTTGTGCAGGCTGCGCATTCGGACGGCGCAAAAGGAGATGTTCTGACAGGATGCAGCCGGCACAGAAAAAACTGGGATCATCCGGATGAAGCAAAGGCAGCGTACATTCAGATGGACGGACAAAGCGTATTTAAATTTGCAGTCAGGAGGGTGCCGGAAATTGTGGAAGAGCTGCTTGAAAAAGCCCAGATCCAAAAAGAAGAAATTTCGTATTTCTTTTTACATCAGGCGAACAGAAGGATCATTGAGGCTGCGGCAAAGCGGACCGGAGTGGATATTTCGAGATTTCCCATGAACCTGCAGGAATACGGAAACACCTCAGCGGCAAGTATTCCCATTCTTCTGGATGAGTGGAACAAAAAAGGATTGCTCAAAAAGGGAGATAAGCTGGTGCTTGCCGGATTTGGAGCAGGACTTTCCTGGGCGGGAAGTCTATTGGAATGGTAAAAGAAAGGAAGAAAATTATGTTAGAAAAAATCAAAGAAATTACAGCAGAATCATTAGGAGCAGACGCAGGAACAATTACAGAGGAGACATCCTTTAAAGAAGATCTGGGAGCAGATTCTCTGGATCTGTTTGAAATGGTGATGGCGTTTGAAGAAGCATTTGAGGTAGAGATTCCGTCGGAAGATCTGGAGCAGATTCAGACAGTAGGAGACGTTGTAAAATATCTGGAAGCACACAAATAGAAGGAAGGATACTGGCATGAAGACAAAGATTACCACACTTTTGGGGATTGAATCTCCTGTTGTACAGGGAGGTATGGCCTGGGTTGCGGAGAGTCATCTGGCAGCGGCAGTTTCTAATGCCGGAGGGCTTGGGATCATCGGAGCAGCCAGTGCGCCTGCCGAGTGGGTGCGCGCTCAGATTCAGGAAGTGAAAAGAAGAACCGACAAGCCGTTTGGCGTCAATATTATGCTGATAAGCCCTTATGCGAAAGAAGTGGCAGAGCTGGTGGCAGAAGAAAAAGTTCCGGTTGTGACAACGGGAGCGGGTTCGCCGGAAAAATATATGAGTCTCTGGAAAGAGGCTGGAATCAAAGTGATTCCGGTGGTTGCGTCTGTTGCCCTTGCGAAGCGGATGGAGCGGTGCGGAGCAGATGCACTGGTGGCAGAAGGCACAGAAGCAGGCGGGCATATCGGCGAGAATACGACCATGGTGCTGGTACCTCAGGTAGTCGATGCGGTGAATGTACCGGTCATTGCGGCCGGTGGAATTGCAGACGGACGGGGGATGGCTGCGGCATTCATGCTGGGAGCAGAAGGGGTACAGATTGGTACCAGGTTTGTGGCATCCAGAGAAGCACAGGTTCACGAAAACTATAAAAACTGTATTATAAAAGCCAGAGATATTGATTCCAGAGTCACCGGACGAAGCACTGGGCATCCGGTTCGTGCGCTTCGCAATCAGATGACAAAAATATACCTGGAAAAAGAACAGGCGGGGGTTCCGTTTGAAGAACTGGAGCTTTTGACGCTGGGGGGGCTTAGAAAAGCGGTTGTGGACGGAGATGTGACAAATGGAAGTGTGATGGCAGGCCAGTCTGCGGCAATGGTAAAAGAGATACTTTCCTGTGAGGAGATCATACAGAATCTCACCGAGCAGGCAGAAAAATTGTTAAAAGGAGTTTCCAAGCATGAGTAAAATAGCATTTATGTTTCCCGGACAGGGAGCGCAGACAGCCGGAATGGGAAAAGATTTTTACGAACATAGCGAGATTGCGAGAAATATCATTGACCGATCATCCGGGCTTCTGAAGCTGGATATGAAATCCTTGTGTTTTGAGGAAAATGAAAATCTTCATCAGACGGAATATACCCAGGCAGCACTTGTTACGGTCTGTATGGCAATGGAGCAGGTGCTGCGTGAAGCCGGTGTGAAGCCGGATGTAACAGCAGGGTTGAGTCTGGGAGAATATTGTGCCATTGCTTCGGCAGGAGGGATGCAGATCGAGGATGCGATCCTGGCAGTTCGAAAGAGAGGCATTTTGATGCAGAACGCCGTTCCGGATGGAAAAGGCGCGATGGCTGCGGTACTTGGCCTGGATGCCGAAAAGATTGAAGCCGCGATCGCTGGAATTGAAGGAGTGAGTATTGCAAACTATAACTGCCCGGGGCAGATTGTGATCACCGGATGGAAAGAAAGTGTAGAGCAGGCAAGGGCAGTTTTAAAGGATGCAGGAGCAAAACGGGTACTTCCGTTAAACGTCAGTGGTCCATTTCATTCTCCGATGTTACAGGAAGCGGCAGGACAGTTAAAAGAGGTACTGGATCAGATTGAATGTTCACCACTTCAGATCCCGTATGTGACGAATGTGACCGGGCGGTATGTTTCGGATATCGAGGAAACAAAAGAATTGCTTATACAGCAGATCGCAGCACCGGTTCGCTGGCAGCAGAGTGTGGAAGAGATGATTAGACAGGGTGTGGATACCTTTGTAGAGATTGGACCAGGACGTACGTTATCCGGATTTTTACGGAAGATCAACCGTGATGTGAAGGTATATCAGGTTTCCACATGGGAAGATATTGAGAAAGCAGGAAAAGAATTATGTTAGAACAGAAAGTGGCGGTCGTAACAGGAGCTTCCCGTGGAATAGGAAGAGCAATTGCAGAAAAACTGGCAGAAGAGGGCGTTTTTGTTGTCATCAATTACCGTGGCAATGAAGAACAGGCAAAACAGGTGCAGCAAACAATTAAAGAACAAGGGGGAAATGCAGGAATCTATGGATGTGATGTTTCTGATTTTTCTGCCTGTGAAGCATTTTTTAAAGATGTGATAGAAACTTATGGAAGACTGGATATTCTGGTTAACAATGCAGGGATCACGCGAGACGGACTGCTCATGAAAATGACGGAATCCGATTATGATGCGGTACTTCAGACGAATTTAAAGGGAACCTTTAACGGAATCCGGTTTGCATCCAGGCAGATGCTTCGTCAGAAGTCAGGGCGGATCATCAATATTTCTTCGGTATCCGGTATTCTGGGAAATGCAGGGCAGGCAAACTACAGTGCGTCCAAAGCAGGTGTGATTGGGCTGACCAAATCTGCGGCAAGAGAACTCGCATCCAGAGGAATTACAGTCAATGCAGTGGCTCCAGGATTTATCAAAACAGAAATGACAGAAGTTCTTTCTGAACAGGTGCAGAATCATGCAAAAAGTCAGATTCCGCTGGGGAGTTTTGGAAATCCGGAAGATGTGGCAGAAGCGGTCTGGTTTCTTGCATCAGACAAAGCAGGATATATCACCGGACAGGTATTGAATGTGGATGGCGGTATGGCAATGTAGAAAAGGAGAACAGTATGAAAAGAAGAGTGGTAGTGACCGGGCTTGGAGCAGTGACACCTGTGGGAAACACAGTGGAGGAGTTCTGGAGCAGTGTGCGTGAAGGAAAGGTGGGAATCGGTCCCATCACAAAGTTTGATACTTCGGAATACAAGGTAAAACTGGCGGCAGAGGTGAAAGGATTTTCGGCAAAAGAGCGGATGGATTTCAAAGCAGCGAAGCGAATGGAGCCATTCGCTCAGTATGCAGTAGCCGCGGCAAAGGAAGCCTTTGAAGATGCGAAAATTGATATGAGCCAGGAGAACCCGTATCGGGCGGGGGTGATCGTTGGTTCAGGAATCGGAAGCCTTCAGGCTGTGGAGACAAATTACGAAAAAATTCTGCAGAAAGGGCCATCCAGAGTGAATCCTCTGATGGTTCCGCTGATGATTTCCAATATGGCAGCAGGAAATGTTTCCATTCAGCTGGGATTCAAAGGAAAATGTACCAGTGTTGTGACAGCATGCGCATCAGGAACCCACTGTATCGGAGACGGATTTCGTGCGATTGCATATGGAGATCTGGATCTCTGCGTGGCAGGAGGTGCAGAAAGCTGTATCTGCCCAAGCGGCGTGGCAGGATTTACGGCGCTGACCGCGCTTTCGGATTCTGAGGATCCAGAGAAAGCCTCCATTCCTTTTGACAAAGACAGAAATGGATTTGTGTTAGGGGAGGGAGCAGGGATCGTAATGCTGGAAGAACTGGAGCATGCGAAAAAGCGGGGAGCCAGAATTTATGCAGAAGTTGTCGGATACGGGGCAACGGGAGATGCGTACCATATTACGTCTCCGGCAGAAAACGGAGAGGGAGCCGGGATGGCGATGAAGCTTGCGATGGAAGAGGCAGGCGCACAGCCGGAGCAGATCGATTACATCAATGCACATGGAACGAGTACCCATCACAATGATCTGTATGAGACAAGAGCAATCCGGTATGCACTGGGAGCAGCGGCAGATCAGGTTGTTGTCAATTCTACGAAATCGATTATCGGACATCTTCTGGGAGCAGCCGGCGGGGTGGAATTTGTTACATGCGTGAAAAGTATCCAGGATGGATTCATCCACCAGACCATGGGAACCAAAGAGACAGAGGAAGAGTGCAGTCTGGATTATGCAATCGGCGCACCGGTTGAAAAAGAGATCACATATGCGCTGACGAATTCTCTCGGGTTTGGAGGACACAATGCGTCACTGTTGCTGAAAAAATATGAAGGGTAGTGTAGATAATATGAAATTTGAGCAGTTGGTAGAACTGATCCAGACAGTTTCATCCTCGAATCTCGGGGAATTCAAATATGAAGAGGGAGACTTTAAGATTTCTTTAAAAAAAGAAAAAGGGGAAGTCAGACTTGCAGAGCAAAGTGAGTCTGTGCCGGCCAGAGCATCAGAGCAGCCACAGGATTCTTCGGAGAAAAAATCGGGAAATGTGATCAAATCCCCGCTGGTGGGAACCTTCTATGCATCACCGGCAGAGGATGCAGATCCGTTTGTACAGGTGGGAGAGCAGGTACAGAAAGGAAAGATTCTGGCAATCGTGGAAGCAATGAAGCTGATGAATGAGATTGAAAGTGAGTTTGACGGAACGATAGAAGAAATACTGGTAGAAAACGGAGCGCCGGTAGAATACGGACAGCCGCTTTTTATCGTGAGATAGGCAGGTGCAGAATATGAAAGCATTGAACATTGAACAGATACAGGAAATCATTCCTCACAGACATCCGTTTTTACTTGTGGATGCGATTGAAGATTTTGAACCCGGAGAATTTGCGGTGGGATATAAGTGTGTGACTTACCGGGAAGAATTCTTCCGGGGACACTTTCCAAAGAAAGCAGTGATGCCGGGAGTTCTTATTTTAGAGGCTCTGGCACAGGTCGGTGCAGTCGCGATCTTAAGTGTTCCGGAAAATCAGGGGAAGATCGCATTTTTCGGAGGTGTGCAGAACTGCAGATTTAAAGGAATGGTATTTCCGGGAGACAAACTGAAGCTGGAGACAAAGATCATCAAACGAAAAGGGCCGGTAGGAGTCGGGGAAGCAGTGGCATCTGTGAATGGAAACGTGGTAGCCAGTGCACAGCTGACATTTATGGTAGGTGAGTAGAGATGATAGAAAAAATATTGATTGCAAACAGAGGTGAGATTGCAGTCCGGATCATTCGGGCATGCCGGGAGATGGGCATTCTGACTGTGGCTGTTTATTCAGAGGCAGACAAAGAAGCACTGCATACACAGCTGGCGGATGAGGCAGTGTGTATCGGTCCGGCGCCGTCTGCACAAAGCTATCTGAGTATGGAAAATATATTAAGTGCCACGCTGACATCCGGTGCAGATGCGATCCATCCGGGATTTGGATTTCTGTCAGAAAACAGCAGATTTGCAGAGCTTTGTGAAAAATGTGGAATCATCTTTATCGGACCGTCTTCTTCTGTGATTCAAAAACTGGGAAATAAATCGATTGCCAGGCAGACTATGGAAGCAGCCAATGTACCGGTTATTCCCGGATGCAGTGAATGTATATACGAAGCAGATCACGGGAAACGAATTGCCGGGGAAGTGGGATATCCTGTGATGATCAAAGCAGCACTTGGAGGCGGTGGGAAAGGAATGCGTACCGCATATTCAGAGGCAGAATTTGAGTCAGCATTTCTGACGGCTCAGAGTGAGGCAAAAAATGCCTTTGGTGATGATGCCATGTATATTGAACATTTTATCGAGCATCCGCGTCATATTGAATTTCAGATTCTGGCAGACAAGCATGGAAATGTAGTGCATCTGGGAGAGCGGGACTGTTCGATCCAGAGGAATCATCAGAAGCTGATCGAGGAATCTCCATCTTCGGCGTTAAATCCGAAGCTGCGTAAAGCAATGGGAGAGGCGGCTGTGCGGGCGGCAAAGGCAGCAGGGTATACCAATGCGGGAACGATTGAGTTTCTGCTGGAGAAAAGCGGATCCTTTTATTTTATGGAAATGAATACCCGGATTCAGGTAGAGCATCCGGTCACAGAGTGGGTGACGGGAATTGATCTGATTAAGGAGCAGATTCGGATCGCAGATGGAGAGAAGCTAAAAGTTTCGCAGGAAGACATTTCCTTAAACGGTCATGCTATTGAATGCAGAATCAATGCTGAGGATCCGGCAAAGAATTTCCGCCCTTCTCCGGGAACTATCACGGATGTCTATCTGCCGGGCGGAAAAGGGGTGCGGATTGATACGGCGATCTACAGTGGATATACAGTGCCGCCGTATTACGATTCCATGCTGGCAAAGCTGATCGTGCATGCCAAAAGCAGAGAAGAAGCAATTCTGAAAATGCGAAGTGCATTGGGTGAAGTGATCATTGAGGGAATTCAGACCAATGTGGATTATCAGTATGACATTTTACATCATCCCGATTTTGTAAGTGGAAATACCGATATTGAATTTATTGAAACAATGGAAAATCAGTAAAAAGGAAGCAAGTGTATGAAACTGCAGAATATGTTTAAGAAAAATCGAAAAAGTTATATTCCGCTGAAAAGCGAACGGCCGGAAGTTCCGGAAGGACTTCTGAAGAAGTGCAATAAATGCGGCGCTGCGATTCTGACGGAAGAGGTAAAAAGTGCAGGCTATATCTGTCCGAAATGTCAGGGGTACTTCCGGGTGCACGCATATGAAAGAATCCGGATGACTGTGGATGAAGATTCCTTTGAAGAGTGGGAGAAAGACATGGAATTTGTCAATCCGCTGGAGTTTAGGGGATATGAGGAAAAGGTAAAAAGTCTGAAGGAAAAAACCGGACTTTCAGAAGCTGTTGTGACCGGAAAAGCATCTATCGAGGGCAATCCGGCGGTGATCGCGGTGTGTGACGGGCGGTTTCTGATGGCGAGCATGGGACAGGTTGTGGGAGAAAAGATCACAAGAGCGGTGGAACGCGCCACAAAGGAACAGCTCCCGGTGATTATATTTGCCTGTTCCGGCGGTGCCAGAATGCAGGAGGGAATTGTATCTCTGATGCAGATGGCGAAAACGGCAGCGGCATTAAAACGGCACAGTGATGCGGGACTTCTCTATGTTTCGGTGCTGACAGATCCGACCACAGGCGGGGTGACTGCCAGCTTTGCAATGCTGGGAGATGTAATCCTGGCAGAGCCGAAGGCGCTGATTGGATTTGCAGGTCCGAGAGTCATTGAACAGACCATTGGAGAAAGACTGCCGAAAGGCTTTCAGCGTTCTGAATTTTTACTGGAACACGGCTTTATCGATCGTATCGTAGAGCGAAAAGAGATGAGAACGGTTCTTGAAAATATTCTGCAGATGCATCATACCGCTCAAAATCCTGTTATTCAAAAGCCTGTACAGACAGTGGAAAAAGAACGGCAGTCTGTACAGGAAAAAGATGCGTGGGAACGGGTCACAATTTCCAGAAAAAATGACCGGCCTGTAGGACAGGATTATATCCGTATACTTTTTTCCGATTTTCTGGAGTTTCATGGAGACCGCTGTTATGGAGATGATACTGCAATCATTGGTGGAATCGCGAGGTTTGCGGGGATTCCAGTTACAGTGATCGCACAGGCAAAGGGAAAATCTACCAAAGAAAATGTAGCGCATCATTTTGGAATGCCGTCTCCGGAAGGATATCGAAAAGCACTTCGTCTGATGAAGCAAGCCGAGAAATTTAAACGGCCGATTCTTCTGTTTGTGGATACACCGGGGGCATTTTGTGGTATAGAGGCAGAAGAGCGGGGGCAGGGAGAAGCCATTGCAAGAAACCTGTTTGAAATGTCATCCATGAAGGTTCCGATTCTGTCTGTTGTGATTGGAGAAGGCGGAAGCGGAGGTGCATTGGCACTGGCAGTCGCGGATGAAGTCTGGATGCTGGAAAATGCGATATATTCTGTGCTGTCTCCGGAAGGGTTTGCGAGTATCTTGTGGAAAGACAGTAAACGCGCAAGTGAAGCGGCAGCGGTGATGAAATTGACAGCAGCAGACCTGAAGAAACTTGGCGTGATTGAAGCTGTCATTGCGGAACCAGAAGTGTATACAGAAGAAACCATGCAGTCTGTGGTTTTTGTTCTTCAAAAAAAGATCACAGAGTTTCTGGATACGCACTGCAATTTCTCACCTGAGGAGCTGGCGGCGCAGCGTTACGAGCGTTTCCGGAAGATGTAGCAACATAAAAATACCATAGAAAGAAGTGAAATATGGAAAACTTAAAAATCGGAGAAAAAATAACAAAAGTTCCTTTGATCCAGGGCGGAATGGGTGTGGGAATCAGTCTGGGAAGGCTGGCGGGAAGTGTGGCGAAAGCCGGCGGAATCGGAGTGATATCCACTGCTCAGATCGGATATCGGGAACCGGATTTTGATAAACATCCGGAGGAGGCCAACCTTCGTGCGATTGGAAAAGAAATGCAAAAAGCACGTCAAATTTCAGAAAACGGAATCATCGGATATAACATTATGACGGCTTTAAAAGGATATGCAGATCATGTAAAGGCAGCAGTAAAAGCAGGTGCAGACTTGATCATATCCGGTGCAGGACTGCCTGTGGACCTTCCGGCACTGACAGAAGGCAGTGCGGTGAAAATTGCGCCCATTGTATCCGCAGCACGTTCTGCGCAAGTGATCTTGAAATACTGGGATAAAAAATATGGAAGGACGGCGGATCTGATTGTGGCAGAAGGGCCTCTTGCAGGAGGTCATCTTGGATTTACAGAGGCGGAACTGGACAAGTGGAAAGGGGATGCCTACCATATGGAGTTCGGGAATATTCTGGACGTGGTACGGCAGTATGCGAAGAAGTACAAGTGCCGGATTCCGGTGATCGCAGCAGGCGGAATTTATGACAGAAGTGATGTCCAAAGGATGGAGCAGCTTGGAGCGGATGGGGTTCAGGTGGCAACCAGATTTGTTACAACAAAAGAATGTGATGCCCACCGGAGGTATAAAGAAGCGTATCTGAAAGCTGTAAAAGATGAGATTGCCATTGTGAAAAGTCCGGTCGGAATGCCGGGAAGAGCCATCTTGAATCCCCTCATGAAACGTGTTATGCTTGGAGAGAAAATAGAACACAGTTCCTGTCACAGATGTCTTGCAAAATGTAACCCTTCTCAGATACCATACTGCATTACAGACAGCCTGATCGCCGCGGTGAAAGGAGACATAGAAAACGGACTTATCTTTTGCGGCGCCAACGCATGGAAGGCAGCGAAGATTGAGACCGTAGAGGAAGTGGTGGCATCATTGTTTGCATAAAGAACAGGAACAAGTGGTTGGTACGGAGAGGAGAATACATCTTTGGATGCATATAAGACCATTAACGATACACTGGTTCACCTGTTCAACGAAATCTGGGAATTGGAAGAAAAAGCAATCATAACAGAGGAATTTAAGGATATTACCAACAACGACATGCATATAATAGAAGCAATCGGTCTGGGAGAGGAAAGCACAATGTCGGCAGTTGCGAGAACATTGGGAATTACAGCGGGTTCCCTGACAACGTCCATGAACAGCCTGGTCAATAAAAAATATGTGACACGGCAGAGGAGCGAGACAGACCGCAGGGTGGTCTATATCCAGTTGACCGGAAAAGGGAAGAAAGCATATGAGCATCATAAGAATTTCCATATGCAGATGACCAATGCGGTGATTGAAAATCTAAAGGAGCAGGAGCTTGCAATTTTGCTGCAGACACTGGATAAATTATCCGATTTTTTCAGAGGTTATCAGGAACGGGAACAGGAAAAGAAAACGGAGCTCTGATATTTTTTTGACGTTTTTGGAAAAATGAGGTACAATATTTGCTGAACCTGCGAAAAGCAGGGGATAACAGTCATGTTCCGGCCGTGTGGTTTGCGGCAGAGCCGGAAGATAAGCGGAGCAATATCCGTTTCGTGTTTTATCAGGAGGGAATTGATATGGCAGCAAAAAAAGGAGCATCTAAGACAACAGCGAAAACAACAGTACAGACACCGGTAAAGACAGCAGAAGAAGTGACATCAGCACAGACAGCAAAGAAAGTTGTTGCAAATGAAAAGGCGACAGAGAAAAAAGAAGAAGTAAAACCTGCAAAAGTAGAGGCGATTGAGACAAAAGCAGGAAAGGCAAAGGCAATCGAGACCAAGAAAGACACAACAAAAGCAATTGAAACAAGAGCAGCTGTGTTACAGGAATCTGAGCCGGCAGCAGAAGAAAAAAAGACAAGAGCAAGAAAAACCTCTGCAAAGACAACGACAGCAGCAAAAACAGCAGTAAAATGTGAAATGTATCTGCAGTTTGCCGGAAAAGAATATTCAGAAAAAGAGCTGATGAAAAAAGTAAAAGAAGTCTGGACAAAAGAGCTGAAGCATAAAGTAGGCGAGCTGAAAGATGTAAAACTTTATCTGAAGCCAGAAGAATCCGCAGCATATTACGTAATCAATAAAGATACAACAGGACGGATTGAATTATAAGAAATGAAAAATGCGTGGGCGATACGATGGCCTGCGTATTTTTTTGCTGTTTTTGTGAAAATTGCGGGATTGTAAACGGAAAGGGAAAAGGGTACAATAAGCATATTAAAAACTGTCTCTGAATGGTTTTATCTTTAGTAATCTTAGGAAAAAGTCTAAACAAATCAAAGAATCAAAAAACGGCAGATCAGCCGAAATATTCAGTTATTTTAATGGAAACGTCAGATAGTGATATTGCACTGCAGAAAAAAAATGATTATAATGGAGGAAAGTACATGGAAGAAAAGAAGACAAAAAATTTCTCAAAGTATCCAACTTTAAACAGGGAATACAAAGACAGCCTGTTTCGGCTTATATTCAGCGAAAAGAAAGATTTGCTGGATTTGTACAATGCACTGAATGGAACATCTTATAGTGATCCGGAAGAACTGGAAGTCAATACACTGGAGGATGCAGTTTATATTTCCATAAAAAATGATATTTCATTTTTAGTAGGAGGAACCTTGAACCTGTATGAGCATCAGAGTACATACAATCCCAACCTTCCGATTCGGGGGTTGATCTATCTGGCACATTTGTACGAAGGATATATAGAAGACGGACAGATCAATTTATATAGCAGTGGATTAAAAAAGTTACCGTTTCCTCAGTATTTTGTGTTTTACAATGGGACAAAAAAAGCGCCGGACCGCAGTCTTTTAAAACTAAGTGATGCATTTCAGAAGACGGGAAAAGACATAGAACCCTGTCTGGAGTGTCAGGTGGTGATGCTGAACATCAATTATGGACATAATCAGGAGCTAATGGAGAAGTGCAGGCGTCTGAGAGAGTACTCGCAGTTTGTTTTCATTGTACGTGAGCAGAAAAAAATGTATGAAGATCCAGAAGAAGCAACTTTGCGGGCAGTAGATATCTGTATCGAACAGGGAGTGCTTGTGGATATTTTGAGAAAGCATAAAGCAGAGGTGATCAGTATGGTATTGTCATCATTTAATCAGGAAGCATATGAAGAGGATATGTATGAGACAGGATATAAAGAAGGGGAACGGAGAATCAATACGCTTTATGAGAAATTACTCAAAGAGCAGCGAATGGACGATATGAAACGGGCAGTGGAGGATGAGGCATATCGGGAGACTCTGTTAAAAGAATATGATTTGTAAAAAGAACTGGTGGTTGAAGCTGAAATCAATCGCCAGTTCTTTTTATATCATTACTTGTCTGAGAGTACCTCTCCAGTCGATCCCCTCTCAATTAATTTTGCATGTAACAGAAGTGTTCCGATGGATACTTGATTCATCAGGCTGTCCAGAGCATAGTAAGCACTTTTGCCAAGCTGGATTCGTTCCTGGCGGATGGTAGTCAGCGGCGGGGAAGTATATGTGCAGATCGGGAGATCATCAAACCCGATGATGCTGATCTCGTCCGGAACTTTGTATCCGAGCTGCTGGCACTGGATCATCGCGGCATTGGCGATCAGATCATAGCTGCAGATAATGCCGGTGATCCCCATGTCTAAAAGCCTGGGCAGATGTTTTTCCATACATTGAGTGATGTAGTAGGAACTTCCTGCGCAGGTCGGATCGGACTTCAGGCCGTTTTGCTTCAAAGCGTGGAAAAATGCTTTGTGGCGGACCTGCATGATATGAGAACCAAGAGCGCTGCTCAAATATCCGATTTTTTTATGTCCCAGTTTTTTTAAATGGGAGACGGCGAGTTCCATGCCTTCGTTGTTGTCGATTCCGACATATGCCATATTCGGATTTGCAATAATATAGTTGTCATACAGAACGGTCGGTGTTCTGCTGGTCTGAAAATCTTTCATCCACGGATCATTCAACGAAAATCCAACGACAAAGGCTCCCAGATACTGGTTCTGCAGCATAAAAACATCGTACGGGGTGCTTTTCTGCAGTTTTTCAGTAGTATCTACAATATCTACGGTATAACCGGCAGGTTCTGCAAGCTGGCGGAAGCCGAGCAGGATTTCATATCCAAATTGATGTGACTCTTTGTAATCTACGTTTTCAATCAGAATACAGAGTTTTTTCTCCGCAGCCTTCTGGCGGCGAATTTTTGTATATCCCATTTCAACAGCTGTTTCCAGTACGGTTTTTTGTAAAGTTTCGCTGATATCAGGTGCACCGTTTAAGGCTTTGGAAACAGTGCCTTTTGAGATATTCAGACGATCAGCGATATCCTGTAATGTAGCCATTGGGGCTCCTTTCTGCGTCCTTTTTTCGTTACTGTTCACAGTAACCTTTTTTCATTATATAGAAAAAAAGTGAAAAATGCAATGAATATCCATGGAAAAAGAGAATGAGTTTCGGAAAGTTTCTTGTTTGCAAAAACATGGATTGTTGAAAGTGAATAAAAATACAGGACGAAAACTATGAAAAACGTAGAAAATAAAGAATACCATGCGTTGTTAGGATTGACGAAACAGGAAAGAAATGATATTATCATCATATACGAAACAATGCGAAACAAAAAATGAAAGGTGAGGGAACATGAAGAGAAGAGTTTGTGCAGTTGTGGAAAACACTCTGTATTGTATATAACGGCAGTGAAAAACAGAAGGAAGTGAAACTTTCAGAAGGGACATGGGAAGTTCTTGCAGACGGAGAGGACAGCTTTTTATGGAAACATCCGCAGATTGCAGCGAAACGTATGAAAGTTTCTCCGGTCAGTATTTTGATACTTGGAAAAAGGGAAGAGAGCAGGTAAAGTGTGATGAAATGGATGTATGGAAAACAAGACTGGAAAACGAGAGAGCGGGGACTGGAAAACTGTTATCTGATGACCAATGGACTGGGGGGATTTTCCTCCATGACGATGACGGGGGCAGTGTCAAGAAATGACCATGCACTGTTGATGGCCTGTACAACAGCGCCAAACTGCAGATACAATATGATACACCGCTTAAAGGAAGAACTTCTGACAGAAACAGGAGACGTGCTTACACTGTCCACACAGGAGTTTGAGGAGCAGACACCGGAGGATGGATATCTTCATCTGGCGGCATTTTCCTATGAAGATACTCCGATCTGGAGATTCCTTGTAAATGGTGTGGAGATCAAAAAAGAGATTGGAATGCCACAGGAAGAAAATACAGTGGCGCTTCATTATGAAATCAAAAACCGCAGCAGCCGGAATGTGGAATTTGTGCTGACTCCATTTTTCCAGTTCGTACCAAAGGGAGCCGATCTCTTGCCGGATCAGGAAATCGTATTTACAAAAGGAGCCGTGGAAAGTGAAGGAATGACACTGCATCTTCGTACAAACGGAATGATAAAAGAGATCGCAGAGACAGAGGAAGTTTATTTTTACCGCTATGATGTCTGTGACGGATGCAGGGCGTATGGACACGCAAGAGCCAACCATCAGATCCGTCTGCAGGCAGAGGCGGGAAAACAGGTGGTCCTGGAAGTAGTCTATGAGATGGAACCATCAAAAAACAGTGCACAGACGATCATTGAGCAGACGAAAGCAGACAGAAAACAGCTCGAGGAAACAGCCGGATTTACTTCGGAGGCTGGGAAAATGCTTTCAAAAAGTGCCAGACAGTTTGTTTCAAAACGGGAATCCACGGGGGAGATACGATTTTGGCAGGATATCCGTTTTTTGAAGACTGGGGCAGAGATACGATGATTGCACTTCCGGGAATCTGCATTTCTACCGGACAGTTTGAGACTGCAAAAAGGATTCTGCGCACCTTTGCACAGAATGAGAGAGACGGTCTGATGCCGAATCTGTTTCCGGAGGGAGGAAACGAGCCGCTGTACAATACAGTCGATGCGGCACTGTTGTTTATCAATTGCGTGTATTTGTATTATGAAGCAACAAAAGATATGGAGTTTGTCCGGGAAGTGTATCCGGTGATGGAGCGGATCATGGATGGATATCAGAACGGGACAAAGTTTGGGATCCACATGGATACAGACGGGCTGATCTGTGCAGGGGAAGGTCTTGCTCAGGTGACCTGGATGGACGTACGTGTGGGAGAGATTCTGCCGACTCCAAGACACGGAAAGCCGGTGGAGATCAATGCCTACTGGTACAATGCCTTAAAAATTATGGAAACATTTACAGAAGAAGCAGAAACAAGCAGATACTACGCGCAACTGGCAGAAAAGGTAAGGGATTCGTTTACAGAAAAATTCTGGATGTCGCAGAAAAATTGTCTGAAAGACCTGGTTTCCGGAACAGAGGCAGATACCCAGATCCGCTGCAATCAGATCTGGGCACTCTCCATGCCGTTTACGATGCTGGAGCCGAAAAAAGAGCGGAAGATAGTGGAAACTGTTTTTGAAAAGCTGTATACTTTTTATGGGATGCGTACACTGGAAGAAGCAGATCCGGAATTTCATCCATACTATGAAGGAGCGATGGAAAAGCGGGATATGGCATACCATCAGGGCACTGTATGGACGTTCCCGCTGGGGGCTTACTATCTGGCGTATCTCAAGGTTCACGCATACAGTGAACGCGCAAAACAGGACGTAAAAGAGCAGCTGGAAGTTCTGGAGTGCGCACTTAAGGAAGGGTGCATTGGACAGCTGCCGGAAATCTACGACGGGAAAAACCCGGTGTCTTCCAAAGGCTGTTTTGCACAGGCATGGAGTGTCGGAGAATTGCTCCGTGTATATGAACAGATTGAAAAAAAGAAGAAATAGAACATGGAATCTGAAAGGAGAATGACAATGGAAAAAGAATTAGAGCAGATGTTACAGACAGTTTGCAGCAAAGGAATAAAAGAGGCATCCAGTGAAGAGATCTACGCAGCGCTTCTTCAGTGGTCCAAAGAAAAAATGAATGGTATGAAACACAACGAGGGAGACAGAAAACTGTACTACATTTCCGCAGAATTTCTGGTAGGGAAACTCTTGTCCAACAACCTGATCAATCTGGGTGTATTTGAAGAAGTCAGAGAAGTGCTGAAAAAACACGGACACGATCTGACAGAGATTGAAGAAGTAGAATTGGAACCATCTCTTGGAAACGGAGGATTGGGACGTCTGGCAGCATGTTTCCTGGATTCCATCGCAACACTCGGACTCAATGGAGACGGTGTGGGACTGAACTATCACGACGGATTATTCCTTCAGAAATTTTCTGACAACAAACAGTGGGAAGAGAAAAATCCATGGATCACAGAAAAGAGCTGGCTGACAAAAACAGATGTGAGTTTTGAGGTTCCGTTTAAAGATTTTACCCTGAAATCTACCATGTATGACATTGACGTACCGGGATATCAGAGCGGCTGCAACAAACTGCACCTGTTTGATCTGGACAGTGTAGATGAGAGCATCATTGGAAACGGAATCCAGTTCGACAAACAGGAGATCCATAAAAACCTGACACTGTTCCTTTATCCGGATGACAGTGATGAAGCAGGACAGCTTCTGCGTATTTATCAGCAGTATTTCATGGTCAGCAATGCAGCACAGCTGATCCTCAAAGAAGCCGAGGATCGTGGGGTGAATCTGTATCATCTTCATGAGCATGTGTGCATCCAGATCAATGATACACATCCGACTATGGTCATTCCGGAACTGATCCGTATCCTGACAGAACAAAAAGGATTTAATATCGATACTGCAGTGGACGTGGTGAGCAAGACTTGTGCGTATACAAACCATACGATCCTGGCAGAGGCGCTGGAAAAATGGCCGCTCTCTTATCTGGAGAAAGTGGTACCGCATCTGATCCCAATCATCCGCGAACTGGATCGAAGAGTGAGAAGAGATTTCCACGATCCGAGAGTGTATATCATTGATGAGATGGACCGCGTGCACATGGCACACATTGATATCCATTTCGGATATGCAGTAAACGGTGTGGCAGCACTTCACACAGAGATTTTAAAAGAATCTGAGCTGAAACCGTTCTACGATATTTATCCGCAGAAGTTCAACAACAAGACCAACGGAATCACATTCCGCAGATGGCTGGTACATTGCAATCACAATCTGGCAGAGTACTTAAAAGAACTGATTGGACCTGGATATATGGAGAATGCAGAAGAACTGGAAAAACTTCTGGCATATCAGGATGATGAGAATGTTCTCGCAAAATTGAAAGAGATTAAAAAAGAAGCAAAAGCAGAGTTAAAGAAATATCTCAAGATGACACAGAATGTGGAGATTGATGAAAATTCTGTATTTGATATCCAGATCAAACGTCTCCATGAGTATAAGAGACAGCAGATGAACGCACTGTATGCGATCTACAAATACAAAGAGATCAAAAAAGGAAATCTGCCGAAACGTCCGATCACAATGATCTTCGGAGCAAAGGCAGCACCGGCATATACGATTGCCAAAGATATCATTCATCTGATCCTCTGCCTGCAGCAGCTCATTGACAATGATCCGCAGGTAAGCCCGTACATGAAGATCGTGATGGTAGAAAACTACAATGTGACAAAGGCAGAGAAACTGATCCCTGCATGTGATATTTCCGAGCAGATTTCTCTGGCTTCCAAAGAGGCTTCCGGAACCGGAAATATGAAATTTATGCTCAACGGCGCTGTGACGCTCGGAACAGAAGACGGAGCAAATGTGGAGATCCATCAGCTTGTCGGCGATGACAATATTTACATTTTCGGAGAAAAATCTGAAAAGATCATCAAGCTGTATGAAACAGGAGAATACTGTTCGAAAGATATTTACGAAAACGATCCGATGGTAGAAGAGCTGGTAGACTTTATTATCAGTAAAGATTTGATCCGTATCGGAGATCCGGTGAACCTGGGACGTCTGTACAAAGAAATCGTAGGCAAAGACTGGTTCATGGCACTTTTGGATGTGAAAGATTATATCAGAACAAAAGAGCAGATGCTTTCTGATTATGAAGATGAAAAAGCGTGGGAGAAAAAAATGCTGGTGAACATTGCCAAAGCCGGATTTTTCTCTTCCGACAGAACGATTGCAGAGTATAACAGAGACATCTGGCATCTGTAGGATATGGCAAAAGTCAAAGGAGAGAGTAAAATGAGAAAAACAGGAATTTTGATGCCTGTATCTTCCCTCCCGTCTCGAACGGGAGTGGGAGAGATGGGGGCAGAAGCATATCATTTTCTGACATTGTTAAAAGAAAGCGGTGTGAAGATCTGGCAGATTTTGCCGATGAATCCGGTAGGATACGGAAACTCCCCGTATCAGCCATATTCTTCCTGTGCAGGGGATGAGTTATATATCAGTTTGGATACGCTGTATGAGGAAGGGCTGTTAAAAGAAAGACCAGAAGGGTTTCACGAATATGCGACGAAAGTCGATTACGATGCTGTGCGTCTGCACAAAGAGCCTTATTTAAGAGAAGCTTTTCAGGCATTTCTTACAAGTGGCGGCTGTGAGACAAAAGACTATCAGGAGTTTGCAGATCAGAGCTGGGTATATGAATATGGTGCTTTCCGTGCACTGAAAAAGGCAAACGGGGGATGCTGCTGGAATGAATGGAAACAGGAAGATAAAATGTGGCCGGATGCGAGAACGGATTTGGCGCCTGAGTTAGAAACAGAAGTGCAGTATCATATGTTTTTACAGTATGTATTTTTCAGTCAGTGGATGAAACTGAAAGAAAAGGCCAATGCGTATGATATTCAGATCATGGGAGATGTGCCGTTTTATGTGGGGGTAGATTCTGTGGACGTGTGGGCAGCAAAAGACAATTTCCTTCTGGATACAGACGGAAGGCCGATCTTTATTGCAGGAGTTCCGCCGGATTATTTCAGTGCGACCGGTCAGAGATGGGGCAATCCAATCTACAACTGGGAATATTTAAAAGAAAACAACTATCAGTTCTGGGTGGACCGGATCGGATACAGCAGCAAGCTGTTTGACATTATCCGGATCGATCACTTCCGGGCGTTTGACACCTTCTGGAAAATTCCGGCAAGTTGTCCGACAGCTGTGGAAGGCGAGTGGATTGAGGCGCCGGGATATGAAGTGATTGACACGCTCAAAGAGAAGATCCCGGGTGTAAATCTGGTGGCGGAAGATCTGGGAGATCTCAGACCGGAAGTACTGGAATTGAAGGATCACTATCATCTGAAAGGCATGAAGATCCTTGTATTTTCGATTGAGACAAAAGGAAAATATGCATATGACAGCTTCCGCGATGTAGAAAATATGATCGTGTATACAGGAACGCATGACAATGATACTTTGATGGAGTGGTATCATAATCTGACCTGCGCGGCGAAGCGTAAAGTGCGCAGATTTCTCACACGTGAGGGAATCAGGCAGGGAAGTGTCAAAGACCGTCTGCTTGCTTATACATTAAAGAGCAAGGCAGAATATGCGATCATTCCGATGGCGGATATTTTAGGGCAGGGAAAAGAAGGGCATCTGAATACACCGGGGACAGTCGGTTCTCCGAACTGGGAGTGGAGAATGCTGGACTTTACACTTGCCGGGAAAGAACTGAAACGATATAAAAATCTGATCACATTCCGGAACTAAAGGAGAGACAACATGCAATTTGCTGGAATTTTTCATAAAACATCAGAACAGATGAGTTATACGTTAAATGAAAATGAGCTGATCGTAAACTTAAGAACAGGATATGATGTCAGACGGGTCTTCATTCATTATGGAGATCCGTTTGAATCGGGAATCCTTGGCGGAAACGAGAAATGGACCGGAAAGAGAGAGGAAATCTGTTTTAAGAAACGTTTGCGTCACCAGCTCTGGTGGACAACGACATTGGTTCCAAAGTATAAACGCTGCAAATATTATTTTGAATTACATAAAGAGGAAGAAGTCTGGTATTATTTTGAGGATGGATTTCTGACAGAAGAACAGATGCAGATGGACGGAAGGATGCTGCAGTGCTTTACCGTACCGTGGATGAATCCTGCGGATATTAATGTGACACCAGACTGGGTCAACGAGACAGTATGGTATCAGATTTTTCCGGACCGGTTCTGCAGGGGAGCAGATACGAAGGAAGAGGCCGGTGTGACGAAGTGGCGCACTGGTACTGTGACCAATGAAGAGAGGTTTGGCGGAAATTTAAATGGAATCCGGGAAAAAATTCCTTATCTGGAAGGGCTCGGAATCACGGGAATCTACCTGAATCCCATTATGAAAGCAGAATCCAACCACAAATATGACACCACAGATTATACGGTGATCGATCCTCATTTTGGAACGGAGGAAGAATTTAAAGATCTGGTAGAAGAGGCACATCAGCATGGGATTCGGATCATGGTGGATGCTGTGTTCAATCATTGTGGAAGAAAGTTTGCACCATGGCTGGATGTTCTGGAGAAAAAAGAAAAATCTGCGTATGCAGACTGGTTTATGATCCATGACTGGGAAACAGTCGAAAAACGGGCAGATACGAGAGACGGACGGTTTTATTCATTTGCATTTACTGATGGAATGCCAAAGCTGAATACAAATAACGAAGAAGTAATTCAATACTTCTGTAAAATATGCGAAGACTGGATCCGCAAATTCGATATTGACGGAATCCGGTTTGACGTGGGAAATGAAGTTTCCCACCGTTTTCTGAAAAAAATCCGGGAGCATTTAAAACAGATGAAACCGGATCTGTACTTACTGGGTGAAATCTGGCATGATGCAAGTCAGTGGCTTCTGGGAGATGAGTACGATTCTGTAATGAACTATCCTCTGATGAGCGGAATCCATGATTTCTTCTTAGATCGGGGAATGGAAAAAGAAGAATTTGAGTATATGGTGAACCGCTGTTATACGATGTATATGCAGCAGAGCAACAATGTGATGTTCAATCTTCTGGATTCTCATGACACGCAGCGTCTGATGAGTCGGTTTGATGATCTGGATCTGTTTTACCAGCAGCTTGCCGTGTTGTTTACAATGCCGGGAAGTGCCTGCATTTATTATGGAACAGAGATTGCAATGGAAGGCGGTTTTGATCCGGACTGCCGCAGATGTATGCCGTGGCAGGAACTGGATTCATCCGAAAACCAGGAAAAAATCCAGATCATGCAAAAGCTGATCGCAATGCGGAAACAGGAAGCAGCCTGCAAAAGTCTGTATTTCCATTTTCCGAATGAGTATGAGAAGAGACGTCTTGTGGAGTATATCAAACTGGATCAGGACGGCAATCAGCTGGAAGTACTCTTAAACTGTTCTGAGGAACCGGTGTCAGTAAAAGAAGAGGGAGAAGTTTTGTTTTCCCGCAGATTTGAGCAGGGGGTATTGAAGAAAAACGGAACTTTGATCAGAAGAAAGAAATAAAGGAGAAAGTCAATGGAAGGGACAAGAAAAGAACACTGGTGGAGGGATGCGGTGATCTACCAGATTTATCCGCGCAGCTTTCAGGACAGCAATGGAGATGGAATTGGAGATCTGCGAGGGATCATTCAGAGACTGGATTATTTAAAAGAGCTGGGAATCGATGCGATCTGGCTGTCTCCGGTCTGCAAATCCCCGCAGGATGACAATGGATATGACATCTCTGATTATCAGGATATCGATCCTATGTTCGGAAGTCTGGATGACATGGAAGAGCTGATAAAAGAAGCCAAAAAGAGAAATATCCGGATTATCATGGATCTTGTGTTAAACCATTCTTCTGATGAGCATCGCTGGTTTCAGGAGGCAAAGAAAAGCAAGGATAACCCGTACCATGACTATTATGTCTGGAGAGATGGGAAAGAGGGCGTGTATCCGAATGATATGAGATCCGTATTTGGGGGACCTGCCTGGGAATGGGTGCCGGAACTGGAACAGTACTATTTCCACCAGTTTTCGGTAAAACAGCCGGATCTGAACTGGGAGAATCCAAAAGTGCGCCGTGAGATCTATGACATGATCCTCTGGTGGATGGAAAAAGGAGCGGGCGGATTCCGTCTGGATGTGATCGATCAGATCGCCAAGGAGCCGGATCAAAAGATCACAAACAACGGACCGAGACTCCATGAGTTTATTCAGGAACTGAGCAGGGAAACATTCCAAAAGGGAGATCTGATCACAGTAGGAGAGGCATGGGGCGCAGATATTGAACGCGCCAAATTGTACAGCAATCCGGATGGAAGCGAGTTTTCTATGGTGTTCCAGTTCGAGCATATTGGTCTGGATCAGCAGGAAGGAAAGTCGAAATGGGATGTGACGCCGCTTCCAGTAGTGAAATTAAAACAGGTGCTTGCAAAATGGCAGAGAGAACTGCACGGATGTGGATGGAACAGTCTGTTCTGGAACAATCACGATCTGCCAAGAATCGTGTCCCGTTGGGGAAATGATCAGAAATACCGCGTGGAATCTGCAAAGATGCTTGCTACCTTGCTGCATGGAATGCAGGGAACTCCTTATATCTATCAGGGAGAAGAACTGGGTATGACAAATGTGCGCTTTGCAGATATCAGCCAGTATCAGGATATTGAGACACTGAATATGTACAAAGAGCGTCTGGATGAAGGATACAGCAAGGAAGAAATCATGAACTCCATTTATGCAAAGGGCAGGGACAATGCAAGAACGCCGATGCAGTGGAGTGGTGAGGTGAATGCAGGATTTACAAAGGGAACCCCATGGTTGGAAGTGAATCCGAATTATACGAAGATCAATGCCGAGTCGGAACTATCCGATCCCGATTCTGTATTCTACTATTATCAGAAGCTGATCCGGCTGAGAAAAGAACATTCCGTGTTTGTAAATGGAGAGTTTACACTTTTGATGGAAGAGGATCCGCAGGTGTTTGCCTATATAAGAAAAGAAGGCGATACAGAAGTCCTGGTATGTGCAAATTTCAGTGAAACACCGGCAGCGTGCGATCTTTTGAGTGAATGGAAAGACGGAGAGGTACTGATCTGGAATTATAAAGAAAAAGGAGAGACTGGAGTGCTCAGACCTTATGAAGCAATGATGATCAGAAGATAAATAGAGAATCCATATTTGAGAGAGGGGGAGGAATCTTCCTCTCTTTTTACGTAATAAGAAACGATGGAGTTTTCAAGGTGAAAAACAAATTTCAACTTTCTCTTTTTAAATAATCGTGCTATAATGCAGAAAAGCATAAAAATTCTGGTTTTCTAAGCGGAACCATACCGCATCTTTTATTCTAAGTCATATCGGAAAATCTCTATGCTTTGATTTCAATCTAAAACAGCAGAGAGGTTTGAGGGAAAGATGCCGTATTGGAAAGCCTCCTGCAGCTATTTTCATTCAAGGAGGTATTTATATGAACCAGACAACACAGATGCAGCCCGTAAACAGACTGTACAAATCGAGGATTTTTGCCATGCTCTACAGTGACAGGAAAGATCTGCTCGATCTGTACAATGCGGTCAGCGGAAAACATTATGAAGATCCGGAATTGCTGGAAATCAATACACTGGAAAATGCAATCTACATGTCGATGCATAATGATCTGTCCTTTCTCATTGATTCCAGACTTTCCCTGTATGAGCATCAGTCCACCTACAGTCCCAACCTGCCCCTGTGGTATTTGTTTTATATCTCGGATCTGTATTCCGGGATGACAAAAGATGAAAACCTGTATGGTACGAAAAGGATTCAGATCCCGACTCCGCAGTTTGTAATCTTTTACAATGGAAGTCAGGAACAGCCGGATCGAAAAATTTTAAGATTGTCTGATGCGTATTGCGTCAAAGAAGAACATCCGGCATTGGAGCTGACTGCGGTGATGCTGAACATCAACCGCGGGCATAATGAGAAGTTGAAGGAAATGTGCAAATCTCTGAAGGATTACTCGGAATATACTGCAAGAGTGCGGGAGTACGCCCAGGTAAAGCCGGTGGAAGAAGCAGTGGAACAGGCAATCAGTGAGTGTATTCAGGAAGGAATTCTTTCAGAGTTTTTGAAACAAAACAGAGCGGAGGCGAAACAAGTGAGTATTTATGAATATGATGAGGAAAAGCATATGCGGCAGGAGCGGGAAGCGTCCTGGGAAGAGGGCAAATTGGAAGGGAAAATTGAGCTTCTTAGAATGCAGATTCAAAAGAAACTGGTAAAAGGAAAATCTATTTCTGAGATTTCAGAGGAACTTGAAGAAGAGGAAGAGGTTATTGCAGAGATGATCCGAGAAATGGGAGAAGAGAGGGCAACGGGCAAAGAAGAACAATAGAAAATACATATTTGGGGCTGTCGGGAATTAACCGATAGCCCCTTGCTAACTTTGATTGCGTTGGTGTTTATACAAAAGATAAAGAACAACTCGAAAAATATAATCTTTTACCGGCTAAAGTCATGTTAGAGATAGCAGACCAAAAGTCTGTGAAAGGGTTAGGATATATTGGCGGAGTAATGGGACCGAAAGAATTTACGGACAGTAAATCTTATGTTGTTCAGATGCTTTGTTCCAGCAAACACAAAATTTCTTATGTAGAACCTACTCTTGTGTATGGAAACGGACGCAATGATATCGTGTTTAGCTCGTACAAACTGTCTGTTTTGTGCGAGCTTTTTTCATAGCTGCAGTTTTCTGTTGTAAAAGATGTTGTTATCCGCCATATTATGCAGAAATCCGGTTCTTGACTTTGTGTGGTAAAATGTAGAAAAAGGAGGGAACAGCATGAAAAACGGAACAGAACATGATATGACACAAGGAGCAGTGGCCGTTCCTCTGATTGGCTTTACGATACCACTGGTACTCGGTAATTTTTTTTCAACTTTTTTATAATGCAGCGGATTCCATCATTGTAGGTCGATACGTGGGGGAGCGTGCATTGGCAGCAGTCGGAACATCCACACCGGTGATGAATCTTGTCATCCTTTTGATCAGCGGTCTTTGTATGGGGGCAAGTATTTTGATGAGTTCCCAGTTTGGAGCGGGAAATTATGAACAGTTATCCCGTCAGATCAGTACCACATTGTTGTCCGGCTGCGGATTTTCAATCGGTTTTTCCGTGCTGACAATCTTGGTGTCAGAACCATTGCTTCGGCTGATACAGGTACCGAAGGAAGTGATGCCGGATGCGCTTGCGTATCTCAGGATCATTTTTATCGGAATTTTGTTTACGTTTATTTACAATTTTCTTGCCAATACACTTCGGGCACTGGGCGATAGTAAAACGCCGCTGTATTTTCTGGTTGCCAGTGCAATTTTAAATGTGCTCGGAGATCTGCTTTTTGTGGCAGTATTTGGATGGGGCGTGGCGGGAAGTGCCATTTCAACGGTATTAAGTGAGGCCAGCAGCTGTCTTTTTTGTGCGTTGTATATCAGGAAGCGGGTTCCGCTTTTGTGCCTGGGAAAGCGGTGGTTTGTGTTTGATAAAAGTTTGATGAAAAAGACTATTAGTTATGGAAGCACCAGTGCCATGCAGCAAGTCTGCCTTCAGATTGGAAAGACAATCATTCAGGCAGTGGTCAACACCCAGGGAGTCAGTGTAATGGCAGCATTTACGGCAGTAAACCGCGTGGATGATTTTGCGTATATTCCTCAGCAGAACATCGGGCATGCCATGACGACTTTTATTGCCCAGAATAAGGGGGCAGGCAAAAAAGAAAGAATCCGCAGGGGATTTCAGAGTGGAATCGGGATTGAACTGGTATATGGTCTGATTTTGCTGGTTCTGATGTATTTTGGTGCAGAGAAGATTATGGGATTGTTTACCTCTCAGGAAGATGCACAGGTGGTGGCGCTGGGAAGGTCTTATCTGCATCTGGTTTCCTGGATGTATATTCTTCCGGCGATAACGAATGGGATTCAGGGATTTTTCCGTGGCATGGGAGATCTGAAGGTGACACTGTACAGTACTTTTATGAATATGGCAGGACGTGTGTTGGCAGTCATTGTGATGTTTCTGGGATTCCACTTGGGATTTGTAAGCCTTGCGTGGGCGAATCTGATCGGGTGGATCGTGATGCTTCTTTTTGAAATCCCTCTTCTGATGAGACAGTTAAAAGAGTTGAGAAAATAAAGACGCAGAAAGAAAATAGGAGTGTGAGAGTGAAGACAGATGCTCAATCAAGATAATCTGTCTTTTTTCTATTTCGGAACAGAAAATATGCACAAAAAAAATAAGAAAAAAATCTATGATTTATACAAAGAGTATAAAATGAATTGACAGTGAAAAAATCATATGCTATATTTAAGCCAACTTAATGATGCTGTTGTAAAATAAGAGTTGTAAGACTCTATATATTTTACAACAAAAATGAACCGGTTCATTTTTAGGAAGAAAAGAGGAGAAATAGCATGAAAAAGAAAAAAGTAATGAGTGTTGTATTGGCAGCGATTATGACCGTAGGACTGTTGAGTGGATGTGGTACATCAAAGGAGTCTGACAGTAAAGAAGGGGAACAGGTGACTTTAAATTATTGGACATGGTTTCCAAGCACAGATCAGATCGAAGAGACGGTGAAAGCGTTTGAAAAAGAAAATCCCGATATTAAAATTAACATGACTGTGATGGAGAGCAAGGCATTTCAGGAAAAAGTGCCGTTAGCTTTAAGCACAGAAGAGGATATTGATGTAATTGGGGTTCAGCCATCGGCATTTGCAGAAGAAGTACAGGATTATCTGGCTAATTTGGATGAATTAATGCCAGAGGCTGCAGGAGAGGATTGGAAAGAACTGTATTCAGAAAAATGTCTGGAGCAGGGAAATCATTTGACAAGTGGGGATACAAAAATGCTTGTGCTGACAAATTCAGGCTCCATGATTGGATATTATAATGCGGCACTTTTAAAAGAGTTGGGATGCGATGTTCCAAAAACAATCGAAGAATATAAAGTGGCTGCAGAAAAGTTAAAAGAAAAATATCCGGATAAATATGCAGGGGTATTTGCAGGAAAAGACGCGTGGGTGATGGATGAAATGATGCTTACTGTATTGGGACAGCAGGGAGATTACTATAATCAGTGGAGATATGACGGAGCAGATGTAGACAGTAAAGAATATAAAATGGCATTTGAAGGATTTAAAAAATTCTTTGATGAAGGTATTTTTACAAAAGATACATTAGATTTAGATTATGCAAGTGCAACGGAAGAGTTTACCAATGGAAATGCGCTTGTGTATTATATGGGATCGTGGGAATCTCCACTTCTTTCAAAACAGTTGAGAGAAAAGAATGGAATTGAACTTGAAGATGTTGGTGCGATGGCATTGCCGATTGTGGAGAAGGATGGAACAGCATCTGTCAGATCTTATATTGATTCTGGAATTGGAATTGTAGACTATTCAGAGAAAAAAGAAGCAGCTGCAAAATTTGTGGCATATTTGACACTTGGAGAAGGTGCAGATATTTTTGGAAAACAGCTGACAGGGACTTCGGCAAAAAAAGAATTTTCAGTAGATGAAAGCCTGTTTGCCTCAGATACAGCAAAGCAAGGGTGGGATACCGTTGTAGAGTTAATCAACAACGGAACAGCGGACAGAAATAATGTTTCCGGATATTCAGATATCGAAGGGGCAGAAGTGCAAAGTTATATCAATGGTACGAAGACGGTAGACGAGGCATTGAAAACTTGTCAGAAAGAGTGGACCAGCGGAAAATATTAGAAATCATGATTAGAGGGCAGGAAAATGGCAGAATTAAACAAATTAAACAAGAAGAGCCAGAAAAGAAATAACAGGGCGGGGTTTTTATTTCTCCTGCCCTTGATAGTGATATTTATCGGGCTGCTTGGATATAGTTTTTATTTTTTGAGCGTAAACAGTTTTCGTGACGTTACGATTACCTTCAGGCATACAGAGTTTACCGGACTTGCTAATTATAAGACGGTTTTGACAGATTTGAAATTTTGGCGTTCTTTGCTGAATACCTTTATTTTATCAGCGGCGAATATTTTTTGTGGATTGACATTTGGATTTTTCATTGCAATCGTTTTAAATTTCAAGATGAAAGGCAAGCGTTTTTTTCATGCATTGTTCTTTATTCCGTCCATGCTTCCGATTGCCTTGATGGCAGCAGTATTTAGCTCCATGCTGGAATATAAGAATGGAATTATCAATCAGCTGTTGCGAGGCGTTGGATTGGATGTACTGGCACAGAGATGGCTGGCGGATCCCAGACTTGCTATTTTTTCGGTGTGTTCTGTCTCTGTTTTTTTGATTGGAATTCCGATTATGTATTATACTGCAGATCTGACAACGATCAGTGACAGTGTATTAGAGGCTGCAACCATGGACGGAGCAAAGACACGGCATCAGTTGTTTCTGGTGATTTATCCGATGTTAAAAAATACACATAAAACAATTATCTTATCCATGCTTCTCGGGGGATTCCGTGAGATGGAAAGAGTGTTCCTGATGACGGATGGGGGTCCGGGAGGAAAAACGGAAATTATAGGAACTTATATTTATCGTGCAACGAGATCAGCAGGTTCGAATATTGGGTTGGTATGCGCAGCGGCAATTGTCGTTCTGATCGTGGCATTTTTGACTTCCTTTATTCAGCTGAGACTTACAGAAAAGAATGGATAGGAGGAATCAACGATGAAAAAGAAACAGGAAAAAATGCAGGATAAAGATCTGTTTTCGATCTCAAAAGGAAGCAGGAGAGGAATGGTCGTATTTTTAGTTTTGATGACACTGATCTGGATGATTCCTATTTATTCTCTGGTGAAAGATTCGTTAAAAGTAAATGGAATTCAGAACTATGTATATGTCTTGACCAATAAGATCAACGGAGTCCCTTTTTACCGGTATTTTATGAATTCTGCAATCAATGCAGTAGGTGCGTCGCTGCTGCTGGTGCTGATTTGTTCCTTTGCAGGCTTTGCCTTTTCTAAAATTGAGTTTACAGGAAGAAAATGGATTTATAGCATGGTAGTCATGTGTCTTGCAATATCAGGTCCAATTTTGATTATTCCGTTGTTTTACATATATAAGACAGCGCATTTGTATAACACACACTTAGCGGTTATTTTATCAGAATGTCTGATTACGATCCCGTTTGGAGTCCTTATGATGAAGAACTTTTTTGATGGCTTGCCGGGGGAATTGATGGAATCGGCAAATGTGGATGGAGCGAATATTGTACAGACCTATTTTAAAATTTATTTGCCTTTGGCAAAACCAGCTGTGATCAATCTGGTAGTATTGCAGTTAATGTGGTCATTTCAGGATTTTTTATTCCCGCTGATGTTTCTTACAAGGGATCAGGCATACACAACGACAGTTGCAGTAAATGCCTTTAAAGGCGCTTATGGAATGAGCGCGCAGAGCCTTGGACGATACAATGCGGCGTTGGTATTGATTTCGATACCGACAATTTTAATTTTTGTATTTGCACAGAAATATATTGTAAATGGAGTGACATCAGGAGCAGTCAAAGAATAGAGAGAAAGCGAGAAAAGAAATGAATACAACATTATGGTATGAAGCCCCTGCATCCTCTTTTTGTGATGCATTGCCAGTTGGAAATGGGAGTCTTGGGGCAGTTGTGTATGGTGGAGTGCCAGAAGAATGTATGTCATTGAATCTGGATACATTATGGTCAGGAACCGGAAGAAGAATGGAGCAGAAAATTGCCAAACATGTATTGGAAGATGTAAAAAAACAATGCGCACAAGAACATTATTTTGAGGCACAGAATCTGATCGAAAGGAAGATGCTAGGGCAATATAATGAGTCTTATATGCCTCTTGGAAGTTTTCGATACCATTATTATGGAATAGAGAATGTAGAAAATTACAGAAGAGAATTGGATTTAGAAGAAGCTGTTGTGCGAACAGAGTTTACGTGCGCAGGCCGGCAATATCAGTCGGAGGTGTTTGTATCAAATCCAGATCATGCGATGGTAGTGCATCTGGTATCAGAAACAAAAATGAAGATTGATTTTTGGCTGGAAAGTAAATTGCAGACAATCTCAACAATACAGCGGGAAAACAGCCAGATGATTTCTGGAAATGCACCAAGTCATGTAGATCCCAATTATGTAGAGAGTGAGAATCCAATTGTGTACATGCATCAGGAACTGGGAATGCCGTTTTGCTGTCAAATGCATGTGGACACAGTGGACGGAGATGTTTCTTGTGTGGACGGGAAAATACAAGTTCGCGATGCCAGAGAAATACGAATTTTAATTACAGCAGCCGATGGATATCGAAAAGGCAGTTATGATATGGATCCTTCTATAGAACATTGTTTTGCTTCCTGTGAACAGTATATGAATCGTGTGAAAAGCAGGACATATCAGCAAATCAGAAGTACACACAGAAAGGATTATCAGGCACTGTTTGAAAGGTCCAGATTTCAGTTAGAAACAGAGGGGCGGGAAGAGATACCCTTAAATCAAAGGCTAAAGAGGATCAAACGTGGTGAAACAGATTTGGGACTATATTGCTTATATTATCATTTTAACCGATATCTATTGATCTCCAGTTCCCGTCCCGGAAGTCAGCCGGCCAATTTGCAGGGAATTTGGAGTGAGAGTACCCGACCAGTGTGGAGCAGTAATTGGACGATCAATATTAATACAGAGATGAATTATTGGCCAGCTGGTATTTGTAATCTTTCTGAGTGTTTTGAGCCACTTTTGTGCATGTTGGAAGAAATGAGTGAAGCAGGAAAAGAAACAGCAAAGAATTATTTTCATTGCAGAGGATGGGTGGCAAATCACAATGTTGACATTTGGCGTCAGACAGAACCGGTTGCAGGTCTGGCGAAATATGCATACTGGCCGATGGGAGGAGTATGGCTGAGTGCACAGATTTTTGATTATTATAAGTATACGGGGAATCGGAATCTGCTGAAAAACAGAATTTATCCGGTTATGTCTGGTGCAGCCCGGTTTTGTCTGGACTGGTTAGAAGAAGGCGAAGATGGAAAATACAGAACACCGCTTTCTACTTCACCAGAAAATACTTTCTTGGACGAAGCAGGCAGGGAGTGTGCAGTAAGTGCGGGATCGACTATGGATTTGGCACTGATAAAAGAGCTCTTCCAAAATCTTAGCCTTGCAGCAGAAGTGCTGGAGATTCAAGACGATATAGTGGAAGAAGTCAGAAAAGTATGGATAAAACTTCCAGAATATCAGATTGGTCAATATGGACAAATTCAGGAATGGGAGAAAGACTTTCCGGAACAGGATCCGGGGCATCGCCATTTTTCAGGAGTAGTGGGATTTCATCCGGGGACAACCATCAATCCATATGATACACCAGAATTGGTAGAGGGAGTCAGGAGGTTTATTGAAAGAAGGCTTCAATATGGAGGGGGTCATATTGGATGGAGTTGTGCGTGGCTGATCAATTTGTGTGCACGCTTGGGAGATGGAAACAGCGCTTTGTTTTTTTTGGCCAACCTTTTGAAAAAATCGTCCTATGACAATTTGTTTGATTTGCACCCGCCATTGGGAGAAAGCAAAGGAGAAAGGGAAGTGTTTCAGATTGACGGAAATTTTGGAGCAGCCAGCGGGATAGCAAGTATGCTTTTACGAAGTTGTTATGGAATGATCGAACTTCTTCCTGCATTGCCGGATGCCTGGAAGTCAGGGCGTATGGAGGGACTGCTTGCGGAAGGTGGTGTAGAAGTCAGTATTGAGTGGAAGGATCATCAGCTTGTGTTGGCAGTGCTGAAGTCGTGCGTTTCACAGGAGATAGAAGTCAGATGCTGCGGTCAGAAATGGAAGATTCATTTACAGGAAAATGAGGAGAAAGTAATCAAAGGATAAAGAAAGGGGCTGTAAAAAAACTCCCCTAATAGAAAAATCGCCCAGACCGTGAAGTCTGAGCGATTTTTTGGTATAATGAATTATGCTACTAAATCAAAATACCAATAATAATTATACAGCTCGTCAGCTGAAATTACCATTAGAAATCGAAAAATTAATTGATATTTCTGATCCGGTATACACTTTTTGTGAGGTTATGGATCACATCGACCTATCAAGATATTTTGTAGAGAAAGGCTACAAAACAGGTCACCCAAGATGTGATGAACAAAAACTCCTTAAAGTAATACTGTTTGCTTTCATGGAAAAAGGTGTTTGTTCGCTGCGTGAAATTGAAAAACTATGCCGCAATGACATTCGTTACATGTATCTTCTCGATGAAATGAAAGCACCTACTTTTGCCACTTTCGAAAATCTTATCCGAAATGAACTGACTGCTTCCATAGAACAGATATTCATGGACATAAATGCATACATTTTTTCAAAAGATCATGTGGATTTGCAGCATACATACATTGATGGTACAAAAATGGAGGCAAATGCCAATCGTTATACATGGGTATGGAAAAAGTCCTGTATTAAAAATCGTCAGAAAATCTTTGATAAGATATCTATTCTGATTGATGCCATGAATCAAGAAGTACTTGGATATCTGGGACTACAGCTTGAAAAGCGTGAAGAGTATGCAATCGATTATGTTTCTGAATTGTTGGAGATGTATAAGAAAGGAACCGGACTTGATGAAAATTTGTTTGTTTCCGGACGCGGACACAGAAAAAGCATTCAGCAAAAACAATACCAGGAACTGCAAGGCTATCTAAAACGTTTAAAAACCTATGCACGTCATATAGAAATCTGCGGGGATGAAAGGAACAGCTATTCAAAAACTGATCAGGATGCGACTTTTATGCGCCTGAAACGTGATTACATGGGAAATGACCAACTGCTCCCAGCGTATAACCTGCAGGCAGCCATCTGCGATGAGTACATTGCCGTAATCGATGTAAAACCTTATGCATCGGACATGGAATGTTTTGTGCCTTTGATGGAATAATTCAATCGTATATATGGTCATTATCCGAAATATCCGGTTGCCGATGCAGGATACGGTTCTTACAATAATTATCTTTATTGTGAAGAACACGGCATGGAAAAATACATGAAATTTACCATGTACAAAAAGGAAACGACGGACAAAAAATACCATGAAAATCCGTATCGTGCTGTAAATTTTGCAAAAGATGCAGATGGGAATCTCATATGTCCAAACGGGCAGAAATTTCTCTTCAAGAGAACACAGCATGTGAAATATAATAAATACGGAAGAACGGAAGAACTGTACGAATGCGAATCCTGTGAAGGGTGTCCTCATAAGCAGGAATGCTGCCCGAGGGCACACAAAAACCGGACAATCCGAATGAACCAGGAATTAACCGCTATCCATCAGGAAGTACGGAACAATCTTGAGTCCATACATGGAGCTCTTTTAAGAATGAATCGAAGCATTCAATCCGAGGGTACATTTGGTGTGTTAAAGTGGGATAAATCGTATAAAAGATTATTTCGGAGAGGCGAGAAAAATGTAATTCTCGAACTTACACTGATTTCATGTGGATTCAACCTTTATAAATATTACAACAAAAAGCAGCGGCAAATGAAAGTTGCTTAAAATTTAAGCGTGATTGGCTGAGGCTTATTAAGTGTACCATTTTTTCTACAAAAAGGTGCATGTATGAGCAGAAACGGGAAGATTCATACAAAGAAACGCCAGTTCCGGCAAATGCCGGTTCTGGCGTTTCTTAATCAGAGGCTTTTTTTACAGCCCCTTTCTTTATCCAGAGGGGAACAAATGCTGTCTGTGTAATGGAAGATTGGGGCATGGATCAGTGTCTTGGGGTAATCAGATTGATCACCCTGCATACGTCGGTAGAGCAATTTAGCCGCGGCAAGTCCCATTTCATCGGTTGGCTGTTCAGAAAAGGAAAGTGGAGGATTTACGATATTTACAAGAGGAAGATTGTCAAATCCAATGAGTGAAATGTCTTCTGGTATTTTCAGGTTCAAATTATTGATGGCAATGTAAGCGCCAATTTCCATATCGTAGTTGCTGATAAAAACAGCGGTGGGGGGATCTGGAAGCTTCGCAAGCTTCATCATTGCTTCGTATCCGCCTTCTGTTGAGTAATTTCCGCATTGAATATAATGTTTATAAATTGGAAGGTGGCACTCGCGTAATGCCTTCTCATATCCATTTAGTCTCTGTTGAGAGGTATAATGATCAATTCCTCCGGTAATAATTGCAATTTTTGTGTGACCAAGAGAGATTAATTTTTTTACGGGTTCATAGGAAGCGCGTTGATTGTCCAGAATGATCGTATCCGAGGGGTGATCTTTGATAATCTGGTCGACAACGATCAATGGAGTATGGTTATTCTGGATTAATTCAATCTGTTTTCCGGTGGAATCATAAGGAATCAAAATAATACCGTCTACCATGCGATCTAAAAGAAAGCGCGCTTTTTGCAACTCCATTGCTGCATCATTATGGCATTCACATACGATTACAGTATATCCTTTTGGCAAAAGATAGGATTCAATGGATGAAATCATAGAAGTACAAAAATTAGAAGTCAGCATGGGCAGTAATACTGCAACTGAGAAAGTCTGCGAATTGCGCAGTCCTTTTGCGATATTATTAGGCTTGTATTGCAGTTCCTGGATTGCCTGTTCAATTAACAGTCGATTGGTTTCTTTCACGGGATGACCATTGATATATTTGCTGACAGTTCCCAGTGAAAGACCGGATTTTTTTGCGACATCGCGAATTGTAGCTGCCATGTGTGAAATCTCCTTTTTTCATATCTTTTTTTATTTTAACATGAAAGCAGAAAAAGCACTACTGTTGTGTTTCGAAAAGCGGTGCAAAATACTCAATTCTGGTTGCTGTGATCTTGCTGCAAGCGTATAATAAAGAAGGAATACATCACAAAAGCTTAGTATGCAGTAGAAAGGAGCAGCTAGCAAACGTGATCGGGAAAAAGAATTTCGAAAAATTGTAGTGAAACATATTAAAAACCATTTGATTGAGGAGGGAAAAGTGATGAATACGGTAAAGATAAGAAATCTGGAGATCGGAAAAGGGATGCCGAAGATCTGTGTTCCGATAGTGGGTAGAACAAAACAGGAAATTTTGGAAAGCGCAAAGGAAGCCATTGTGGAACATCCGGATGTGGTGGAATGGAGAGCAGACTGGTATACAGAAGTGTTCCGATGGGAATGTGTGGAATATATGCTGCAGGGTATGCGTGAAATTTTAGGAGAAATTCCACTGTTGTTTACGTTTCGGACTCAGCAGGAGGGCGGAGAACAGGCAATAGAGCTGTTGGCATATCAGGAACTGAATGAAAGGGCAGCAGGTACAAAACTGGTGGATCTGATCGATGTAGAGTTGTCCTCAGGAGAAGAGACGGTGAAAAAGTTGATCAAAACAGCGCACGATCATCAAGTGAAAGCTGTTGTTTCCAATCATGATTTTGAAAAGACACCGTCTAAGGAAGAGATTGTGAAACGACTTCGTAAGATGCAGGAACTTGGTGCGGATCTTCCAAAGATCGCGGTTATGCCGCAGTGTAAGAAGGATGTACTGACACTGCTTACGGCGACAGAAGAGATGGCACATAGGTATGCAGATCGACCGATCATTACCATGTCTATGGCAAAAGACGGGGTTGTCAGCAGAATGTGTGGAGAGGTGTTTGGTTCAGCACTGACATTTGGAACCGCGGGAAAGGCTTCCGCACCGGGACAGATTGAAGTGGGAAAATTACGAGAGGTGTTGGAAATTTTTCATTAATGCGAGGGATATATGCGAATCAAAGCGAAAGAAATTGCAAAGGAATTGGGGCTTTCAGAGGCAACAGTATCGCTGGCGCTCAATGACCGTCCGGGTGTGAATGAAAATACCAAAAAGCGGATCCTGGAATGTGTCAGAGAAAAGCAGGAAAAATTACAGGAAAATTTTGAAATACAGAAAAAGATTGTTCATGGAAAAGTAATGATGCTCAACTATATCAAAAACGGGATTATTATGAAACGGAGCCAGGAACAGAATCCGATTATCGAAAAGATTCGGGAGACTGTAAAAAGGGAAGGATATACATTTGAATACCGATTGTTTCAAGAGCAGTTTGAGGAGATTGGAAATCTGATCTCTGAATGCAGGGAGAAGGATGTAAAGGGAATCTACATCATGGCGGCAGAAATGGGAAAATCAGATATTTATCCTTTTTTAGAACTTCAGATACCGATCGTAACAGGGGATAATCTGTTTTACGAAGAGGGAATCAACAGCTTTCTGATTGACAATCGGGAGGGAATGCGAAGAGGTGTGGATTACCTAGTAGATAAGGGGCATAGCAGGATCGTATATCTGGCAGAAGATATTGATATTTTCAATTTTCTCGAAAGAAGAGAAGCATTCGTTCTGGAGATGGCAAAACGAGAGTGTGGAGATGTAAGCAATCGTATCCGGCATCTTGGCAGTAATGTGGAAGAGGTCGCATTTTCTATGGGAAAATATTTGGACGAGGGGATGCGGGGTGTTACTGCATTGATTTTGGAAAGCTCTGTTATTTCCATGGGGGTGATCAAGGCTCTGTTAGAGCGAAATGTACGGATTCCAAAGGATATCTCATTGATCGGGTTTGATGCAGTTGCGCCGGTAGAGCTTCCTGGATTTTAATTGACGTTGATCAAGGGAACGCACACGAAGAGACATCTGGCAGCCGTGAAGCATCTGATGCAGTATATGAAAGATGAAAATGAGGAGATCATGCGAGTATATTATAGAACCAGACTTTTTGAGGGGCAGACTGTATTTGATAAATCAAAATATATGTATTGAATAAAATTTTGGTGGCAGGTATTTAAAGAAAATTTAAATACCTGTTATTTTTTCATAAATTTGGGGAAAGAAGCAAAGAAAAAGAAAGACAAAATCTGTAAAATAGCAGAAAAATCGAAAGGGGATTGAGAGCTTTTCCGACAAATGTTATTTTGTTCTCAGATAACAAAACGCGCGTTACAGTTTACAAAAAACAGGAGGAATACAACCATGGCTAAGAAAAACTATGAAAATCTGGCAAAGGAAATTGTCAGATATATCGGTGGGGTGGAAAATGTTAATACTTTGATCCATTGTGCAACAAGGCTTCGATTTAAAGTAAAAAACATACAGAATGTAGATAAGAAAAAACTGGAGCAGTTGGAGGGAGTGATTACAGTACTTGACAGCGGTGGTCAGATCCAGGTTGTAATCGGGCAGCATGTAGCGGATGTATATGATACAATTTTTGAAGTTACAGACTTAAAAAAGGAGAATCCGAGTGATGCAGAGGAATCAGGGGAGAAAAAGAATCTCCTGAATACATTTATGGATACGATTTCTGGTATTTCTGGCATATACCGCAGCAAAAAAATTCAGAGCGAATGAGTTCGTGGCAGTGGGAGTTGCAGCGGCATTACTTTATCCGGATCGGACAGCTGCATATTCTGCCGGAGAGGCATTGACCTTTTTAAAAATTCCGGTTGTGCTGGTAAGCTATACTTCATCTGTAATCCCGATTGTGATTTCAGTATATGCACTTTCTAAACTGGAAAAAGGATTGAAGAAAATCGTCCCGACAGTATGCAAAACCTTTTTGACGCCGCTTCTCAGTCTGGCAATTATGGTGCCGGCAACTTATCTTGTGATCGGGCCGATTGCAGATACTGTAGGAAAAGCACTGGCTTCCGGATATACAGGACTGGTGGGATTGAATCCGGTTATTGCAGGGGGACTGCTTGGTCTGATCTGGCCGGCAGCAGTCATGTTTGGTGTACACTGGGGATTTGTTCCGATTGTTATGAATAATATTGCAGAGTATGGACGAGATACATTGTTTACCATCACTGGACCCAATAACATGGCACAGGCAGGAGCTACACTTGGTGTGTTCCTGAAAACAAAAGACAAATCAGTTAAGGAACTGGCAGGTCCGGCAGCGCTTTCGGCAGTTCTCGCAGGAATTACAGAACCTGCGATTTATGGAGTTACATTGCGGTTTAAAAGACCATTTTTCATCGGGGCGGTATTTTCCGGAATTGCAGGAGCTATCGTAGCTGCTGCAGGAACAGGAGCACCAACACTTCTTGGAACAAGCATTTTGACATTGCCGGGATATATCGGCGTCGGATTTGTCGGATTTTTAATCGCGTGTGCGATCGCCTATTTTGGATCTGCGATTGTAACGTATTTCTTTGGATATAGTGATGATATGCTTCCGAAAAAAGAAGAAAAGAAAGAAGAACCACAGGAAATTATTCCGGCAAAAGATGAAGCGCTTCTGGCGCCGGTCAGTGGAAAAGTAATTCCTCTTTCTGAGGTAAGAGATGAAGCGTTTGCGGGAGGAATCCTCGGACAGGGTGCGGCAGTAATTCCAGAAAATGGAGAAATCTGTGCACCGTGTGACGGAGTAATCAGTGTGATGTATCCAACCGGACACGCAGTAGGCATTAAATCAGATATCGGAGCAGAGATTTTGATCCATGTAGGCATGGATACGGTGACTTTAAATGGAAGCTGTTTTGCTGTAAAAGTGAAAGCCGGTGATTATGTGAAAGCAGGACAGCTTCTGGTCAGAGCGAATATTGAAGGAATCAAAAAGGAAGGTTTGGATATTACAACACCGGTCATTGTTGCAAATACAGCAGATTATATGCAAATTAAGACGGTAGCAGAGGAATCCGTGAAGAGCGGAGAAGTTCTGCTGAACTGTGTTTCCAAATAGAAACGAAAGGAGAGTATCATGAGCAGAGTAACAGTAAGTGAGGATAAAAGCACATTTTGTCGGGATAAAAAGCCGTTCTTTTATCTGGCAGATACCATCTGGAGTGCGTTTACAAATATAACCGAGGATGAGTGGATTTATTATCTGAAGAGACGCAAAGAGCAGGGGTTTAACGTTCTCCAGATCAATACAATGCCGCAGTGGGATCGTTGTATCTCGGATATCGGACTGTATCCCTTTGCGACAGCGGATGGACATCGGTTTGACTTTACAAAGTGGAATGAGGCGTATTATGAGCATGCGGTCAGAATGTGTGAACTGGCGGAAGAGGAAGGATTTCAGTTGGCGCTGGTGGTGCTCTGGTTAAATTATGTGCCGGGAACATGGGGGAGCAAGGTTACGGATTGTAATGTGATGCCGAAGGAATTCGTTAAAACATATACAGAAAAGATTGTACATGTTTTTGATCGATTTGAGCCGATTTACATTGTAAGCGGAGATACAGATTTTGATACGCCGGAAGCAGTGTCCTATTATCGGGATGCACTGGATGTTTTATGTGAAAAAAGTCCGCATACATTGAAAACGATGCATATCAAACGGGGATATGATTTTCTTCCGGAAGAATTTTTGGAAAAACTGGATTTTTATATGTTCAAGTCCGGACATAATCGGGAAGGGCAGGATATGGCATATGTTCTTCCAGAAAATTTCCGTAAGAAATATCCGAAAAAACCATTGATCAATGCAGAACCATGTTATGAACAGATGGGGTTCCGCAGAAAAATATATGGTCGTTTTCAGGCAGAAGATACCAGAAAAGCAGCATGGAGCAGCATTTTGTCCGGGGCTTGTGCAGGGGTGACTTATGGAGCTCATGGAATCTGGAACTGGCAAAAACTGAACAAACCCGCAAATCCAATCCTTGGAGAAGGATTTGACGCACCGTTTCCATGGAATGAAGCACTACAGTTTCCGGGAGCGTGGGATTATGGAATGATCCGTCAGCTTCTTGATGAGCTTCATACAGGAGAGTTGATACCGGCACAGGAAGTGTTAGAGAATGAGACAACACAGATTCGTATGGCGCAGACAACAGATGGCAGATATCTGTTGTATCTTCCGCATAGTACGAAGGTTGTGTTAAAAAGAGAGTTGAATGGATGCAGTATCAGGGCAGTGGATCTGGCATCCGGGCACAGAGCATATGTAAGTGCAGTATGCAGAGAAGGAAAAACAGAGATTGCAATGCATCCATTTTACTATGATGCACTGCTGGTCGTGGAAGCAGACAAAACAAAAACAAACGTTGAGAAAGGCAGGGATTAAGGTATGGGTATATTTCCGAAAAACTTTTTATGGGGTGGTGCGGTTGCGGCAAATCAGTGTGAAGGAGCATATCAGGAAGATGGAAAAGGTTTGAGTGTGCAGGATGTATTGCCGAGAGGAATTCGTGGAAGCAGGACAAAACTTCCGACAGAAGAGAATTTAAAACTGGAGGCTATCGATTTTTATCACAGATATCCGCAAGACATCAAAATGTTTGCCGAGATGGGATTTAAAGTATTTCGGACATCCATTGCCTGGAGTAGGATTTTCCCGAAAGGGGATGAAGAGCAGCCTAATGAAGCAGGACTTGAATTTTATGACCGTGTATTTGAAGAGTGCCGAAAATATGGGATTGAACCGCTCGTGACACTCTCTCATTACGAGACACCGTTGTATCTTGCAGAGACTTACAATGGATGGACAGACCGCAGAATGATCGTATTTTATGAACGGTATGTGCGTACTGTTTTTAAGAGATACAGAGGAAAAGTAAAGTACTGGCTGACATTCAATGAGATCAATTCACTTCTTCATGCGCCGTTCATGAGTGGTGGGATTGCAAATATGCAAGGACTGACAGAACAGGATCTGTATCAGGCGGCACACCATGAACTGGTAGCCAGTGCATTGGCGACAAAAATTGGGCATGAGATGATGCCGGACGCAATGATTGGTTGTATGATTTTGAGTATGCCGACATATCCGCTGACACCATCACCAGATGATGTGATCGCGGCGATGGATGCAGAGCATCGTAACTATTTTTATGGAGATGTGCATGTACGAGGAAAATATCCGGGATATATGAAACGATACTTCAGAGAGCATGGAATCCAGATTCAGTTTGCTCCGGAAGATGAAGAAATTCTGAAAAATACGGTAGATTTTGTATCATTTAGTTATTATATGAGTGTCTGTGCGACATCAGATCCTGAAAAACAGAAAAAAGGTCTTGGAAATCTTCTGGGAGGAGTACCGAATCCAACACTCAAAGCAAGTGACTGGGGGTGGCAGATCGATCTGAAAGGATTGCGCTATGTGCTGAATATGTTTTATGATCGCTATCAGAAGCCGCTGTTCATTGTAGAAAATGGATTGGGAGCTGTAGATGTTCTGGTCGAAGATGAGAATGGAAACAAAACAGTAGAGGATGATTACCGGATTCAGTATCTTAAGGATCACCTGATACAGGTGGGGGAAGCGATTCAGGATGGCGTGGAAATTATGGGATACACATCCTGGGGATGTATCGATGTTGTCAGTGCATCTACTGCAGAATTAAAAAAACGATATGGGTACATTTATGTAGACAGAAATGATGATGGAACAGGTACGATGGAACGGTATAAGAAGAAATCATTTTACTGGTATCAGAAAGTGATTGAAAGCAACGGGGAAGTGCTATATAGTGAAGAAGATATAAATTTAAGTGAATAGTATTGTGTGGGAGAATGACGGTTCTCGCGTTTCCGTATGAGTGGGTGCAATTTTTTCCCATCAGGGAAGATACAATAGTACTCATTTTCAAACATCTGTTTTAAAACCAGGATCAGCGTGTTAGAATCTGTCAGGTTATTGATTACATAGCTATGGACAATGAAATAATTCTCTAATGAAGATATAAACACACAGGTAGAGTTTCAGAGAATGTCATACCTTCTTTATGTGAAAAAGGAAATGAAATAAGCGTATAATACTATTTTTGAGTGCATATTCAGTTTCGGAATATGCACTTATTTTTTATAATATAGGTAATTGAGAAACACGTTTGCAATCCTGATGGAAATGTAGATAGAGTCCTACGTTGTCAGACAATCAGAGGTTTCAGGCTACGGATACTTATATTGATGAATTTTATTAGCAACTATTGCGGTAATAAGTTATGTAATGTCAGCGAGCAATAAATCATCAGGAAGATAGGACATACAAATTTTATGGTAGGAATCTTACTTTGCAAATGAGTTTTGAGGAGATATTTTATTTTGTAACAAAAAAGGCTGTATCTATGCGGTTTGTGGTGTTTTGCAAACGCATATTTATAGTAATCAAAAGGAGGCAACAGATGATTTCAACAGATGAAGGATACATGAGGCTGGAATATTTCTCTGAAAATGTTGCAGCGGATAAAAAAAGAAAAGAGTTCGATATAAAAAATCATGCATTATGCTACACAAACCAAAAGCCAGATTTTCTCTTTATTGGGGATTCCATTACAGAGTATTGGGAGCTAAATGCATATTTTGGAAGTGGTAATCACTTTCTTGTTAATAGGGGCATTGCGGGAGATACAACAAAGTACTTAAAAAAGCGATTTTATACAGATGCAGTTCAATTACGTCCAAGATATTGTATCCTGGGAATAGGAATTAATGATTCCATAGAGCTGGAAGGGGATTATTGGAAAAGATTGGAGCCGACACCGTATAATCAAGTAGTGGCAACTGCAAAGCTGCATATTACAGAAATTGTACAACAGGCAAAAGAAGAAAATATCTGCTTGATTCTAACATCTCTTTTACCAATTCATATTCCGATCCTGATGGATGAAAGGAGTAGAAAAAATTATATCAAAGAGCTGAATGAGTGGCTGGCAGAAGTGGCGAAGAAGAATAATCTTATTTTTGTAAATTATTATGCTACAATGGTATTTCCAGGAACAGACAAGCCGTTGGATAAGATTACCTATGATGGTCTGCACCCAAATGCCAAAGGATACCAGATCATGGCCACAGTTTTACGTAATACGTTAAAAAAATATGAGATTCTAATTTGAAAGGAGATACCAGAGATGATATTTGATTCGATTCAGAATAAGGAAAACTATAAGGAAGACAGGAAAATCTATCAGGCATTATGCTATTTGGCAGAAATAAAAAGATGGGAAGAAGCATTTCCGGATACCGTAATTCAGAAAGGAGTCATAGTGGCGAACCCAGTATCATTTGTTAGCAAGGAAGAAAAGGAGTGTATGTATGAAGCACATCAAAAGTATATAGATGTTCATTATATTATTGAAGGAGTGGAAAGAATTGCAACTGCTGATGTAAGTAGTCTGCAAATCCAAACGCCGTTCAGTGAAGAAAAAGATATCGGGTTTTATCAAGGGGATGAATCAGGCGGTTATCTATTGAAGGCAGGAGAGTTTATGGTGTGCTTTCCAAGCGATGCACATAAGGTTGCAATGATGGATAAATCACCGGAAATAGTAAAAAAAATAGTCGTTAAAATTAAAGTTTAAAGAAATTATGATGAAAGCAGCTATAATACATAGTTAGGTTTTTCCGATCTTTGAATCTGTTTTAAAGGAATATTCAAAGAAAGGGAGAAATCTTGGTGTGTCATTATAGCCGTTTTTTTAATCAATGGAGGATGATATGTCAGTGGTAGATAACATACGATTTACGTTTTTATATATTGAGTTTTATTCCATGGGAAGAACATGGGTGTATCCGGAATCAGTGATTCCGTATAGTATATTCCGATATATTGAAAAAGGAAAGGCGGAACTTTGTATTGACGGGGAAGAAATTATTGTGGAGGAAAATCAGATTGTATATATCCCGCAGGGATGCAAAATGTCTTGTCGTGCGCTCGGTGAATCCTTTGAGTTTTACAGTCTTCGTTTTACTACCTCGGTATTTTATGAAGGGGAAGACATGTTGGCGGAATATTATGGGATTCCAAGAGTTTCGGTCAATGAGGGAGAAGATGTTTACTTTAAAGAAATTTATAAGTGGGTAAAAAAGGATTCTATGGTAAAAAATGCTTTGTAAGAGGGAATTTGGATCTTCTGATTGGTTCGCTGGCTATGCACGGGAATAAGGTTGATAAGGTGACTGGAGATTTCGTGGAAACAATAGAGGAAAAGTCATTAAGGGATAGGAATTCAAAGAAGAATGAGCAAATCGATCCAAGGATCTATATAGTGGCAGATTATATTATTCTGCATCCAAGTGAAAAGTACACGCCACAAAAGATGGCAGAAATGGCAGATCTTAGTAAACAGAGATTCAGCAGCCTATTTAAGATTAATATGGGAAAGACACCAATGGAATATGTGAGAGAGATTCGGCTTACAACAGCAGCAAGGGCTTTACTGGTAAGTAATGACAATATCAATGATATTGCGTATGCATGTGGATATGAAGACACGAATTATTTTATAAGGGAATTTAAGTCAGCCTTTGGTTTTACTCCGAATCAATATCGGAAAGTAGCAAGAGAGTAAAAAATGAGTGTAAAATGCTATTATTGAGTGTGCGTTTAGTAGATATGTATAAAAATAGTGACTAAAATACCTGTCTTTCGGAGTTAAGTTAAAAAAATAGTGCTAAGCCACGGATTAAAACCTA